>Ga0307430_1001025_pt1 | contig 21680 bp, 21 predicted proteins | sample SalMarWE160130MG_FD_202159 | JGI IMG/M metagenome (GOLD analysis project Ga0307430, IMG submission 202159) | Salt marsh sediment microbial communities from the Plum Island Ecosystem LTER, Massachusetts, United States - WE1603-130 | ecosystem: Environmental > Aquatic > Marine > Intertidal zone >...
TCGCCCAAGAGCGACGGGCCCTCGGGAAGAGGAGGTCCGGGGGAAGAGAGGGGTCTCGGGGGAGTCGCCGAGGACCCGCCGCTGCAGGTTCGTCGTCGCTACGGAGCCCGTTCCTGCTGCCTCAGTTCGAAGTGCAGGAACCGCTTCCGCTCCGTGTAGCGCACGCCGTTTCGGATCGCTTCCTTCGCCGTCGTGTGTTTGAAGAGCTCGACGATGCTGTCCACGATGTGGTTGAAGTCGAGGAACTGCATCCAGCCCTCCTCGACGGGGACAGTCGCCAGCGTCCCGACCGGGCTCTCGCTTGGCTCGGGCGGCCCGACGGTGAGCTCTTTCTCGTACGCGGTGAAGGTGCAACCCGCCAAGCTAAGGAGGCAGAGCACCACGATGCGCCGTGTCATCAATTTGACTCTCTCTACTGGTTTTGCGCCGGGTTCTCTTCATCCGCCTCGCCTGGCGGGTTGCCGGGAACGTGCACCTCGACGTCCTGTTCCATTACGTCGCAGCCGAGCAGGCCGAACGCGGCCGAGAGGCCGAGCACGACCAGCAGGGCGGCCGCAGCAATCAGTCGCTTGAGCATCGTTGTTACATCCTGTCGTTCAGTTCGGGTTCCTGAGCATCTCGCGCATTTCCTCGACGAGCATCTCGATGTGCCGCAGCTTCTCGAGGATGACCGCGATGTCGCGGTTGTTCGTCGTCGCCTCGGTGCGAACCGAGTCGACTTGCGCTTCGAGCGCGTTGATCCGCGCCGTGCTCACCGCGAAGGCGATCGAGAAGAACACGGTCGCCACCGCGAGCACGCCGATCACGAGCCGCGCCGCGCCGTTCATCTGTCCCATATAAGCTCCTTGATGCTTGCGCGCCGAGCACGCCTCTTGTGTACCGACCGGGCCTGCGGATTCCCGGTGCGTCCGCGCACCGGGAATGCGCTGAGGCGTTTGCGTTGCACGCGAGCGTGCAATGCAAACGCACTACCAGCCGAGCGCGTACTTGATCTCGCACGTGCCCGCGTTCGACGCGACACCCTTCTCCTTGGCCGACACGCGCACCCGCGTGACCGCCGCGACGGGCAGCACGATGGCGATCGAGTCGTACGTGCCCGGCCCGCTCTGGGCCGTGAACGTGTACTCGCGCAGCTCGGCCGTCGCCGCGTTGTTGGTCTGCTGGTAGAAGTTCGTGCCGTCCGCGCTGAACTCGACCTTGAGCACGACCGAGTTGGCGCTTTCGCCCGTGCCCATCGTGTACTTCACCAGCAGCACGAGCATGCCGAAGTCCTCGACGTCGATCGGCGCGCCGGCGACGTAGCTCGTCGTGAGCGGCGCGCTCGCACGCATGAGCCCCGTGCGCGTCACCGCGCCTGCGATTCGCGATTTGACCGCTGTCATTGTCATTGCCTAGTGCCTTTCGTTGCCGCGGCGCGTGCAGAGCGCCGCGCGGTTCCGCTTACAAGTCCGGTGGATAGAACACTTCCATGGAAATCTCGACGCCGTAGAGCGGCGGCCGCCTCAGCGATGCGCCCGCGCCGTACGAGCGACGGCGCCGATCGAACTTCGACGTGTAGAACACGAACGAGTCGCACAGGCCGTTCAGGCCCGGATAGCCCCCGAGCGCGTACTTGATGTCGAACTCGAGGTCGAGGATCTGCTTGGTCACACCGTCGCTGATCGCCTTGTCCGGATCGGGCTCGACGATCCAGCCGAGAAGCGCGATCACGAAGATCTCCTGCGACGGCCAGTAGCTATCGATCTCCCACACCTCGCTCGGCTCGACCATCACGACGGCCCGCCTGCCCTCGTCGATGTTGTCGCGCTCGCGCTCGTAGATTGCGTCGACGTACGCGCCGAGCGTCGCGTCGGCGCGCAGGATCGACACGACCTCGTTGTAGATCTCTTTCGGGGTACTCATTGGGCCAGTCTCCAACAGCCGGGTGCGTTCCTGCGGTGATGAGGCGCGGCGAGACCCGGGATCGACGCGTCACAGCAATGAGTCCTCATAGCTCACTCCCGCTCGAGGCTGATCTCGCCGAGGCGAATCTCGCCCTCGAACGTGCTCGGGACCGCGTCCGTCGAGACGTCGAGGCTCAGCGTGCTCATCGCGTCCTCGAACAGCGCGCGGTACGTGCGCGCCTTGTGCCAGTAAATGTCGCCGCGTCTCGACGAGATCCAGTTGAAGATCATGAAGAGCGTGTAGAACACCGAGACGGTTTTCAGGTCGGCCTCGTCGAGGATGTCCTCGAGCGTACGGTCGCCCGAGCGGACCTCGTCGCGGAGCGCGTCGGGCAGGTGGCGCAGGATGATCTCGTCGATCACGCGCTTGGCCTCCTCGTGCTGCGTGTCGAAGCTCGTCGTCGTCGGCGTCGTGTCCGGCAGATGCGTGAGCACCGTCGGCTCGTACGCTTCGAGGTCCGTGTCCGTGCTGTAGTTGGTCATGCTCCCACCTCCTCGGGGATGCCCACCTCGTGGTGGACGGGTACGTCGTCGGGGCTCGCGACGAGCGCGTCGATGGCTGCGAGCCGCTTGCGCACATCGAAGTGCGTCTCGGCGAACCGCCTGGTTGCGGCCGGGTCGGACGGCCCGTGGCGGAGCATCGCCTCGAGCTCGTCGAGCGTGCGCCACGTCCAGCGCGCGTCGTACACCTCGTCCGCGCCGCGCCAGGCGTGGATGAGCGGCGTGAGGCCCATCGCCATCCCTTCCATCACGGCCACGTGCGTGCCCTCCCAGAGCGACGTGGAGAGGATGAACTGCTTGTCGTCGAGGAACGCCGGCACGTCGTCGACCCAGCCGTGCAGCGTCAGGTTGTCGAGGCCGAGCGCGTCGATCGCGTGCTCGACGTAGAGCCGGAGCCGCTCGTCCTGGAACCGGCCGGCGACGTGGAACTCGTAGTCGCGCAGCCGGGCGGCCGCGGCGATGAGCAGCGGCACGTTCTTCTTGTGGTTCAAGAAACCGACCCACGCGATGCGGCGGCCCGGCTCACCGGCACGCGTACCAGCGCGAGCGCGGTAGGCGAACCGATCGAGGTCCACGCCGTCGAGAATCGTCGACACCGTCGGCCCGTCGAACGGCCCGAACTTGTCCTCGGCCAGCCGGCGCACGTGCGGCGCGACGAAGACGAGGTGATCGACGTTGGCCCAGTTGACCTGCGCCGGCGCGCCGGTGAAGAACTCGTAGCTGCGCAAGCACACGATGACGCGCGCGTCCCACCGCACCTGGCTTGCGAGCACCGCGTTGTCGTCGCACCAGTCGAACCAGACCACGTCGGCCCACTTGAGGTACTGCGGCAGGAACGCGTCGATGCGCTCGACGTTGTAGCGCTCGCGCCCGCGCCCCTGGCGCGCGTGCGCCTCGAGCTCGGCCGTGAACTGACCCGTCGCGTCGACGATGAGGAAGTTGCGCCGCCCGGTGTTCGTCGTCGGGACCGCGCGCGCCTCGATAATCCGGTCGGCCCAGCGCGGCATGAACGACTGGACCTGTTCGCGAAACGTGTGCGGGACGTTGTCGAACTGCAGCAGCCGCTCGCCGGCGAGGATCGCCTTGTACGGCTCGCCCGAGCGCTCGTAGAGCTCGCACAGCTTGTGGTACGGGAGCCACGTGTAGAAATCCTCGCTGAAGAAGATGCCGGAAAGCGGCAGCCGGCGATCGCACGCGAGCTTGAACCAATGCTCGGCCTCGGCGTAACTCGTCGTCGACGAGTCCTCGTCGGCCAGCGCCATCTCGCCGAGCGAGACGTAGCACTCGGCCAGGTCCCACCGCTCACGCGTGCCGCGCAGGAACGCCTCGCGCGCCGCCTCGTGCTCGCCGAGCAAGTAGCGGCACCGCCCGAGGTGCCAGAGCACCTTGTAGCGCTCCTCGGGATGCACGCTCACGTCGAGGTAGCGCTCGTAGTAGCCGATCGCCTCGGCGTACTCGCCGGCCTCGTGCGCGTGCAGCCCCAGGTAATAGAGCGCCTTCGTGTCGCTCGGGTCCTCGTCGAGCCGCTCGCGCATCCGGCGCGGCACCATCTCGTTGCGTGCCCGCGTGCGCGCGTCGCGATTGCTGTGCGTGCGCACGTGCTCGATGACGATGTCGGCCAGGCCGATCGTCTTCTCCTTGTCCACGACGAGCTCGTTGTGCACCGCGCCCTCGTAGCGAATCCGCCCGTTGTTGCGGAACAGCCGGAGCTGGATGCCGACGTGGCTGTGGTCCTCGGGCTGGAGCCGGAGCCGGAAGCCGACCGCCTCGGTTTCGGGCGGCAGCACGTCCATCATCTTCCGGAACGACTCGACGCTCGCGGGCGACAGCACCTCGTGCCCGTCGAGCTGGAACACCCAGTCGGCCGTGCAGCGCTCGAGTGCCTCGTTGCGCGCCGCCGAGAAATCGTCCGTCCACGTGAAGCGAAACACCTCGAAGCGCTTCCCGCCGCCGAACTCGTCCTCGAGTTTGGCCAGGATGGCTTCCGAGCCATCCGCCGTTCGGTCGTCGATGCCGATAACAACCTCGTCGACGACCGGTAGCGCGCTGCGGATCGCGCGCTCGAGCGTCGCCGCCTCGTCCTTGACGATCATGCACAAGGCCACGCTTCGGTGAGCTGCACGCTGCGTATCGTTCATCTCGTCACCTTCTCGTCATCGTGTCGAATAGGTCGGGCGGGGAATGATCCCCGCCCGACATCCGGCCCGCCATTGGCGGGCTGGCATGCGCCTGTCGGCTGCGTGCTACGTCGCTTGCACTGCAGTTCCCGAAGGGAACTGCGTAGGACTTCGTGCTGAAGGCAACGCCTTCATCACGAAGACACCTTGATCCATTGGGCCAGCGCTCTCGTCGAATACAGCGCCAGGCCCGCAATGAGCCGCAGTCGGCGGAACATCGCGTCGCGGTCCTGGTCGTAGACGACCGGGGTGACCTGGACGAGCTTGCCGACCTTGGCCGGAATGAACCCGGTCAGCCCGACGCTCTCGCCGAAGCAGCCCGCCGTGATGCGGCTCACGCCGCTCAGGCCGCCCGTGGTCTCCGTGCCGATGTAGTCGTTCACGAAGATCGGCACCCCGTTGAACCCGTTCACCGTGAGCGAGCCCTGCCGCCCAGTGATCGGGTCGAGGAACCCGAGCGTGAGGTTATCGACCTCGCCCGCCGTCGAGCGCACGAGCGAGCGATACGCCCGCAGCATGCTCGAGTTCATCAGCATGAAGTCGACCTGCCCGTCCTTGGCCGTTACCTTCGCCATGAGCTGCTCGAGCCCGTCGAACGAAACCGACGAGGCCGTCGTCGTGGCGATGTCCAGGACCTGGTCCGACTCGACGAGCGTGTTGATCCCGCTGATCTCGCCGCTCGTGCCGTCGCCCGTAATGAGGCCCTGCTTCCAGAGCCGGCCGATCGCGCGCGACTTCTCCTCGACCTGCGCCCGCATCTGGTCGGTGCGCTCGCTCATCGTGAGCTCTTCGAGCGCATCGACCTCGGCGTCGGCCACAACGCGGCCGAACGACGCGGTCACCTGCGTGATCGAGGCCGGCGTCTTCGACACCGTGTCGCCCACGTCGATCCACTTCGCCGTGTTCGCCGTGTTGAGGCTCCGGTTGTACGAGAGCGACTTGCCCTCGACGAGCACGAACGGCAGCACGCGGCTGAACGCGTCCACCGCCAGGATCTCAGCGATGATCCCTTGCACCAGCTTGCTCTGGCTGAGCAAGCCGGCCTTCGCCAAACTCAAACTCGACATCAATACTCCTTATCGTTGCGAGGACCATCCGTCCTCCGCTCTGTTCGAGCGTTGTCATCAATTCGCACAATCGGCGCCCACCCACGGCGGCCGCAGCCGCGATGGAGGGCGGGTCGCCCTCGGCCCACCGAAGCGTCGAAGACGCGGCAGATTCCTTCGTCGGGGCACGGTGCTTCCCGTGCTGCCCGCGGCGGGCCCGGGGGGACCCGCCCTACAACGCTGTCGCGTCGGCGTTGCTCGCGTCTGAATGCGGACCGTTGTGCGTTCATTCCCCTTCTCTCAACGCTTCTTCAATCAGATCGCCGCCCGTGACCGCCGCCACTCGACGAACGCGTGCCGTCGCGTCAGTCCCTCCGCTGCCGCCGCCAGCGAGTGTCGTGCTCGGTCGCACGAGGTGCGGATTTGCCTCCAAAAAGGTCCTGACCGCGTCGGCCACCGTCACCGGGCGTCCGTACGCGTCGTACGCGCGATCTCCATTCGCATTGACCACAATCGGGTCCAGGCTCCGGTCGAGCCGGACCCGGTCCCTCAGAAGCTGCGCCACCTGGGCCGGGTTGATCGCATGCTGCGACGCCGCGGCCCACACGAGCTCCCGATCCACCCGCGTGTCGGCCAGCGCCGCCCTCAGCCGCCGCGTCTCGCCCTCCAGCTCGGCGACCCGCTGAGCTGACTGCTCAGCGGGCTGTTCCACCGCATCCGAGTCGCTTGCCTCGGCATCGGCCTGGCCCGAAGCATCCGTCTCCTCGCTGCTCCCGGCGCGGGGCAGAGTAGGTGAGGGCGCTTGTTGCTTGCCGGTGTCGATGGGCGGCTGCGGTCTGCCGGCACGCCGCTTCCGTCGTTCCTTGCTCGAGAGCAGATCCTCCGGCTTCAGCGTCCGGATCAGCTCGGCCCGGAAGTTCGGGATAAACACCGTGTTCAGCCATTCCCGCTGCTCCTGGGTGAGCCTGGGCCCTTTGAGGTCGCCGGGCTGGCCTGCCTCCTCGGGCGCGCCGGCCTGTGCCTCGGCCTCGTTCACAACGTCCGCTTTCTCAGTCAGTTGCATTGCCCCCACCTCGCCGTTCAGCTTCCGCCTGGGTAGATGTGCTCGTGGCCGTTCTCATCAATGACTTTGGCCCTGCTCGGGGTCGAGATAGAGCCTCTCGCGTCGATGTATGTGTCCGACCAGCTATCCGGGTCGTAATAGGCTAGATCGAGCTTGATCCAGATGCCGTCGCCGTAGTCGGCATAGCAGTCGGCCTGGCGTCGCCATGTCCCGAAGCCGGTCCCGTAGAATCGGTAGGTGTATGCCGACTTCTCGAAGTCGCTGATATAGGGGCCTCGAAACTGGCCTTCGCGCTCCCGCACTCGTTGGATCGTCATGCTTTCGCAAGCTCCCTGGCCTTGGCCTCGCTCCGGCTGCCTCCATCCGGCCGCCTTCGCGCCTCCAAGGCCTCGGTTGTCTTCCAATTCGGCAGCATTATACCAACTCCCCTACCGTTTGTCAACAACCCTTTCGCAGTATTTTCGCCTCTTTACTCAGGGGGTAGCAGCCCGTGGTGAAAGTGCGTTTTTTGCTGGGGCGATCATGCCGCGGCGAGCGAGAGCCTTTTGAGGGCGCAACGGCGATACGGGCCGGTGCGGGCCATTCCGGGGCGTCTCGGGCCGATCAGGGGTCGGAACAGGGCGCGAATGGATTGATAGATATGTGCCGCAAGCACCCGAAGCCCTTGCAGGCCGCGCGGCGTGCCGAGGCCGAACCGCGTGCGCACAATGAGGCCAAGGTTGAAGGCGCCGATATGCACGAGCAGCCGCTTGAGGATGTTGCCGCGGCCACGCAGGTGCACGCGCCGCATCCGAGCCGTGTCCAGATAATGTGCAAAGGCGCGTTCCAAAAGCTCGCCGCGTTTTCGCAAAAGCCGCCGGCCGCGCGCGCCCCGGATACGGCGCCGATTGGCGTACACGGCACGCTGCTCAGGTTCTTTTCCCGTCCATTTGCGCCGCCCGCGCGCGGGCGATATATAGGTGCGAATGCCGCGGTCGTCGAGCGCGCGCACGGTTGCGTTGCCGTGATAGCCTTTGTCGGCCACGACTTCGCGCACCGCGTCGGCCTCGGTCTCGTCGGCGCTGTCGATCTCATCGCGAACCGTCTCGAGCCCCGCGAAATAACCCACCAGCAGCATCCGGAAACACACCCCGGGCGGTGTGCCTGGCCGCCCCATCGTCTCGGCATAGTAGCGTCGGCACGCCGCCTCGACAAAAGCGTCGAAGCCGTGCCTGGCCAAGATGCGGTTGAGCCGCTCGTAGAACGGATGCCCCGGCGAGCGCGCCACGTCCTTGGTGGCGATCCACAGCTTGCCTTGCGCTTGGCTTTTCCGCTGCCCCATCGCCATCGGTCGCTTGTCCCTGACGAGGCGGTGCGATATACTTCAGCATACCGAACACCAAGGTCGAGCTAAACAGAAGTCAGACTCTTGCCACGGGCTGCTAGCGGCCCGCACGAGCGAGCCCCATCGTCGCCTGCAGAGGCAGGTGGTCCGAGCCGATGTGCGGGCCGGTGCGGAAGTCGGTGACCGCGAGCGTGTCGGTCACCAGGATGTGGTCTAGCGGCGTGAAGAAGACCCGATTGAACGTCGGCCACGTCGGCTTGATCCCGTAGCCGCGGCTCGCGTAACCTAGCCTTGCCGCCGGCGTGTGCATCGACGCGACGAAATGCTTCATGCACGGCGAGAACGGCGACGCGTTGAAGTCGCCGGCCACAATGAGCCGGTCGCCGAACTCGTCGCGCGCGACCGCGATCGCCGCGAGCTGCTCATTGCGCATCCGCCACGCCCACGGGCGCCGTGGGGGCAGCGGATGCGTGGCCAGGATCGTGACCGTTTCGCCGCCCACGTCCACCTTCGCCACGATGCTCGGCACGTCCGCGCTCCCGTACCGTACGATGCGCGCCTCCTCGAGCGGCAGCCGGCTATACAGCGCAATGCCGAACGGGTGCTCGTGCCTCTCCATCAGGTAGTGCGGGTACTCGGCCGTGATCGCCTCGAGCGCTTCGGTCCACGCCGTCGTCACCTCAAGCACGACGACGATGTCCGGATCGCGCTCCTCGATCAGCGATAAGAAGCGGTCATGATCGTCATTGACGTTCCACACGTTCGCGCACAGCAGCGTCAAGCGCGGCGAATCATCGTTTCTCCGCGGCGCGTCCGCGCCGAAGTACCATGGCACGATCTCGGCGGCGTTCACGATAAGGCACGCCCCGGCGATTGCGACAAAAAGCCGATCCCGCACCACGGCCAGCACGACAATGCAGACCGTGAGCGCGATCATGTATTGAGGGCGGAAATGGCTGCACACGTCGAACGCCCAACCGGCTCGCCCAAGATACGCGGCCAACGTGAACAGACAGAAGACGGACGCCACGATCCGGACGAGCGCGGTTAACCACCCGCGCCGCGCACGTCGTCCAGATCGCGGCGTCCCGTTCTCGGCGTGTTCCATTTCGTCGGGGTACGTTTCCCCCGGTTCATGTGAACGGCTCGTCGTCATGTCACTGCCTGCGGCAGCGCCCCGGCCGTTCGCGTGCTACGCGGCCGACTCCCGCGTCTTACGCGGCCCGTCCGCCGCGTCTTACGCGGCCCGTCCGCCGCGTTTTACGCGGCCAAGTAACGCGTATTGCGCGTCACGCCCTTCGTCTTGACCTTCTTGGCGCCGATAAGCTTCTTCAGCGCCGTATTGAGCGCCTGCGGACGTGCGTGCACGGCCTTCGCCAGACCGACCTTGAGCAGCCCGTTCTTCTTTCTCTTGAGCGCCCTGAGCACCGACGCCTGCACGCGCGCGATCTGCGCCGACGTGCTGCGGATGCGCTTCCCGGCCGCCTTCTTCTTGCGCCGGCCGCGCTTTTTTCTGACGACCTTCTTCTTCGAGCGACGCCTCTTACGCACTACACGCGCCTTGCGCGCCACGCGCTTCTTGGGAGCCGCCGGTGCGCGGCCGGCGAGCGCGGCGATCTCGCGGTCCAGCGCCGCAAGGCTCTTCGCCAGCTTCGCACGTTTGTCCCGCAGCTTCCGGGCCTCACCCGCCTTCTTCCTGGCGACTGCTGCTTCGAGCTGCGCGATGCTCATCCCGGCGATGCCCGGACGCCGCCCTCGCTTCTTCTTTGACGTTTTCCTTTTCTTCCTTGCCATGGGCCGTCTCCATTTCCCGGTTACGAAACCTGATAATACCCACCGTCCGAATTCCGGATATCCCGCACGCGATCTAATTCACAATTTCCCTTCCGATTTTGCAAGCAAAAACTGATGCAAAATCCGAGACTCTTTCTTACCCGGCCCCCGCCCGAGCCGTTCATTGTGCCGAGGGCCGCCATGTCCCAGCGGTGCCGAGGCGCCACGGTGTGCGCCTCTGCGCGCACATACGCCGCAGCCTAGTCACGCGGCGCCCCGTGACCGCAATGCCCGAAAAGGCGCGATCGAGCCGCTCAGCAAAGCCTTTGACATGTCAGCGCCCGCACCCATACTATCTCACAGCGACTCATTCACCGGTTGTGGGCACACGTGGCAAACAGCGACAAGCCCTTCCCTCAACGCAGCGGTCCGTGTGGGCCGTTCCACGGCTTCACCCGCTTCTGTCTTCGCCATCGCCTCGTCGTGCTCGTCGTTATCCTCGTCGGGACCGTCTACATGGGGCTCGCGATCGGTGGGCGCCTCCTCCCCGAGCCGGTCACGCGATTCCTCCACCTGCCCGCCGAGGGGATCCGGATCGATGCCTCGACGCGCGCGTTCGTCCTCAAGAACGACCCCGACCGGGCCCACTACCGCGAGTTCCTCGACCGATTCGGCAGCGACACCATGCTCGCCGTCGGCATCGAGTGTGCCGGCTCGTGCTTCGACGAGGCCGCGCTGCGCCGCACGCTCGCGATCACGCGCCGCCTCGAACAGCACCAAGACGTCGCTCGCGTCCTGAGCCTCGCCACGATTGCCTACCCAACCGCCGACGGACGGCTCGCCGAGCTCTCCGACCTGCTCGCGGACGGCCCGGCCGAGCCGGCCGCGCTCGATCGCTTCGTCGAGCAGATGACGGCCAACCGCATCGTGCGCGAAAACCTCATCGCGCGCCAGGCCGGCGCCGCACACGGCCCCTACACGACGTCCGTCCTGTTCGTGACGTTCGCCGACGGCCTTGACGATGAGGATCTCGTCGCCCGCGGCACGATCGACGATATCCGCGCGACCCTCGACGACGAAGTAGGGGAGGGCGACACGGTCCGCCTCGTCGGCAACGCCGTGCTGCGCGAGTCGCTCGCCCGGATCATCAAGTCCGACCTCTTTATCTTCCTTGGCGTCACTCAGCTTCTCGCCGCCGTCGCCGTCTACGGCATCTTCCGCAGCCTTCGCACCGTGGTCGTCATCATGGTCCTCGTGTGGGTTACGCTTGTGTGGACCTCTGGCGTCTTCGTTCTGGCGGGCTACATGATGAACCTGGTCACGGCGATCTTGGTGCCCGTGCTGATTACCGTCTGCGTCACCATCGCCGTCCACATCTTCGTCTACTACAACGAAGAAGCCCACGACGGCGCCGCCGGGCACGACGCCGTGCTCAACACCGCGTGGCGCATGGGGCGGCCGTGCTTCCTCACGTCGCTGACGACCGCCATCGGGCTCGGCTCACTCGCCGCGAACCGGGTCGGCCCGATTCAGGCGTTCGGCATCTTCGGCGCGCTCGGCACGATGCTGTCGTTCGTCTTCGCACTCGCGCTGCTGCCCATTGTGCTTGCCGCGTTCGGCTCGCCCGTTGGCCTGCGCAAAGCGCGACGCGACCACCACCCCGTCCTCCAACTGCTCGGCCGGTGCAGCCGCGTCTGCGTCACACATCCGTGGACGACGCTCATCGTCGCTGCCGCCATTGCCGCCGCCGCGATCTTGGGCATCACCCACCTCCGCGTCGAGACGCGCATCGTCAGCTACTTCAAGACGCGCGAGCCGATCGTGGAAGCGTACCGCAGCTTCGACGGCAAGAGGCTCGGCATCACCAGCCTCGAAGTGATGGTCACGAGCCGCGAGCCGAACATCCTCTCGCCCGAAATCCAACGCCAGGTGCGGCAGTTCGCCGACCACATGACCGAGCAGACCGACCACGTCGCATCCGTCATCTGCGCCCCGTACTACGACGACGAGCGCGACCGCATCCGCGCCGAGCTCGAACAGAGCGGCCGGCTCTCGCCGGCCCAGATGCTCGCCGCGCTATCGAAAGCACGCGAGCTGACGCAGCGGCTCGCGAGCGCCGATCGCACCTCGACGCGCATCAACATCCGGCTCACCGACGTCACCTCACGCATCCTGCTCGACGCGTGCGGCATAATCGAGCAGGCCAATGCGCGCTTCTTCGACGATTCGCTCGACGTGCGCATCACGGGCAACACGAAGCTCTACGCCAACGTCGTCGGCACCCTCGTGAGCGGCCAGATCCGCAGCATCGTGCTCGCGTTCATCGCCGTTACCATCGTCATGGCCGTCGTGTTCCGCTCCGTCAAGATCGGCCTCATCAGCATGGTGCCCACCATGCTGCCCGTCCTGATCACGCTCGGCATGATGGGTTGGGTCGGCATCGCCCTCAACGGCGCCACCGTCATGATCGCCAGCGTCGCCATCGGCATCGTCGTCGATTCCGCCATCCACTTTTTGCATCGCTACCGGCGCGAGCACGTCGCCGCCCGCGACTTCGGCACCGCCATCAACCGCACCCTGCTCACCGTCGGCCAGCCGATCTCGTACGCCGTGCTCATTCTGTCGTGCGCCTTCATCGTCCTCGCGCTCGGCAACTTCAATCCCACAAACTACTTCGGAATCATGACCGCCTTCACCATGCTCATCTCCCTCTTCATCACCCTGCTGCTCCTCCCCGTCTGCCTCAACCTCTTCCACGCCCGCTTCGAGAAAAACCACGAGCAAGCCAACAACGGCAACCAAGCGGGAGGCGAGCCAAGCCCTGGGCGAACTGCGGCTCACTCGTGAGCGATTAGGTGTCTCCGGATCGTGAGCCCCGTCAGGGGCGATTGGTAGTAGCCTCGGGCGCAAGCCCGTGGAAAGCGGGAAAAGAAAACGGAACAGAGCCCCGCCAGGGGCGATTGGTAGTAGCCTCGGGCGCAAGCCCGTGGAAAGCGGGAAAAGAAAACGGAACAGAGCCCCGTCAGGGGCGATTGGTAGTAGCCTCGGGCGCAAGCCCGTGGAAAGCGATGCGGACAACACAACAAGAGCCCCGCCAGGGGCGATTGGTAGTAGCCTCGGGCGCAAGCCCGTGGAAAGCGAGCCCAACCAAACACACAAATGAGCCCCGTCAGGGGCGTTTGGCAGTAGCCTCGGGCGCAAGCCCGTGGAAAGCGGGAAAAGAAAACGGAACAGAGCCCCGTCAGGGGCGATTGGTAGTAGCCTCGGGCGCAAGCCCGTGGAAAGCGGGAAGTGAAAAACAGAATAGAGCCCCTTCAGGGGCGACTGAGACCAGCGTCAATCCGTCTTCTTGCCGGTCTCGGGATCAATGCCGTGTTTCCGCAACAACGCCGCATACTCCTCGCTGAACGTCTGCCGCTCGTGGTGCTTCTCCTGATTCCGGATGTATCTCCCAACCGACTCCGCATTCGACTCGCTCACCGTGAACGCGCCATATCCTGGTTGCCACCCGAACGCCCCCTCGTCGGGAAACGTCGCATGCACCCAGCCAGACGACAACGACTTGAGCTTGCGCACCGCCGTCGCAACCGAAACATCCGTCCGCAACGAGACCAGCACGTGCACATGGTCCCCCGTTCCCCCGATCTCGATCACCCGCCCGAATTCGTTCTTCGCAATCCCCACCATGTACCGGTACAGCCGTTCCCGAAACGCCGCCTTGATTCGCGCCCGACGATCCTTCGTTCCGAACACGGCGTGCACCAGCAACCGCGAAAACGTGTGCCCCGCCCCCATGCCAACCTCAATCGCCCCTGAAGGGGCTCTTGTATGTTTTTCATCGCATCGCCGTCCACGGGCTTGCCCTCCTTCGCCAAGGCTTCGGAGGGTCTGCGCCCGAGGCTACTCCCAAACGCCCTTCGGGCTCAAGAGCTGTGTTGTCGGTGCTCGGTAGAACGCGAGGCTGATACTTCCCTGTAAGGGGAAGGGCCTACCCGGTGCTTGGCGCGCAGCCTGCCGACCTTCTGGCCAGGACACGTCGAGTAGCGCGTCGCTCTCAAGAATTTGCTGAAAAACCAAGCGGAGAGGGGAACTCCGCAGGGGCGTTTGGCAGTAGCCTCGGGCGCCAGCCCGTGGAACGTGGTCCCGCCTCGGCCAGCGGAGCCCCGTCAGGGGCGATTGGTAGTAGCCTCGGGTGCCAGCCCGTGGACGGCGGCAATGCGCGAGAGGGAGCCCCGCCAGGGGCGATTGGTAGTAGCCTCGGGCGCAAGCCCGTGGACGGCGAGCCCACCACGGGGGAAAGAGAGCCCCTTCAGGGGCGATTGAGAAGTTGCCCCTGAAGGGGATTGAAAACACGTCGCGTGTCGCGCCTACGCGATCTTCTCGGCTTCCGGCGGTTTGCCGTCGATCTCGCGCGTGACGCGCTCGAGGTCGGCGTCGCCGAGCTTGAGGTAGCGCGACGCGATCCGCTTCTTCACGGCGCGGTTGAACGTCTCGCTGATATTCATCTTCAAGAGATTGAAATCGGTCCGCAGCTCGTCGTTCAGCTCGCGCAGGCTGAAGTCCGACGGATACTCCACGCGCGGCGCGAACCCCGTCATTCCCTGCCACGTGCCCCAGAGCCGCGCGATCTCCTCCTCGGCCGCCTCGAGGTTGCGCGCCTTCTTGGCCAGGTTCTGGTTCGTCATGTGGAAATCGTACGCCTTCGCCACGCCCGACTGCGCGCGCTTCTGTTCGCGCGGGCCGACCGCCTGCAGCACGGCCAAGCGGTAAATCTGCTCGATCGCGGACTCGATATTTCTCAAAAGATACTCGCCCGGCTCGACCGGCGGATAGATATAGTACGGCGTCTTCGACGCGTCCGGCGGGAACGTCAGCGCGTTGCCCGTCCCGAGCCGGCGCCGCTTGCCGTACGCCGGATAATCCGGAATCGCCAGGATATTGAAGCACTGCCGGTAGAGGAACTCGTCGTTGAGCGAGCACCAGTTGAAAATCGACCGGTTGATCGGCGCGATATCCGCCACCGCGCTCACGCCGTGCCGCGGATACTTCCGGCTCGCCACGTTGTACACCGTCACGAGCGGCACGCGCCCGAGCGAGTGCTCGCCCGACGCGACCAAGACATTCTGCTCGTCGTGCAGCGTCCAGCCCGTCCGCGTCCACGTCCGGTAAACGTACTGCGGCACGTCGTCCGCCTGCTCGCCGAACGGATCGCCCGCGACCGGCGCCGGCTCGCGGATGCGCGCCCAGATCAGCGCGCCCGACGTGTCCTCCTGGAAGCTCACGAGGTTTTCGGGATGGACCACGACCAGGTATGGCCGAATCCCTTTCGCCTCTTCCTCCGCGCGCGACGCCACCGCCACGTCGGCCGGCGGTTTATCGATGATCACGTGCACGTGGCCGAAAATCTGCGCCGCCGGCGCGACCTGTTCTTGCATGAACGTCGTCATATCGCTGCCCTTGCGATCGACGTCCGCCAGGAACCGCGCCCACGCCGCGTTCTGCTCCGTCTCGCGGAACACGCCCGACCCCGTCCCGAACAGGTGCGCGATGTACGTGTCCACCACCGTCCGGCAGAAGTTGTAGTAGTACGCTCGCTCGCGCCGGTCCTCGAACGAGTCCTCGTCCTCCTTCAGGTGCCGAAACAGGTAATTGCCGCGCAGGTAGTCGTCGCCGCCCTCGTAGCTATCGAGGAAAAACCCCCACTGCGCGCAGAACGCCTCGTACCCCTCATATCTCGAATCAACAACAGATCCCATCACACCCTCCAATACTCAACGGGCAGCTCCCGCGCGCAGCGAAACCTGCCCTCAACCAGAACGCGCCGCCCCAGGCGAGACCAACTCCACCCGAAGCCGCGCGTCCAAAACGCTTCTGTCCTACTTGTATTATACCAAATCGCGCTGCGAATGGCAAGGACAGCGTTCAGCCCCAAATCGACGGACAAGGCGTCTTACCTGTCAGGAAGCCGTTCACCTGGCAGGCGACACTGGCAGGCGTGGTCAGTGAACTCGCCAACCGACGGCAGCGCCGTAGGCGCGAAAGGCGGTAGCCTGGGCCGATAGGCCCAGGTGAGAAGTCGCCCTCAACTGAGAGCCCCGTAGGGGCGCTAGATGCTCGCCGAGCGGACAGCGCCACCGCGCTCGTGCCGCTCCTGCCGCGCCGATGATGCTCATCATCCGTGGCGCGTCAAAGTTCCTGGGCCCCAGGGCCCAGGCTACCGCTGTCGGACCTCTAGTCCGCCGCCGCTCGGCGGTTGGAGGCAAGCACAGCCAATCCCTATTCGCCGATTCAGGTCTTGGTTTTCCGCTTGACTGCGGGGTGACGGTGTGCTATCATTCCCATATTGTTACTGGGGTATCGGACTTCTCGCTTACGGGGGCTGGAACCATGTCCTTGCGAAGCCTCTTCGCTGTCTTGTCTTGTGCCGTTATGTGTGCCGCCGCCACGATCGCGTGCGGCGCGATTGAATACACCATCACCGACCTCGGCCCGTATCCCGGCGGCGACTCGAGCAACGCCGAGGCGATCAACGATGCCGGCGTGGTCGCCGGCTCGGCCAACACCACCAGCATCATGAGCATCGCCTCTACGTGGCAGGACGGCGTCATCAGCGCGGTCGGCATCCTTCGCGGTGGCGACTGGTCGAATGCGTTCGACATCAACGCCGCCGGCCAGGTCTGCGGCGAGTCCGACACCGCTTCGGGCCTTCACCACGCCTTCCGCTACAAGGATGGCGCGATGAGCGACCTCGGCACCCTCGGCGGCGACGTGAGCCGCGCCTATGGCATCAACAGCGCCGACGAAGTCTGCGGCTGGGCCGAGCTCGCTGGCCCCGACCACGACGTCCACGCCTTCGTGTGGCTCCCGACGTCCGCCTACGGCCTTCCCGCCGGGATCAACGACCTCGGCACGCTCACCGGCTACAAGCGCGCCGAGGCGTACGACGTCAACGACTCAGGCCAGACCGTTGGCCAAGCGAGCACGGGAAGCCTTCCTTCAACATCGTGCCCGTTTCTCTGGTTGCCCACGGCGGCCTACGGGCTCCCGGCGGGCCTCAGCGATCTGGGCAACCTCGGCGGCTCGAACGGCAAGGCCGAGGGCATCAACAGCCAGGGCCAAATCTGCGGTTGGAGCACAATCAGCGACGACGGCTGGAACGTCCACGCCTTCCTCTGGCTGCCGAGCGCCGACTACGGCCTCGCCGCCGGCCTCAACGATCTCGGCGCGCTGCACGCCGGCGACACCGCCTACGCCTACGCCCGCGCCGTGAACGAGAGCGGTACGCTCGTCGGCAGCGCCGGCGCCGACGACTCGACGTCCCCCTCGGCCTTCGTCTGGGATTCCGCCGGCAGCATGCGTGACCTCAACGGCCTCATCGACCCGACGGCAGGTTGGGGCCAATTGTGGGAAGCGTGGGACATCAACGATGCTGGCCAGATCGTCGGTCGCGGCGTCTCGCCTTCCGGCGACGCTCACGGCTTTCTGCTGACGCCGTGCCCGGTAATCCCCGAGCCGACCATGCTGTGGCTTGGCGCCGTCGCGCTGTTAGCGATCACCCTCCGCCGGCGCCGGCACTAGCAGGCTGCTGAAAAGGGGTCTCCCTCGGATGTGTGCATCACTGGGGCCGAAGGCCTGCTTGCAGCAGGCAAGCCCGAGAGAACATAGCCTGGAGCGTAAGAGCCTGCTGCAGAAACCCAGCTACCGTCGCCGCCGTGCATGCCCCAAAGGGGCTTTATAGAACAGCCCAGGGCAACGCCCTGGGTCGCGGGACCACAAAAACGAGAGATAGTCTGAAAGGCTTCCATAGAACGCCTTTTTTCAACAGGCCCGTAAGCCCCAGGTTCTCTCTCCTGTGCCTGGTCAAAGCGCGGTTCGATCACAAACTGCGCCTGCGTGTCGATATACCCCCACCTCCCGTGTGCACGCTCCGGTCTCTCTCTCTCCGTAGACCCAGGACGAGTGAGAGTGTATCATGATTGCCGTACCTGCTGGGCCTGAAGCCTGTCGCGGTATCTCGGGACGTGTGCCCTTGCCCATGTCTTCGGACTCCTCTCACAGCGAACGACGGGGCGAGTTTCCCCAGAGGAAAGGCCACCAGCGTGATTACAGTCGACATCGATGCCCTGTCCAGCAGCGGCGAGGGCATCGCTCGGCACGAGGGCATCGTCCATTTCGTCCCGCGTGCCTTGCCCCGCGAGCGGTGCGAGGTCGAAGTCGTCCGCACGTCGAAGCACTGGCGTCGCGCCCACGTGCAGCAACTCCTCACCGTTTCGCCCGACCGCGTCGAGCCGGCCTGCCCCATCTACCACGTCTGCGGCGGCTGCCAGCTCCAGCACATGGCCTACGCGCGACAGCTCGAGTTCAAGCGCGACGCCGTCCGCGAAACCCTGCGCCGCGTCGGCCACATCGAGCTCGAACCCGACCCGACCGTTCCCTGCGAACCGTTCGGTTACCGTCGCAAGGTGAGCTTCACAGTGCGTGACCATGACGGCTCACTCGCCCTCTGCCTGCATCGCTGGGACGAGCCGTCCGCCCTCGTCCGCGTCGAGCGTTGTCCGCTCCTCGTCGACGAGCTCAACGCCGTCCTGCCCGCCGTCGAGGCGTGGATCAGCTCAGGCGAGATGGCGTGGTGTCGGCCGGACCTGCAGCGCGTGGTACTGCGCGTTCTGGAAGAGGGGCCCGCCGTCGTGCTCGCATGCGACCCGCTGCCGACGCGGCCGCGCTTCGCCGAGAAGATTCCACTCCCACCAGGCATTGCCGCCGCGTTCTGCTCCAAGAAACCCGAACGCACGGCCACCTACCAGCTCGGTCCGTCGTCATCCGGTCCGGTCTCTGCCGGCGCCTTCACGCAGACAAACGCCGCCGTCGCACGCAGCCTCTATCGCACCGTCGTCGGCCTCGTGGACGAGCAGTGTCGCACCGTGACCGACGCGTATGCCGGTGCGGGGGAGCTCACCGAGCTGCTCGGCCATCGCGCCGAGCGCGTCACCGCCATCGAATCGAACAAAGAGGCCGTCGTCCTTGCGCGGCGACGCATCCAAGCCGCCGGCCTGCGCCGCCGTGTCATCGTCCGCCGCGGCCACGTCGAAGAGCTCTTGTCCGACCACCTGCCCGCCGACCTCGTCGTGCTCGACCCGCCGCGTGCCGGTTGCAGTCGGCGAGTTCTCGACGCCCTCGTCGAGCAGCCGCCGACCCGCATCGCCTACATCTCGTGCCACCCCGCCGCCCTCGCGCGCGACGCACGCCGCCTCCTCGACGGCCGCCGTCTCCCAGACGGCGCCTACGCCCTCGACCGCGTCATCCCCTTCGACATGTTCCCCCAGACCCACCACGTCGAAGTCCTCGCCCTCCTGCACGCCGAAGCAAGCCAGGACGCCCGCTCGCGTGCCGGCGAGGAACGGCCGATTCCCAGGCAACCCGAGCCGTCTTAGACATAGAATGAGGTGAGATGCCTCGGAGCGCGCAGGATGCGCCAAGGCTAGCTGAGGACGCGGCTATAGAGACTGAACGCGCGCAGCACGCGACCCGTCCTGCGCGCGTTTGTGTCATCCACACACCCGTGTGGGTGCCCGGCAACTCGATCAGTCAGGCGTGAACGTCACCCGATACTGGACCGTCACGTCGGCACCGCTTGAGTTGCTGGCGGCGAACTGCCAGTCCTGCCCCGCTGCTACCCGCGCCGACGTGACCGCCACAGTGCATACCACCGGCGACGGGCTGTGCGTCAGACCCAGGATGTCGGACGGCGCAACGTGCACGAACACCCCGACCAGCTCCGTCGGCGGGCCCGTCCACGTGATCTCCGCCTGGAGCGTACCCGGAACGCTCACCGTCATGTTGGCCAGTATCACATCCCCGCCTGCCGGAGCTACGTTGCTGCCTTGCGCGATCGTGCCGCTGCTGCTATCGTCGCTATCACACCCGCCGATAGCCGTCACGGCCGCCAAGGCAAGCATCATCGATAACACAACATACCGCATGCTTTGACCTCCTCTCGAGTCCTCGTCCAACGCCAGCATTCTAACGAGTTGAGAGCGTGGAGGTCAAGTCGCAGAGAGGAATTGCCGGTGACTTGAAGAAGACGGCCTGCCGAGCTGGCTACGGAACTGCCACGTCTCGCCCGCGGCCACCTGTGCGTCCGTTACGCTGACCGTCGTTATCAGCGTCGAGCAGCCCGTCCTGGCCCCGAGCACGATTGCCACGGGCAACCGCCACCGTGGCGGTTGCGCAAGAACAGCGAGCAGGCCACCACGCGCACGACTATCCGCCCGTGCGTCACTGATCGAAGTTGCACAGACGCCTCAATCCGGCAGTCCCGGCAGGGGAGAGACGAGGAACACCGCCTCGATACGTCGAGTTCGATGATACGGCGACAACAATGCCCTGTTGACGGACTTCCAGGGCGGCGCTCCGCGCGCCTCGATCAGTCGGCCACGAACGTGACCGCGTACTCGACGGTGGCGTCTGAAGCGGTCGAGTTGTAGACCCTGAACTGCCACGCCTCACCGGCCGCCACCCGCGCCGACGTGACCGCCACGGTGCACACCACCGGCGACGGGCTGTGCGTGATGCCCAGCGTGTCCGCTGGCGTGACGTGAAAAAACGCACCGACCAGCTCCGTCGGCGCGCCCGTCCACGTGAACGTGCCCTGGAGCGTGCCCGGAACGGTCGCCGTCACGTTTGCCAGCGTCACGTCCCCGCTGGCGGGAACCGTGTTGCTGCCTTGGGCAATCGTGCCGCTACCGCTATCGTCGCTGTCACACCCGCCGATGGCCGTCACGGCCGCCAAGGCAAGCACCAGCGATAACACAACATACCGCATGTTTTGACCTCCTCTCGTGTGCTTATCCACCGGCAGCATCCTAACGAATCAAGAGCACACAGGTCAAGTCGCAGTGAGGCACTGCCCGCGACTTGAAGAAGACGGCCGACTCAGCCCTCAGCCTGGCGAGGGGAAGGGGGCCGGCCACTCAGCTACCGCAGCCGCACCCCTCGTGTTCCGGGATGTAGCGCACCTCGTACGAGACCGATGCGGCGACCCCACCAGGATGGGCGACGCGGAACTCCCACGTCTCGCCCGCCGCAACGTGTGCGTCCGTTACGCTGACCGTCGTCATCAGCGTCGACGAGCCCGTCTTGCCGCCGAGCACGGTCGACGACCCGAGATGCACGACAGAGCACGTCATCGTCGACGGCTCCCCGCTCCACGTCACGCGCCCCACCAGCGTCCCGCTGCCGCACACCCTCACCTGTGCCAGCGTTACCTCCGCGCCGCTGCCGACCGTCCGCGCGCCCTGGGCAAGAAGCGTTCCCGCCGCCTCGTCCGTGCCGAGCTCGTTGCAGCCCCCAGTCACTGCCGCAACCATGAACAGCACCGAGCCGAACCAGAGGAACCTCATCAACATGCCTCCTTGGGGACGTCGGATGCAGCGGACCCGGAGCATCGCGTGTGGCCCACAGTGTATTCACACACGGCCGCGCGTCGTCAAGTGAACTGTGCGACGCATGCCGGAGCCGCTACGCCTAGCAGGGTGCTGAAAAAAGCGTTTGACCCGACTTGTGCAGGTCAAGGGCCGGAGGCCCGACCGAGCCTAGCCCGGGGCGCCTGCCCGCCGAAGCCTTGGCGAAGGCGGGTAAGCCCCAGGTTCTCGACGAGAAAAGAGACCCTTGAGCCCCGGAGGGGCGACAGAAGCATTCCGCAACAGATGGGGATTCTCTGGCGCCGGCAGGGTTTTTCAGCAGCCTGCTAGTACGGCTCGAACTTGACCGAATACCTCACGGTCACGAGCTGGCAGCACGACGAGTTCTCCATCTTCAGGCTCCATCCCTCGCCGCTCGCCAGGTCCGCGTGAG
>Ga0307430_1001026_pt1 | contig 21652 bp, 20 predicted proteins | sample SalMarWE160130MG_FD_202159 | JGI IMG/M metagenome (GOLD analysis project Ga0307430, IMG submission 202159) | Salt marsh sediment microbial communities from the Plum Island Ecosystem LTER, Massachusetts, United States - WE1603-130 | ecosystem: Environmental > Aquatic > Marine > Intertidal zone >...
CCTCCCATAACCATTCATCGCTCACCACCGGTTAATCAGAGTCAGTCGAAGCAAACGGAATCACACTGCAGCATACTCTGAGTCGATTCAGGTTTTCCCACTGCGTGGATCATCTCCCGAAGAGGTGAAGCTGCGATGCATCGTGAGCTGGATGCAGTATCCTATTCCTCTCCGCTGGCATCCCACCGCCCGCCGTGTGCAATCCATATCTCACGACAAACCTGAACCCTTTCGTCCTTCAACAACTGCACGATCGATTCTTATGGTTTCTCGTCTCCGAAGAACCCTGCTTTATCTCGAATCCTTCCGACGCCGATCCGTCTTCCATCGATGTCTTCGATCACGAATTCGTAACAGCCATAAGCGGTCATTGCCGGAGGAGCGGCAATATCAGCTCCTTTTTGTTTCCATTCGGCATAGAACCGATCTACATCTTCGACACGCTCCGGATCAATATAGGCGTCGTAGCCGGCCCCGTACCGCTCCTGGTTGGACATCACCTCGCCATGCTCCGCCTGGACAACGATGATCTCAACGGCATCGCGGTACAATGCCGCAAATGCCTCTGCTTTGTCATAGTGTTCGACGACGCGAAATCCCAGAACGTCACGGTAATACACCGCGGTTTTCCTGGCATCCGGTACGACGAACACAATCATACCGGCACTCAATTTTGGTCGGCTCATTGGTTTCTTTCGTTCTCCGGTATCGAATTTAATGATTTTACGACAATTACAAGTTGGATGTTTTTTAGATTTCGGTCAATCATCCACCAAGTTTTTTCTGGCTTCGGCCAGCAAGTCTCGCGTTGTTTCGCGCACAAAAACGCTGGAGATACCCCGGTTAAATGTGTCTTGAAGTACTTCTACTGCGGACTCGTAATCCTTTTTATACATCGAATAGACAAATCCCAGATTCGAACCCGCCAGCGAATTGTTGGGATCATCACGCAACGCCTCACGATAGTATTCGATAGCCTCATCGTGTTCTCCAAGTTTTTGGGAGTAGATATCGGCGATGAAGCATTTCATCTTGGATAAGGTTTCCGGCGTGTTTGGCCCCTGTTCGATAAGTTGCTGCGCCAATTTAATCGCCTTTTTGTGATCCCCCTTTTTATCGCTGCGATACAATTCCACAGCTTTTTGCCACAGGTCTTCCACCTCATCCATGCTCAATGTTTTCGGGCTCATCGAAAACTCCTTCTCTATGAAATATAGCCAGGTCGACGAAGAAAATCGTCGCAATCAAAACCGCTTATAAATATGGATTTTCGAAAATCATATCAGCGAGGATCTCGATCCCAAACAACGAAGAACTGCTCACTACATTGCTCGCAGTGAACTTCGATGCGGTGAGCCCCTGGTTCCTCTTCGGTCCTTTCCCGAGTCTGATTGAAAAAAGGCGCTCTCATTCCATAACTGGGCCAACTGTCAAATCCCGTCATATTGCTGCAGTATGGGCAACGAAGTTCTTTGTACATGTAGTCACCGCCTTTCAAATTGTTTTTCACAACGATTCTCGATCTTTAGTATACATTCCCGTTACGTATTATATTCGTGCGCCGACTGGAGTAGTATGCCGGCAGCCATTCCAGTACTTTGCAGAACAGCTTCGGCGGCATACCTTCCGCACTCGCCAGATTGGTGAGCTGTTCGTAATGGGAATAGAGTTCCCGGTCGGCCACGATCCAGTGTTTCATCAGCACGAGATCGTTTTCGCCATCCCAATCGATCGTGGGGATCTGTTCCTTCGTCAGGTAACCGAGGCGCAACATGCCTGCGTAGAAAGGCGCGTCGAACAAAGCCTCGCACGCCATCCAGCGCCCGTTCAGATGACATTCGCACCAGAAGTGCCCCACCGGACTGGGCAAGTGGCGATACAGAAATCCGGGGACGATATGCTCGAGCATTTCCTTGCGAACCCGCACCATATGGAACCTCGCCGGAATGCCAATCGCGCGCAACAAACTGGCGTGGATGTTGATCTTGTTGCAGTAATCCATAGTGCTTCGTTCGATCGCTTGCGATGCTTTCAGGAAGATATCCAGCGTGGCGTTGAAGGCAATTTCGTCTCTCACGTATCGAAACACACGCAACGCTGCTTGCGTCGGATTCTCAGCGCCTGTGGCGATGTCCTGGGCCGTTCGTTTCAAACTTGGATGATCGCAATCGCTCATCCTGGAAGGGGTCAGATATCGATCCAAATCCATTTTGGAAAGCTCCTCTAGACTCATGATTGACTCTCTCTTTTCTATCGGCCTACATCGTTGGCTGATGTTAATCCTCTCGAGGGGTTTAACACTTAGTTAGAGACCCTCGCCCAGGATGATGAGTACCAACAACAGTACCGAGACGATCCCAAGAACAAGACTTATCCCACCGAGGACGATACCCAGTGTAGCTTTGCGTGCTTCAGCGGGATCACCCCCGCTTTGCTTGACTTCACGGACACCGATCACGCCCAAAATTACAGCTGCGATCCCGAGAAGCGATCCGAATCCAAACAGGCAACAACTCAGCGGAATGGATATGATCCCCAGGAACATGCTGAGGTTGGCCATACCATTTGTGTTCGCCGCGATCTGCTCTTTAATCACGGCAGTGGGGGACACGGTTTCCCGGGCAGGCTCGACAGTGGACCAAGATGCCGGTCCCTCAAAAATACCTTCGAACTCCTTCTTGAATATACGCTCGAGAACAGCTTGCTCATCAGCCTGCACTTCTTTGGCCTCTGTGACAGGAATCATGTACACCACCCGACCTGTTTCCTGGATCGGCGTGGCTCGGAATGTCCGCAGCGCGGTTTCCACATCTTGCGCGGAAATGCCGCGATCCAAGAGTGCCTTGCGAATCCCTGCGATGGCCGCCTGCTGCTTGGACATCACCTCCGAGGGATCGACGCTGATTAATATAGGGGCATCCCATTCCAGATGCTGGATAAACTCGACACGCGCTGTCGGCAGGCCGCATTTCTGTCGGACCATATCCCGCCACCTGGCGGTATCGTGCGAGCGGGGGAAGCCAAGTGAGATCTCCGCATCCGCGTAGAACGTATAGATAGTGGTCACCTGCTGTGTATCTTGGGGTATTGCGTCGACTTGTTCGCTTTCTTGGGCAGTAGAAGGTGCAGTCGATTGCTCCTTTCCACGCCACCATTGAATCGCTTCTTCCTCGTGTTCCTCTCCATCTTTCGCAGGTTCAATCTTGATAATCTCAAAAGATTGAACCACCAATTCAAGAAAAGCGATCTGCCCCTTGCTGTCGAGTACCTCGAAATTGATATCGTACGTGTCTTCCCCCTCCGTGAAGGCAAAATGAAAACCGGTAATACCCTCATCCGCATACATCCCACCGTAGAGCCTGCTGCTCAATGACAACAGTTGGTGCCTGGTGTCTTCTGTTTTCTCGACGAATATATGCATGATACGCTCCTTGCCTTATCCTATAAGCCTATCCAGTATCAGGCTACTTGTTCCCCAGCTTCCGTAGGTCCGGAATTTTCGAAGGGCTTGTGTGGCTTTGCACGCTCGGTCTTTATCCCCAACAGACGCACCCCACAGTGTGGACATTTCGACACTGAACCAGGCAGGACGGTATCGCAAGCGCTGCATCGATATTTACTGTGTGTGTACATGACCGCATCTCCTCGCAGATGTTGTGATCGGCATCAGTTTTCGCATCACGCGCGGAATAGCCAAATCAGATACCCCATGATCAGGCGGCATCCGTTTCGGATTGCTTTCTTAACCACATTGTCCCCTGATCGTGGAAAAGGTGCCTGTAGCATCACGTTGGAATAGGTACGAACAATAGAAATATTGTACACCGCTTGTGCAGAATTCAGAAAAACCGCATCTTGACATTAACTGCGACAGGGGCTATTATAACTCCTGTGCTATATAGTACTTGTTCTATATTTTATCTAACATATATGGAGATGCAGCATGTCACTCAAGCACGCCATCCTCGGATTTCTTAATTATTGGCCTTCTTCCGGCTATGATCTGAAGAAGATTTTCGATGATTCGGTGCGACATTTCTGGCCAGCCAATCAGAGTCAGATCTACCGCACCCTGGCCGATATAAATGACCAGGGTTGGGTGGACATGGAAATAGTTGAGCAGACCGACCGGCCGGATCGCAAGGTGTATCACCTTACAGGTGCTGGGAAACACGAGTTGCTGCGTTGGCTGTCGGCTCCAACACCTTTCGATGAACCGCGCAGCGCATCACTGGTGCAGGTCTTTTTCGCCGGGCAGCTCTCCGATGCGGAAATCCTGGCCAAATTCGAGGCAATGGCCGAGATGATACGCGCCGTCCTCGAGCACTATGAAAAGGTGCCCGAGCAACTTGAAGAGCACATCAAGATGGTTGATTCGCCGCGCGAAGTCTTCTTCTGGCTTCTCACACTCGATCTGGGCATGCGCACCATGCGCGCCAATATGGAATGGGCGGAAAGTGTCATCGAAAAAATTAATGCCGGGCAAGTCCCGGAGAAATAAGGAAAGAATACATCATTAAGATGCCAGATTTGAAGCCAATGATTGAACGAGAACTGCAAGGACTTGGGGTTCCCGGCTGCTCCTATGCCGTTGTGAACCGCAATGGGATGCTTAATTCAGGTGGCGTTGGACTTGCGGATGTCGCTCAGGCTCGTCCGGCCACATCAAAAACAGCCTACCATCTTTTCTCCCCGACCAAGCTATATACCGCCACGGCGATCATGCAATTGATCGAGTCGGGCAAATTACGGCTTGAAACGCCCTTCACGCAGATCTTGCAGGAGTATCGCTCGGCAGCGCTTGACTCGATTACGATCCGGCATCTGCTGAGCCATACTTCCGGGTTTGCAGATACCATTCCTGCGGTACTAGCAGCACGCGAGGCAGGTCTGCCTGCTCCCAACACTTCGGAAGTACTCGCGCGGTTTAAGCTGAAACCACAAAAGAAGCCCGGGAAAAAAGTGCAATACCGCAATGTTAATTATGTCATTCTGGGCTGCGTCATCGAGCGCCTCTCCGGGAAATCCTATGCCGGTTTCATTCGTGAGCATATACTCCAACCGCTGGGTGTGCAGGCGGCTTTTACCTACACCACAGCAATGAAAACGGACATGGCCACCGGTTATCTCAGTCGGTGGAATCCCATGCTTCTCATCCTTCGTTTGGCCATGCCGGAGCTGGCACGCGTAGCGATCGGCAAGCGAGTGGGTCGACTGGTAGCCTTGAAGGCCTACGATCTTGACACGCTCCCCATCGGCGGGCTGGTGGGATCGGCGGTTGGATTTGCCCCGTTCGTCATCTCCCACCTTAATGACGGGCAGGGCATCCTGCAGCCCGAATCCGCCCGCCATATGCGCAAGCTGATCGCCAAAGGACAAGCCGGGTTTGCGGCCAAAGTTGGAACTGGACTGGGGTGGAAAATTGGGGAGAGCAATGCATGCCGCTTCTACAGCCACGAAGGCAGCGGAGCCGGTTTTACCACCGAGACCCGTATCTACCCCGAGCGCGATCTCGGTGTAACCTTGATGATGAACGGATATGGCATTTCCGTGCATCGCGCCCAGCACCGTATCTGTGAAGCACTTATCGCGCGAGTACAGTAACGAGATGATCCTTTGAAAATTAGAAGTCGACTTGGATCAACTCTTCTCCCTGCTCTTCTTATAACCGAGGTAAATAACGTCCCACTTTCTGACAGTATGCTTCGTACGCAGCCCCATGCGCCTCTCGCAGATATGCCTCCTCGGCCCGGATCTTCATCTCGTAGCCAATAACATTGACCACCAGGGCGAGAACAGCCAGCCAGCTGGGTGCGACGAGAACCGTGCCCAGTGCCAGGAAAATGGCCCCCAGGGCACAAGGATTACGAATATAATTAAAGATCCCACGGGTAACCAACTTTGTCTTCTCACTGGGAAAGGCGAGGCGAAACGATTCCCCCATCGTGATCTGACCAACGATACCCACCAGCAAACCGGCAACACTCACTGCGATACCTATGCCCTTGACCACGTCATAATCCAGCAAGGTGATACGCCCGAACCAGGTTACACTGCGGGCATCAATGATGTAGACAAGCGCGACTGTCAACCATAACAATGAGGCACCGGAGGTAATGGTAGCTCCTACAGCATGTTCACCAATTTCTCCTTTCTGGTCATGCCCTCGTCGACGCATAACCACCATACTCGCAACAAACGAGACCATAAAGATTGCAACAATAGCGCCAAGAATAACCTGTGCGTAAGTCATCGATTTCTCCTTTCCCATTGTATAACACTGTAGAATCAAATCGAATACCCCCTTCATGCAGTTGATAATATTACGTTGTTGGAAGTTTGTTAAGGAAATAATGAAGCTCTTGCTATAACCGATCTTCCCCGGTGACCATCACCTGCGACAAAGCAATCCAATGCTCGATACTCAATTCTTGCGCACGCTGTTCCGGACGCACGTTCGCCGCACGCAGCCAATCGAGTACCACATCCTTCGGCTTTTCCAGGTTCTTCGTCAGGGCGTTGTGGATTTGTTTGCGTTTCTGGCCGAAGCCGGCCCGCGCCAGCATGAAGAGTGGCTCGATCAACGCCTGTGGTACACGCGGTGTGGAATAGCTCGTGATACGCAGCACCGCCGAATCGACATTGGGCTGCGGATAGAAGGCCCTCGCCGGGATACGCCCGCACAATTCCGGCTCCCCATACACCTGCACGCTCAAGGCCAGGAGACTCATCTCCCCCGGGCCTGCGACGATACGTTCGGCGACTTCTTTCTGAATGGTGAGTATCAAGCCATCCGGCCGGCGCCCAGCTTCCATCAGACGTCGAATCAGCGCTGAGGTAATGTAGTAGGGAATGTTGGCGACCACGGTATAGGGATCACCCTCCAGAATTTTCGCCAGGTCCAGCTCCAAGATATCCCCTGAAACGATCTCGACATTCGTCTTCGCGGAGAAGGCGTATTCCAACACCGGAATCAAACGCTCGTCGATTTCCACGGCAACTACCCGTACGCAGCGATCGGACAATCTCGCAGTCAGGGTGCCCACGCCGGCACCGATCTCCAACACGGTTTCCTCACCGGTGAGTTCTGCGGCAGCGATTACTTTCTGCAAGGCGCGGGAATCGACCATGAAATTCTGGCCCAGCTTCTTTTTGGGCCGGATGCCGAATCTGCGGAGCAGCGCCCGTGCGTCAAGCGTGAAATTACCTTCAGGCACCAGCGTCCTCCTCGATTGTGTAAGACCCCTCTCTTTCCATCAAGAACGTATTGATGTACTTCTGACGATTGGCGTCGCGCCCCAGTTTTCCACTGCTGGTTTTTATCACCCAACCGCGCGGTACGACCCGCACGTGGCGTACGGCAACATCTGAGCCGTGGTTGATCATCTGCCGCACGGCTTCCGACAAGCGTTCTCTCGCTTGCGGATCTTCGATATCCTCTTCGGCCACAACGATCACATCCTCCGTGCCAAGCTGTTCGTTGAACAGGCCGAAAGCTACCGTCCGACCAGGGTGAATACCATCGACTTCACCGGCGATCGCTTCCAGGTCCTGGGGATAGATGTTCTTACCGCCGACGATGATGATTTCCTTCTTGCGGCCGGTGATGTACAGTTCTCCATTCGCAAGATATCCCAGATCGCCGCTCAGATACCAACCGTCGTGGAATGTATCTTCAGTTAGTTCATCGCGTCGGTAGTAAGCCGTCATGAGTGTCTCGCTTTTTAATGCAATCTCCCCCACGACGCGCTCCGGAACTTCGTTCAGTGTTTCGTCGATGATGCGGATCTGTGTCTTTGGAAGCGGCCTCCCCGCGGAGAGGACGGCGATCGATCCTGTCCCCATGTTGGCAGGTTTCGCGAGCTGTTCCTCATGAAACGCCCGACGATCGATCCTGTCGACTTTAACCGGCGCAGCGATCGTGCTCTGTGTGACAGCGAAGACATTCTCCGCCATGGCGTAGCAGCTCCCCAACGCTTCTTCGCGCAATCCGTAGGGCGCGAATCGCTTGATGAACTGCGCATGGCTCTCCAGGCGCATGGGTTCGGAACAGTTGATCACCGCACGCCAGCTGGAGAGATCGACTCCCTGCAGATCCCGATCGCGGATCTTTTGGGCGCAAAAATTGAAAGCGAAGTTAGGCAGCCAGGAGTACGTACCGCCGTAATGGGAAACGGCCTGCATCAGTCGATACGGCGCCCGCACCCACTCCAGCGGCGACATGAGGACCAGTGTTGCGCCAAGGAGCACAGGCATGAGGAATCCGGCGATCAAACCCATGTCGTGATACAACGGGAGCCAGCTGACAACAACATCCTGCACATCCATCTGAACCTTTTCCGCATAACGCTCAACGTGCGTCAGGATCGAGAAATGCGAGAGGGCCACCCCTTTTTGCAGTCCCGTGGTGCCCGAAGAATGCTGCAGCAAAGCCACATCATCCGGCGAAAGATCCACACCCGGCAGAGACATGAAATCATGCTGTTGCCCTGCACTGAACGCCTCCGATATCAGGATCCGCAGCGACGATCCACTTTCCGACAGTACATCATGCACTTCGCCCTCGAACCGCTTGTTTGTGATCAACGCAGTCGGCCGTGTGACGTCCATCAGAGCCGCCAGAGATCGGGCATAGCGCTGTGGGTCGAGCTTTTCTGAAGGGAAAGCCAAGATCGAGGGCACGGCGCCGCACAGCAATGCGCCGAAAAAACCGGTGATTAAATCGCATCCATGCGGTTGGATGATGATGACAACATCGCCCGCCTGAACACCTAAAGCGATTAAATCCCGCGCTGCGCTTGCGGCGCTGTCGAGCAGAGATCGATACATGATCGCCTCCACCGAGTCGCCTGTCAGGCAGTGAATCGCCACGCGCTCCGGTGTCTGCCGGTAATGCTCTCCGAGGCGCTCGACGAGCGTGGTCATCCGGCTTTCCCCTGCATCCGTTCCAGGATCAGGTCCGTCAGCGCCTGCACCGTGTCGAACACCGAAGCGCGCAACTCTGTATCGTCGATGCGTACGGTAAAGGTTTTTTCGACGAACAAAGCCAGATCGACCAGATGAAACGAATCGATCAAACCACTGCTGATCAACGGCTCTTCAAAACTCACTTTGCGCGTCGCATCCCGCAGGATTTCCTGCGAGATATAGTCTGCGATCTCGTTTTGAATTCGGGAGCGAAATTCGGAAGCTTGAGTCACGTTAAATCATACGGCAGTGAACGCCTGAATTTCTATTCATGGGTTCGCCGTCCTTAAACCCCTGCGCACGGAGTCGAGGGTCTGCAGGGCGGTCAAATTACGCCAGGGCCAGGCGGTTTTCATGCGCTCGGGATCGTCGAAGAAATTCTGCGCATAGGTCAGGTGGAAACCATCGTCCTGTAACCCTCCGCAGGGTAAGGACTGCACAACACGCCAGAAATTCCAAAGCGGGATATCGTATTCGACGGCCAGGTTGGCGATGGTAGCGTTGATGCTGTTATCGCCTTCCAGGTTGTCGGCCTTCGTTGAGAGGATCGGTACCACACCGTAGGAGATCGTGGTTTCGATAATCGTACGCAGGTACAGCTCATAGCTCTCGGTCGACTTCTCCCACCAGGTTTCCAGATTGATGATGGCGATGCTGGGCTTATGGACTCGCAGTTCGCATTCCAGCGGGCTTTCGTTTTTCTCGCAGGCATCGACATCCGCCCAGACCGGCGAAAGGACGGAAGCGGCGTTGAACCCTCCCCGTACAGCCAAGCTCTCCCGAGCGAACGAGCTGGCGTACCAATCGATGGTCGCATGCAAACCGATGTCCTCCGAACGCATGCTATAGGCACTTGGATCGTTAAAGACGCCCAGGAAAAGTGAGGCGACATTCTGACAATCGCCCACCTTCGAGAAAGCATGTGGATCGTTGCCGCGACGCAATCCCTGCTGGTAGATTCTACGTGTCGTCGAACTCACTGTGGGAACGATGGGCAGTTCCATCCACTCCCCTGGCGCAAGCTGCGGTATGGGCTCATCCGGTGGACGGTGTTCGACCGCGTAGAGCACCCCGATGGTCACGAGTTGATGGTAGGAAATCGACTCCCCTCCTGTGTCGGGATTCGAATACCCATCACCGGAGTTCGTAGACGAAGCATCCGGCGCTTCCTGAGTATCGGTGGGATACAACTTGCCGTCGTAAGGACTGGCGTAGGACGCATCGACAATCACATCACAGCCGGAAAGCACAGCGCCAAAAAGCACCCCGCCAAGCACGAAGAAGGTCAGTGCCGTCCTGGGGTTCTGAAATCGGCCCCTGGAATCCAAACCGCCCCGCAAATCCGGGCACTCGTGTGGATTCTCACTCGAAGCGATCTTCCGGCGCATCATCACCCTGCTCTTACCAATGAGCATACTATTATGATTATGATTCTGTTTTCGAAAGATGCAAGTTGCAGACCGAGTATGTATACAACCATAAACGCGTACAATCAATCATCAATGGTTTCCCACATTGATTCCGCCAGGAACGACGCCAGAGCACTCGCTGCTTCGGCACCGTAGTGCACCCCGCTGTCCGCGAAGGAATCCGCTGGAAGCCAATCCCACAAGTCCAGTAATCTCCAAGATTCCTCCTCAGACCTCACCCGCAGCCACTCACGATAGGTATCATAAGCCCAGCGCGGATAGACGGCGTTGTAAAAGAGATCGCTGCCCTCCCTGGCATGGATGTAAATGGGCTCATTGATCAACACAACCGGCACCTCACCAGCAAGTTCGACGCCGGCAGTGAGCACGTCGAAGGCCAGCTGTTTTTCTTCCAGTTCGTCTGGCTGCAGCCCGTGAAAGTCAAGACCATTCGGCAATTCGCGGTCGTTTCGATCCTCAGGAATCACAATGTGGCGATCCAAACCTGTCGAAGCCCACATCACTCCATAGCATTGCAGGCGGATAGCATTGGCCAGTTCTCGCCGCCGGCCGATGATGGTCCGCTGCCAGAACGTGGCGGGCTGAAAGCGTGAATCTGCAGGATCCAGGTCCAGCTGAAATTCAACGATCAGATCACGCGTGGCGTCGGGATTGAATTGGATCAACGGGGCTTCGATCTGATTCTCCCGCCAGAACGATTCGAGCGTGAAGAACCACACGACCAAATCGGGGTCGTATTCCAGACCGCGCGAGAGCAGCACCAGATCCTTGGTCAGCGACATCGTCGGATAGCCGAAGTTGTACACCCGGATGCGCCGGCCGTCGGCCATGTGGTAGGCGCCCGCATCGAGCTGCGCCGGCAGCGTCTCCCCGGGCTGCAGGAGAAAGCCCCAGACCGAGGAATCACCCAGAATCAGGATACGGTATTCGTCGGTGGTTTTAACTTCCCCAGCGATCTCGTGGGATGCAATTATCACGTCCAACTGGGATGTGGTGAGATTGTAAGATCGCTCCGGATCGCTGCCATAGGGCAAGCGGGGTCGCCCCGGTACGATGGTATTGTAGACGGAGAGTTTCCCAATCAGCGGCCAAATGTCGAAGAACGCGAAGACCAGATTGAAAACAATGAACAACACCGCCGTTTTAACCAGTAAGCGAGTGATCCTCGTCCAACTCCATGCATCCCTGTCGATATCACGTGCCATGATCTTACATTCCCGTCAATTTCCGCAGTACATCGAAAGCGGCATCCACATCCGGAATGGCAAACCAAACCCAGCCCAGTGCAACATAGTTATAGGTGAAGAAAACGCCAATCGCACGCCATACGGCATGGTCCCGCAGCGCACTCGCCCGCGGGCTGTACTTCTGGAATATAGACTGCCAGCGATTGTGGAGAAACAAGCCAACACCATGCCACAAACCCCAAAGCAGGAAATGCCAGGCGATCCCGTGCCACATCCCGATCAAAATCATGGTTACAAATTGGCCCAGGCAGATGATGGCCCACACGGGGAGTCTCACGCGCGTCGTGCGCAGCCGTCGTGTGAGTGGGTTGAATACGTAGAAGCGAAACCACTCCGTCAGAGTGATGTGCCAGCGGTTCCAAAAAGCACGGATGTCGGCTTGCAGGTAAGGGCGTTCAAAGTTTTCCGGCAAATCGATTCCCGCCCAAGTGCCGATCCCAATCGCCAGATCCGTATACCCGCTGAAATCGAGGTAGATCTGAAAGGCAAAAGCGTATAGCAGCAGCCAAAGCCATAATCGCGATTCGACTTGCACAGCAGAGACCTCATTCAGCGCCAGGATCGCCAGGGAATCCGCCAGGATAAATTTCTTCAACATTCCGATGGCAATCCGCTTCCCGCCGCGGGCGAAGCGCACGGGCGTCAACCTCTGGAACTGCCGTAAGTCAACAACGAAGCGTTCAAGGCGATCGATCGGTCCGGCTGTGAGTGCGGGATAAAATAAAACGTACGTTAGATACTCCCGCAAACTCACCCTCTGCAGCCGGCGCGCAGCACAATCCCGCAAGGTGTGAATCAGGCGAAATGCGATGTAGGAGAAGCCCAGCCAGACGAGGTCCACTCGGCTGGCGAGTTCGGGTGATTGCCCGGTAATGATGCGCAGCCTACGGCTTAACCCAAGCTGAAGCGGCTCGCTCTTCAAAACGACAAACAAGAGCACGATAAAAACAATCGTCGCCGGCATCAACCCAGATCGCTCCTGCCGGACGGTAGCGACTGCGGTGACGATCGCCGCCGTGAGGATCAACGCCAGGAGTACAAATTGGATTTGCGGTGGATAAGTCGCTGTGATCACTGGTCGGGGAAGAATACGCGCGACGCTGATGGCCAGGATCACAGCCACGATCGCAAGCAACGAATTACGATCTTCGGATACCAGCGGCGATCGTTCACGCACGACGAACCAGGTTAAAACCGTCAAGGCGATCGTCGCCAAAGGAAGCCAGAAATCAAACTGGCGCAGTGATGTCTCCGGCTGCAAGGCGAAGACTGCCAGTAAACTGGCGATGAAGAGAATCCAAGACCGGGTTCGATTTTCGGGCAGTCGACCGACGAGAATACTCAGGAGTGCAAAGATAAAAATATGCGCCAGGGTCATTAAAACCCCTGATAAATCCAGATTGGGGATGGGTCAGCCGTGAGGACGACCACGCCGATGATGATCAAGCAGAGTACGAGGGCAATCAGGTTTTCACGCGAGAGCAAACGACGTAACATCCGCAGGAACCTTTCGCTCACGGATTTCCACAAAATCGCCAGACACCATCTTCTGTAATCAATCGATAGGTCTGCAGCGATAGATCGATCGTCTGATTCTCCCCCTGGTAATCGGCCACGATACGTCCGACGCAGTGCACTTCAGCTGTGGTTTGCGTTTGCGAGACGACCTCGCAGTGCATCTCCTCGATCGTCGTCTGGACGTTCATGAATGAATCGGCATCCATGCGCGCCCGCCCTTCCCACTCCGCGCAGGACAGATTGGCAGCACGGAGATCGTCGCCGGCGACGACAGCAGTTAAGTAGTCCTCGACGATGCGTTCCGGCACGCCGCTCACACCACACGCAGATACCACAAGCATCATGAGTACGAGCAGATAAGGCTTCATACGTCCGATCATGGCTGCTCCTGTCAAGGAAGAATCCAGGGGATCTGATTTGCCGGCGGCACGGGAGTCAGAAAATACAGCGTGGTCCAACCGTACTTGATTACGTACTCTTCATCCGTGTAACCCAGATCGACCCAATCCTTCCCGGCAATTCCCGCCCCGATATCTTCGATGGTAGCGGTTCCGTAATCCGGCACATACACCGGCCAACCTTGCATTTTGTTGAACCAGCTGCGAATCACACCCACCATGCCGTGTTTCAGTTTCTTTCCACTGGCTGTAATTTCTCCACAGTAATCAACGCCCAGGTTGCACGGCGAATAGGAGGTCTGATAGACCGGTATGGCCCGCCAGTATTCGATCGTTCCGTAGGGGGTGTTAAGCGTGCGGACGACGATTTTCGTGCCATATCCGAGGATGCGCGGTGAAGAAGCGACGGCCTCCCAGGCATCTTCCACCTCGCGCGCAACCTCCACACCATTTTCGTTACGAATACGAATGCGATTGGCCAACACCCCGTAGGTCCCCTGGTCTATGACCTGGATCGTATCGAGTTCCAGATCCGGCGCAGGTTGATATTTGGGGAGCCCGAACTCCAGCGGTTCCATTTCGACGATCACTTCCTCAATGACTCGCACTACTTCGATGCGTCCATCTTCCGGAACGGGCTGATTCTCATAGGGTTCGATGGTATCCAAACCAGTGGGCGTAATACCGGCCTGGGACAGCGCTTCCCTCACCGTCGTGCCGGCCGCCAGGGTATGGATTTCGTACCCGTCGACTTCGACGACAATCGGACGGGCGTGATCGAACACGGCCAATTCGACTTCGTCCAATGGAGTGTTGACGTCTGGGATCAGTCGATCCCCTTCGCGCAGGGAAAACCCGTTTTCCCACAACGCCTCCCCCAGCGTCGGCGCTGCGGAATACATTTCCTGACGTACACCATCCACATCGATGGGGATACGCACGGCTTTCTCGACCCGGATGTGATCAGGCCTCTCATCGGGCACAAGGCTGGCGTCTTCCAAGCGCATCTCGTCAACCCAGACCCGATCGCCCGGCAGCAGATCGAAACCCGCCGCAGCCAGAATATCCGCCGGTGCGAGTTCAGCCATAAGGACCGGCATCGATTGGCGATCGACCTCCACGACGACCAGCTCGGCGAGGGTCACCCGAACGACGTCTCCATCCTCGATCGGTGCATCAATCTCGGGGACAATCCGATCCTCTGCGATATAATCAATCCTGGCTGCATCGAGGACAGCGGACACGCTGGCAGCGTACGTGCGTACCCGAAGCGTCTCACCATCGAGTATGACATAGACTACTTTCGATGTCCCGAAGATGACCAGCAGCAGACCGCTAATGCAAAACGCCACTGCTGCAAACACCAGACGAGTGAACTTCGTGGTTTTCTCGAGCACCTTGATAACATTCATAGGCGAGGAGGAGTATACCAAGCCGAACGAATTTGTGCATTGGGAGCCAAAATAAACATGGAATGAAAAGTTTCTCACCATATTCCATGTAACCAATCTATTCGGCTTGCATCTAATCATACGAAACCAAATTCTTGCATCCGGGTAGTGAATATTCATCTACCTGGTGCACGTGGAGCAATGGAGTTTGTTCGATGCCAATCTACGAGTTTCAATGCCAGACCTGCGATCATCCCTTCGAAGAGCTGGTGCGCAGCAGCGGATCCTGGGATGAAGTCGTGTGCCCGAATTGTGGAAGCACGTCCATTCGGAAGAAAATTTCGAGTTTCAACTCACCAAACGCGAGTGTGTCCTCAACCGGTCCGGCACCGTCCGTTTGCACCACCAGTACCTGAAGCATCCCAGGCTAATACGGCCGTGTGCCGCATAACATCATCGAGCGCCCTGTCAACGAGGGAATTCAATGAACGCTAAGCCCAACATCCTGTTCGACGGGTTCTGCAATCTGTGTGCTGGATTCGTCCATTTTCTGCATCGAAGAGATAAGAACAGAATCTTTTCCTTCATCCCCTCACAATCCCCACAAGGCAGTTCGTTGATGGAAATCAATCGGCTTTCCAGGGATACAATTGAGACGGTTGTATTGATTGAAGAGCATGCTCTCTACAAGCGCAGCGACGCGGCATTACGCATCCTGCGTAAAATGCCTTTCCCCTGGAACATGTGGTCGGCGCTGCGAGTTTTCCCACGACCATTGCGCGACTTTGTCTATCGCATCATCGCCACCAACCGCTATCGTTGGTTTGGGAAAAGGGAGACTTGCTTCTTCCTCCCCTCTACTCACTCAAAATGAACTGGAAGTAATCTCGAGAAATAGTATTCAGGTGGGATTGTACTTTTATCCTTCAGGGAGTATGGTTAGTGCATAATTGAATTCGCTTCGAGCATCATGCTCGTCGAAAAGGCAAAGCCACCGAAAGGTGGTGACGCAAAGCTATAGGGTCTAAGGTTGTATTTTCAACTAGGATAGCCAGCTGCCGAAGCGGGCGGTATTTTTTTCTGGGGGCCCACTTCGCCAAACGGCATCACACCCTTAAGTTGAGAACAGGATCGGTTACGAGCAATCGGAAATTCGTATTCGAATCTAAAGCAAACATTGTTGTCGAACTTGGAACATTGTTGGAAGGTAAAACTCGTATCCAGCGAATCCAAGTATAACCATCAAGGAGTAAGTAAGAACATCGAATAACCTCTTTTTCCCCCCCACCCCCTTGGCGCGGCGAGCTCCCGGACAATTCTAACGTCGGGAGCTCGTCATATATTCTGACTGTGACTTAACCCATAATCTTGCAGGGATTGTGACCATATTATTGCCGGTTGTACTTAAAATTGCCCCGTAGCTACTCCCCCTCAAACTTGGATTTGCTCCATAATATTGTCGCCTGGGTGAAATTTAGGAGCATATCGTTGCCGTTTGGGAAGACATAACATAATATAAGTATTGCAGCTGTTTTTGATAGTTGAAGGGCAGAATGCTTGATCCATCCAGATGAGGTTATTCCCCTTACAGGCATTTTATAGAACGGATGTACATTTTCGGCCAGGACAATATCGTTGCCGTGTGTGAAACTGTAGCCTATCGTTGCCGCAGCGGCAAAATTATGCTACCAGAAACAACACCTTGGAGGAATCAGGCTCATTCACATCCGGGGCCGATTAGATCCTTGGTGATCCAGGAATCAAAACCATGTTGTTTTGCAGGTGATATAATTTAAATTATCCCCTATGTGGGATAAAGGCTACCCCGTTTGTGACAGTGAGCAACCACTCTTCCCCTAACGGAGGGTTGGTTGAGCGGCCGTAAAAGAGTGGGCCTATCTACGTCAGGTACCCTAACGACCTGGCTGAGGCTGACCGCGGGGCGGCCTTTTCTTTTTCCCAATTCCGCAGCCGATCATCCGAACAGACGAGCGCCCAGATCGGCACCCCAACGGCACCCGGAGATACCTTCGTACCGCTGCTTCCTCTCGGACCTGACGGGGTTGGAAGGTCTCCGCCGCGTCGGACCCATCCGGACGCTCCTTGTGAGCATACCCTTCCCCCGAACGACTGTCAACGTTACGCACCAAAATATGATCGCAGCAGGTTGGAATCAAACGACACCGCCGTAGCGGTGTCGGCTGGCGGAGAGGGTGGGATTCGAACCCACGGAGCCTTGCGGCTCACGCGCTCTCCAGGCGCGCGCGTTAGGCCAGACTACGCAACCTCTCCATGCAATAAACTGTTTTGTTTTCGCAATTCCGGTCGTGATTATATCATGTCGCCATTATCGATTGGGAAGACGCAAGACCCAAAGGTTGCGGTCTTCTGCTGAGAGGTAGACCATCTGTCGACCATCAGGAGAGATCTGCCAATCGTTATTCGCAATCGAAATCGAGGTTAGTTCCGGGTACGTGAGCTGAAGCGCTTCCCCCGAGGATGCATCGACCTGCCAGAGAGAGATGCCTGGCGCATCCATTTCCAGCGGTATCACTACGAGCATATCATCATAACGCCAGCGGTACGCCCCAAAGAGGTCGAGTTTGATCCCCGGCGACCCATCCGTGGGAACAACCCACAATCCGTTGGCTTCCAGATCGGAGGACAAGGCGATGTAGAAGACAATATAGCTGCCCCCGGGCGATAACAGTGCGCTGCGCGGTCGTTCAGCTTCCATCACCAAACGCGCGGCGCTGGTTTCGAGGTTGACATGCCAGATTCCCGAAGGCATGGATGGGCCGAGCCTTCCGGTTACATAGATTCCTTTTTCTCCCACGTCCCAACCGATCAAATAGCCGCCATTTACCGTGATCACTTCGTGGGCATTCTTGCCATCGAAATCTGCCACCCAGATTGTGCTTTGCCGCACATCCGGATAACGAATGCTGCGTGATCCGACCGCCCATGTGATAAATCGGCCACTCGGAGAGAAGGATACAATGCGACCCTCACTGGGGACAGCCCAACGTGTTCCATCCGCCCATCGCTCGACATACACCCGGCCTGCCTCCGGGTAAGCGACCAGAGTCCTCGATTTGGAATACACGCCCACTTGGTCGTTGACGATTGTGCTCTCGCCACCGGTAATCGGTATGCCGTACAATCCGGCGGAAGCATATTCCCCGGGTTCATCGAGGAATATGACCCACTGCGAATCCTGCGACCACATCGGAAGGGAACAACAGCCTCCCTCTGCAAGCTGGATCGGCTGAGGATCAGCGGGCGTCGGCTCGACGGGCAAGAATGGGGTAGCCGTTTCCGAGATGATTTCCTCGGGGAGACTCTCCGGCAAGGTCACCGGTCTCGCCAATCCTTTCGGTATACTCCACGAGGGGAGTCGAAATGATGTCGGCGTACTGGTGTTATGCGCACAAGCAGCGAGTATTATCGCGGAAAGAAGGAATCCAAGTCGCAGTTTCACCGTTTACCCCTCACCAATCCGGCGGCCAAGCATCTTTATAATCATTCAGGAGGGGATAGCCAAATCGAGTATCCGGTTGGTCCAGCATATTTTGCCACTTGCGAGGATTATCCATATCCATCTCGAAGATATGTGGTGCACCACCGATCAAGGCAAGGCGTTCCCAGTCCGCATCGATCAGCGGGAGTGGATTATAAGCGCGGGTATGACCTATCGAACGGATTTCCAAATGGATATGGGGTCTCGAAGCGCACGTCAGGTCCGGATCACCCACTTGGCCAACCACCTGTCCCTGTACGACTTTCTCACCCTTTTTAAGGTGAGACCGCACCAATAAATGCCCGTAGAAGGATGCGTAGCCATTATCGTGGTTGATCATCAAGTTGTGAGGCGCTGCGCCATGCCAGCTATCCACGCTGTAGACCGTGCCATCACCAATCGCCAGGATGGGCGTCCCACAAGGTGCGGCGATGTCTACACCGAAATGAAGACCCTGCCCCGCCACGTACGTTGAATTTCGAAAGCGATAAGCGAAGTCTGTGTTGCCATACGCCTGAATAAAATACCAGCTATCCGGTCCCGGCTCACCGGCGAATGGAAATGCAAACGGCGGGTCTTCCTGCTGCGCGGCGGATCCACTTTGCGCATCCAAAAAGCTGATTCCCCCGATCGCTGCGACGATTACAACCAACAGCAGCCCCCGGAAGAACCACACCGGATTACCGCGTCGTTTTTTCCCGTTCATAATTCGTTGATTATCCATCTGGCATCAACTCGGCTGGTTTTCTTGGTGGAAACAACGCCTCAAAAACGTCCGGCGCGTATTTCGCCACGCAATCAGAAGATAGCCCATTGTGTTTACATATCTCCGCGTAGAAATCGGCGCTCTTTCTCTTGCTGCGCTTCTGCGTTTCCACATCCAACGCCCAAAGCCCGAATTTCTGAGTCCAACCACGCTCCCACTCAAAATTATCGACCAGGGACCAGTGAAAATATCCCCGCACGGGCCAACTGAAGTTCACCGCTCGCCAGACCTTATGAACGTGCAAGGCGAGATAACGCCTGCGAAAATCGTCCTTTGCATCCTCCGTACCGTTTTCTGTTATGTAAACGGGCGTATTATAGCGCATTGTCCAACGCAGGGCATCCCAGAGACCTGCCGGGGCGTTGGCGACGTACGCGTTCGGACTGATATCGGCTCCCTCGGGAAAAGACCCGGCTTCGAAGGCTTTCTTGGGTCGAAAAAGATTGAAAGAAGATTGCTCGGTCGTGTAGTAATTCAATCCAAAGAAGTCCTGTGTACACGCTGCATGCGGCAGATTCAGACGAGTAGATAAGAATCGCACACTTCCACCGGACAAAGCTTGAGGAAACAAATTGTTGAACGATCGGTGCTTCATCCGGGCAATCCAACCATCCAGTGGATTGCGAGGGTTCATCGGTCGGAAACCACGAAAGTGATGCGCCACACCAACCAGGCTATTGGGAAACAAATCATGGATGGTCTCGTATGCCGCCACATGTGCATTAATGATGTTTGTGATTACCTCAGGAACTATTCGCAGACTCCGATCTCCGGGTGGCCAAACTCCTTGCAGGTATCCGAAATACAGGAAAACATTCGGTTCGTTGATCGTTATCCATAAGTCAACCAAGTCTCCCAACCCTTTAACGACCTTGCGTGCGTAACGTTTGAAATGGCGTGCGACTTCGGGATTCCGCCAGCCTCCACGATCTTGAATCCATTGCGGTGTGGAAAAATGGTGGAGTGTCACCATGGGTTTCAAACCCCGATCGAGTGCACCTTGAATGATCTCTCGATAATAAGAAAGCGCATCATCATCCCAGAGTGCCGGATTGGGTTCGATGCGGCTCCACTCGATCGAGAGCCGATGCGCATTTTGACCTGCTTCAGCTGCCCGGTCGAAATCCTCCCGCCATCTGCCGGACCACCATTCACAGGCCTTTCCTGATCGTTGGTTCTGATCGATACGATCTCCTTGATGCTCCCAAGCCCACCAATCATTATTACGATTATCGCCTTCGACCTGATGCGACGAAGTCGCAGTGCCCCATAGGAAACTGCGTGGAAAATGATAGGTGGCTTTTATCATGCCTGCCTCAAGAACAAGATCAAAGTGCTCACATCATCGACCGACATCGGTGTGGTAACCGGCCACATTGTAGTCTTGACTTGGATTTCCGCCAAGTTCGATTGGATAAAGCAGCCTGGGGGCGTTCATTCACGGTCGTCAAATTGGAGACGGAATACTCAAAGAAGAAACGTGCTTGAAATCTTCAAGGGACGATACGAGCTTCGGCCAAAACCTCAAAACTTTCGATTCTTCCCCCAAAACTATAAACAGTGCATTCAAACGCATCGGTTTCCCCAAGCTGGGTTGTCGAGGCTCGCTCCCAGATTCGAAAGCCAACTACATCACCAGTCTGATCGAGCCCTATCAGCAGAAGTCGTATCTTTACTTCAGTCTCTTTATCCCCAGCAATCGTTTCGAGTTCGCCTCGCACCACGATACTCAAACCATCCGGTTCTACTATTTTTGAGGTGACGTATACTTCCACATCCCGATAACGTAATTCAGCATCGTTTACCGGGACAGCACTAAGCATCGAAGCAACAGCAGAATCCATCTCTTCAGGAAATGACGGGAAGAAGCTCGCCAGGGGCATATGGCTATCCGTCTGGAGGCGATTCAATATTCCATACGCTGCGCGTTGATCCAACACCTCTCCTTCATCATCCAGAAGGTAGATCAAGCTGACCAGGCCTTCAACATCGTCCGCAGTATCGTTACGGATGTCCAGGAGACACCACAACCCGCCGGAAGATGTCGGGTAACAACGCACGGGCGAAAGTGCCAGCGGAACCGGTGTCGGTGTCGGCAGGAGTGCATCGACGGGCTGCCCACCTTCACCTGGGATGATCAATTCCATGCCGACGCTTAGGAATTGTGGATCGATGCCCGGGTTAGCCAGCAAGAGATCCTCCAGATCGACACCGTAGAGAATTGCGATGCCGATCAACGTCTGATTCGATTGAACGACATGTACGAGCGGCGTCGGCGTCGGCCCGAGTGGTGCTTGTGAAGCGATCGCCGTTACTCGTGATCGGGCGGTTGGGGAGCTTGTGGGTCGATAGGGTCTTAACGTACTCGTCGCGGATGGCGTGTTTCCACCCGCATAACCAGCACAAGAGGCAATC
>Ga0307430_1001038_pt1 | contig 21379 bp, 20 predicted proteins | sample SalMarWE160130MG_FD_202159 | JGI IMG/M metagenome (GOLD analysis project Ga0307430, IMG submission 202159) | Salt marsh sediment microbial communities from the Plum Island Ecosystem LTER, Massachusetts, United States - WE1603-130 | ecosystem: Environmental > Aquatic > Marine > Intertidal zone >...
GAACGCCCAGTTCGTGAGCACGTTCCTGACGAGTTGGTTGCGCAGGTTCACCGGCTGGTTCCTCGACGCCCCTTCACGGTGTGTGACGCGTTCGACGGCCCCGGCACACAGGCGGTTCCGGCTCGACCCACGCGCACCTCCGACGACCGCGCGGACGAAGCTGCAGGCTTCGTCGTGTAAGCCGCCTTTGGCGGCGACCGCATCCTAGCCGATCAGGCTGCGGCCGTCCAGATCGGCCGGCGCATCGCAGCCGGCGAGCGCCAGGATCGTCGGCATCACGTCGCGCACGGTCGGCTTCGCCTTCGCCGTGATCTCGGCGCCGCGGATGAACAGGAAGGCGTCGTCCTGCGTGTGCATGCCGCTGAAGAAACCCTTCTGGGCAAGCGCGCGGCGTTTGAGCGAGCCCTTGAGGTCCCAGCCCCAATTCGAGACGAGCACGAGGCGAGGCGCCTGCTTGAGCAACGGGCCCGAGTACACCTCGTCCCGACGGTAGACGTGGCGGATCATGGCCTCGCCGGTGTCCGGGTCTTTCAGCGCGGCGAGCTTCGCGGCCAGCTCGTCGAGCAGGCCTGGCACGTCGGCCGGCTCGACGGTCCCCTTCGGGTAGTGGCCCTTCACGTTGAGGTAGATGCGCGAAGGATCGAGGCAGAACGCGCGGCTGCCGTCGGCGATCTCGCTGAGCTTGTCGGGCGTGTCGGTCGGGAAATCGAGGTAGCCGTTCTCGCGCAGCCAGTGATTGATGAAGACTTCCTTCTTGATGCCCGTGAAGCCGTGGTCGGACATCATGAGAAGCGGTGTGCCCTCGTCGAGCCGCTCGACGAGCTTGCCGATCAGCGTGTCAATGGCCCTGTAATACCCCAGAAAGGCTTCGTGGTGCTCGTGCGATTCGTCCTCGTACGCGTGCCACAGGAAGTGCTGGAGCCGGTCCGTGCCGGTCACGACGCCCATGAAGAAGTCCCAGCCGCCCTCGTCGAAGAGCTCGAGGATGACCCGCTCGCGTGCGCGGAGCGTCTGGAAAAGCTCGTCGACGAACGCGCCCATGTCCGCGCGCGCCTTCGCCGCGTCGACGTCGATGCGGTAGCCGGCCGACTCGAGCCGCGGCACAAGCTCCGGCGGGTAGACGGCCTTTTTGAGGTCGATGGCGACGAACCCGGCGACGAGGATGCCGTCGAGCTTCCTGGCCGGGTACGTCGCCGGCTGGTTGATGACGACGCTGCGCTTGCCCGCGTCGCCGAGCACGTCCCAGAGCACGTTCGTGCGCACGGACGCGAAGTTGGGGAACACGGTGTCGTACGTGCCGGGCTTGAGATCGGTGAAGCCGAAGACGCCGTGCTTGCCGGGGTTGCGGCCCGTCATCGTCGAGGTCCACGCGACCGACGAGATCTCGGGGATCGACGAATCCATCTGCACGAGCCGGCCGGCGGCGCTTCGCGCCGCTTGGACGAAGCCGGAGGCTTCGTCGTGTAAGCCGCGCCTCGGCGCGGCGACGAGGGCGGCCATGTTCGGCATCACGCCGCGCTCGACCAGGTCGCGCACGAGCGTATACGGCGTGCCGTCGAGGCCGAGCATGACGACCTTCCGCCCGGCCCTCTTGCCGAAACGCTTGCCGAACAGGGCCACAGACAGATTCTCCTTCGGAAGCCACAGAGCACACAGATTTCGCAGATCGGCAGGATCAGTGTCGATTCGTGGAATCCGTGGCTAGAGATACCCCAGGTCAGCGAGGCGCTTCTTGATCTTCGCCTCCTCGTTGGGCGAATAGCCCGCACCGGCCGGCTCGGTGGCCTCGCTGGTCTTCAGGATGTAGCCGAGCTCTTCGAGCTTGGCGATGACGGCCACGGCGCATTCCTCGACGCTGAGCTTCGCCGTGTCGAGCACGAGCTCGGGAGTCAGCGGCTCCTCGTACGGCTGGTGCCAGCCGGCGATGTCGTTGATCTTGCCTTCCTCGCCCTTCTTGTAGAGGCCCTTCGGGTCGCGCCGCTTGCACTCGTCGAGCGGGCATTTTACGTACACCTCGACGAAGCGGTCGATCATGCTGCGCGCGCGATCGCGGAACCGGCGCAGGCTCGAGACCGCGGCGATGCTCGCCGCGATGCCGTTGCGCGCGAGGATGCTGCCGAAGAACGCGAGCCGCTTCGTGTTCTCGTCGCGTGCCTCGAGCGTGAACCCGAGGTTCGGACTGATGTTGGCGCGCACCTCGTCGGCGTCGAAGTCCTCGACCTTGATGCCGCGCTCGCGCAGCCGGCGCACGACCTCCTTGCCGAGTGTCGATTTGCCCGACGCGGCCACACCCGTGTACCAGACGACGAATCCTCTCTCCATGACTCCTCTATCCTCAGTTGGTGCAGACGGTTCCTTGTGTATCGAAGCCTCGCATGGATTGGCAACGACATTCCCATGGAGCCGCATCGCGGCGATTGGCAGTAGCCGCCGACGCTTCGCGTCGGACAGGCGCAGGCCCGTGGAACGCGTCGTCAGAACGAGAACAGATCCCCTTCAGGGGCGATTGAGGACGCGTGCCGTGTAAGCTCAATCGCCCCTGCGGGGCTCTCCCGGAAATCGGGGGCCACGCCGGGAACCACGGGCTTGCGCCCGAGGCTAATACCACTCGCCCCTGCGGGGCTTCTATGCTGGACGCATTGTCCATGCCGCGAGGCAATCTCATACGTCGTATCGCTCCGGACTACTCGACGAAGGGCGCCGGGTCGGCGTCAATCACCTCAAACACCTCGGGCCGCATGATCTCGGCCGGCGGCGGCGTGTGCTCGGTGATCATCTTGCGGATCCGCGTGCCCGAGAAGTTGACGTGCGCCTCCTCGGGCGTGGCGATCGTGCGGTCGCTCTCGATCTGGCCCGACTTCGTGTCGTAGAAGAAGTCGCCCCGGATGCTGATCGGCTGGATGCCGATGTCCGGGTAGTCGGCGAAGATGTTGATCGCCGCCTCGGGGTGATAGTACTTGCCGACGCCGGCGTGGTCGCGGCCGATGATGATGTGCGTGCATCCGTAGTTCTTGCGCATGATGGCGTGCATGACGGCCTCTTTCGGCCCGGCGTAGCGCATCTCGAGCGGCAGGATCGTCAACACGACGTGCTCGGGGTTGTAGTAGGTCTCGATCAGCTTCTCGTACGCGCCGATGATCAGGTGGTCTTTGAAGTCGCCCTTCTTCTTCTTGCCGATCACCGGCTGGATCATCAAGCCGTCGACGAGCCGGAGCACGGTCTTCTGCAGGTCCTCGTGGCCCCGGTGCGGCACGTTGCGCGTCTGGAACGCGCAGACCGTCGCCCAGCCCTTCTGCTCGAAAAGCGCGCGCGTCTCCTTCGGCCACAGCTTGTACGGCCCAAAGGAAGTCGGCAGGAGCTTGAGCATCTGGATCGGGCCGGCAACGAGCGTCTCCTTCATCGCGTTCGTGCGCGCGACGCCCGGATGCGCCTCGTCCGTCGTGCCGTAGACCTGCTGGGCGAACTCGGCCTTGTCGAAGCCGAACGCCTCCTGGACCGTGACGAGCGCGTAGACGTCGCCGGCCTCGTCCGTGATCGCCACCTCGCCGTCGAGCTTCGCGGCGGTCGCGGCGTCGACGTCGAGCACGATCGGGATCGTCCACGGCGTGTCGTCGGCCAGGCGGCCCTTGGCAAGCACGCTCGTCGTGTCGCGCTCGCCCAGGAAGCCCTCGATCGGGCTGTAGGCGCCGCGTGCGATGTTCTCCATGTCGACCAGGACGCCCGAGCTGACCGCCACCTTCGGCAGCCCCTCGGCCTTCGTGAGTGCCGCGCTCGCCTCGTTGCCCTCGAGCAGGCGATTGACCAGCTTCCCGCCGTGCGGCTCGATCATCTGTTGTTTCCTCCGTGTATGATCGTGTTGCATCTACAACCGCGATGCATCCAGCCCGGTAAAAGGCGTCTGTTTACACCTTTTCCGCCGCGCTTTCAAGGCATGCCGTGAAAACAGGCGGCGCGAGCTTGTCGGAGACTCTGCGAGCTCTGCGCCTCTGCGAGATCGCTTCTTGTCTCTCGCAGAGGCGCAGAGCCCGCAGAGACAAGGACTACTTCAGAAGCGAGCGGCCTTCCATGTCCGCGGGAATAGGGACGCCGAGCAGGTCGAGGATCGTCGGCGCGCCGTCGATGAGATTGGCGGCATCGTCGCGCACGCCACCACGTGCGCCCGGCCAGGTCAGGATATGCATGCCGTGCTGCGCGTGCATCGCGTCGTCGGGCCCGATCTCGGTCTCGAACGACCAGATCGACTCGTGCCCCACGTCCTCGGTCGCGCGCCAGTACAGGTCGTCGAAGTAGACGATCAGGTCCGGCGCCTGCTCGATGTGATCGAGGCTGTAGATCTCGTTCGGCTTGAAGCACTGCGTGTTGAGCGGACGCCCCTTGTCGTCGGGGATCGACTTGAACAGCGCGATCAGCTCGTCGCGCGTGCGCTCGTAGTCGGCCGGGTCGACGGCGCCCTGGGCCTCGCGGCCCTTCACGTTGAGGAACACGCGGCTCACGTAGCCGCCCCAGCCCCACGCCTTCGTCTTCGGCCAGTCGACGTCGAGCTCTTTGAGCGGCGTGATCCCTTTGACCGGCTCGTTGAGTACCAAGAGGCCTTCCCGGATCAGGAAGTCATTGATGCAGATCGAGCCGTCCATCCGCTGCGCGCCATGGTCCGAAACGACGAAAACGGCCGTCTCATCATCGACGAGCTCGAGCACCGTGCCGATCTCGCGGTCGACCTCGACGTAGTAGTCACGAATCGAGTTCTCAAACGGGTTGCCGGCCTCGTACCGGCGGTGTTTCGGGTCGTGGTACTTCCAGAACGCGTGCTGGATGCGGTCGGGCCCCATGAGGACGAACATGCAGAAATCCCACGGGCGCGTCGTCATCATGTGGCGCACGAGCGTGAAGTTCTGGGCCGTCATCGCGTGGATGTCGCGCAGCAGCCGCGCCTTGTCGTCGGTGCGGAACTCATCGGCGTCGAGCATGTAGTCGCCGACGACCTCGCGGATCTCCGCGGCGAGTTCCTTCGGGTAAGTGTAGTCGCACGTCGTGTCGGGCGTCAGGAAGCTCGCGACGAGTTCGCCGTTCAAGGGCTTGGGCGGGTACGTCTGCGGCACGCCGATCACGATCGACCGCTTGCCCGCCCGGCCCAGGACGTCCCAGACGCGCGGCTCGCGCACTGCGTTGTTATTGGCGATCCAGATGTCGGTGTACGAGTTCCCCCTGCGGTTGCGGAAGCCGTAGAACCCCAAAGAACCCGGGTTCTTCGACGTGAGCATCGTGCTCCAGGCCGGGATCGTGATCGCCGGGATCGAGCTGTTGAGCTTGCCGTAGCGGCCCGCGTCCATCAGCCGCTTGAGGTTCGGCAGCCGGTCGGTCAGCTCGTCGAAGATCAGCTCGTGCGGCGTCGAGTCGAGCCCGATCACCAGCACCTTCTTCGCCTTCGCTGTCATGCTGGGTTCCTTTTCACCGCAGAGCGCGCTGAGCGCGCAGAGCCGTTTCCTTCTCTGCGATCTCCGCGCGCTCTGCGGTAAGTTCTTTCTCTTACGCCGCGAGCACGTCGGCCATGCGCTGGCCGATCACCGCCGGGGTCTCGGCGACGGTGATCCCCGCCGCCTTGAACGCGTCGATCTTCTCGGCTGCGGTACCTTTGCCGCCGGCGATGATGGCGCCCGCGTGACCCATCCGCTTGCCCTTCGGCGCCGTCTGGCCCGCGACGAACCCGACGACGGGCTTCGTCATGTTCTTCGCGATGAACTCGGCCGCATCCTCCTCGGCCGTGCCGCCGATCTCGCCGATCAGGACCACGCCCTTCGTCTCGTCGTCCGCCTCAAACATCTCCAGCAGGTCGATGAACCCCGTGCCCGGGACGGCGTCGCCGCCGATGCCGATGCACGTCGACTGGCCGATGCCCAGCGACGTGAGCTGCCAGACCGCCTCGTACGTCAGCGTGCCCGACCGCGAGATCACCCCGATCGGCCCCGGCGTATGGATGTAGCCGGGCATGATGCCGATCTTGCACTTGCCGGGACTGATAATCCCCGGGCAGTTCGGGCCGATCACCCGCGCCGTCTTACCGTCGAGCCAGCGCTTAACTTTAAGCATGTCGAGCGCCGGGATCCCTTCCGTGATGCACACGACCAGCTCGATGCCCGCGTCGACCGCCTCCATAATCGCGTCCGCCGAGAACGCCGCCGGCACGTAGATAACGCTCGCGTTCGCCTCGGTCGCCTCGACCGCCTCGGCGCACGTATCGAACACGGGTATCCCGTCCAGATCGGTCCCGCCCTTGCCGGGCGTCACACCGGCAACCATCTTGGTCCCGTACTCGACCATCTGCCGGGTATGGAACGCCCCCGCGCTCCCCGTAATCCCCTGGCAGATCACCCGCGTCGACTCATCAACCAGAATACTCACGCCGCTCCTCGCTCCTCCGCCTCCGTGGCCGAATCAAAGGCCGCACTATATCAGAAATGGGGAGTAAGGGAAGGGGGAGGACGCGTAATCCCGGTGCCACTAGGGTAGCTTGCCTGTGAACCGCACACGCATCCTTTCGTTCGCGAAGGTGCCTTTGCGACGCTTTGTCGGCGGGTCGACTACCTCAAGGCAGCCCTGTAGCTCCAGTTCCTTCAGGGCAGGCTTGTGGGCGTGAGCTGGAGTTCGGACCAGAACGTGCTCGTGGACTTGCGCTATCGTCATGGTCCTGCCTGCTAGGACGCGCGCGAGTTCCCTGGCGAGTGCATGGCTGTCGTACTCGGCGAGAAGACGTAGCTGCGCAGGATCATCGTTGTCGGAAAAACACAATCCTCCTGATCGATCTATCTTCCACATTGCGGTCTTCATCACCTCGAGACCTCGCAGGCTGTTCGTGCAGAAGAACAGCCAGTAGATCAGATGTCCGTGAGCATCGCGCATGGCGAAGTCCAAAACGAACTTCGCTCCCGCTCTGGAATGAAGGGCACTCTTGTAGGCGTTGAGCATGAATCCCCGACGCTCTTGCTGTGGGAGTCTGACGGCAGGTTGCCACTCTTTACCGCCAAAGACTGCTGAGATCGTGCTCCATTTCGCGGTGTCCGGCATGAACTGGTTCAGTCGATTCCAATTGAGATACGAGAGAACCTCGCACACTGGGTGGGTCATGATCCTGGCGATCAGGTTGAGAGGGACGTGCGACCAGCCGAATTGGTCCAGGAAGAAGAACGCAGGCCCGAGACGCCCGCCCTGTTCTTCAACGCGGTCGATTTCGCCATGGAGGACGCGGGCACAGTCCTCGCAGACGACATCGATTCTCGAGATGCGCTGGCAAGCCCGTATTCTCTTGTCCCACTGCTTGAGCAGATGTTTGAGATGCTCACACCTGTGGGTATCCTTCTCAATGAAGAGCAGCCGAACAGGTGTGGGGAAATCTCGGGTATGCTCGACGAGCAACTTCACGGCCAGGATGGGGCTTCCAGGCTCCCTATCCTTGTACGCTCCGGGTCCAGCGAATCCGTCGACGAAAAGAAGCTCCTCTTTTCGCCCTGGGTGTTTCCCCGATTGGTGGGATAAAATGGCCGTCCACGCCTTGGCGTATTCTTCCAGTATCGCGTGCTTGGCAAGCGTGTGTGGCTCGGCAGGCCAGAGTATGGAGGAAGGATCGGACATGTCTAGGCCACTGCGAGTCGCTCCTCGAGTGCGAGCGGCATCTCGTCCCACGTTCTGCCATCAAGAAGGCGACCTGCCTTCTTCTTGTTTGTTCCCCCCCACTGCTTGAAGAAGAAGGGAACGCCTCGGCCCACACACGTGTCGCGGATCGAGCGTACCCACTCGGGCTTCATCGGTCGGGAGCCCGGACCCGATTCCCCGCCGACAATGACCCAGTGAACCCCTCTGAGCGGGAGCCGACGCAGCGGGGTCAGGAGGGGTTCCAGGGACAAGAAGCGTAGCTTCGCGGGGATCGTTCGTAGGCAGACGATCCGGCCGAGAGTGTCCTTGTCCTCAACCGTTGCGCCAAGCCATATATTGTCGGACCAGTGAAGCCTGTCAGCATACTCGGCTGCCACCTCAGGCCGCTTTGTGAGCACCTGGAAGACATGATGCGTGCACCTGTTCATGACGTCGAACACCCGGCGGACGAAATCAAACGGGATTTCTCGGAGGAAGAGGTCGCTCATTGAGTTGACGAAGATGGTCCGTGGCTTCTTCCACTTTGCTGGTCGATCGAGCATCTCGGGGTGGATTGCGACATCGAAGCCCTTCACGTACTGCGGCTTGCCCATCGCCTGCAGCCGCTTCGCCATTCGCTCGGCATAGCAGTTTTGGCAACCGGCACTGATCTTCCTGCAGCCGGTCACCGGATTCCACGTTGCGTCTGTCCACTCGATCCTCGATGCGTCTGCCATCGGTCCCGCTCCCAGCCCCGGGTCCTTCATCTCGTGAGAAGCACACAAGGTCTCCACTACATTAGCATGTGGATCTATGGACGCAAGGAATTTTTGCCTCTTTTTCGCCTAGCTTTCCGGAGTCTTCCGCCTCACGACGAGAGAAGTGCTGAGCAGGCGGCAGGGGATGGCCCCGGGCTTCGCAGGCCGTGGACCGCTTGACCGAGGACGTGTCTGCGGCTAGTCCAAGTGGCCGAAGTAGTTGACCTTCATCGCGTCGCGGACGGCCTCGAGGACGGGGCCCGTCGTCCTGCGCGCGCGCCGCGTCGATTCGAGGATGAGCTCGTCGACGTCTTTCGGTCTCGCCTCCCACACGGCGCGGCGTTCGCGGATCGGGTCGAGGAAGGCGTTGAGCGCGGCGGCGAGCTTCTTCTTCACCTCGACGTCGCCCACCTTCCCGGCGCGGTAGCGGTCCTTGAGGTCGTTGACCTCGTCGACGTTCGGGTTGAACGCGTCGTGGTAGGCGAAGACCGGGTTGCCCTCGACCGTGCCCGGGATGTCGGCCCGGATGCGTTTCGGGTCCGTGTACATGCCGCGGACCTTCTTCTCGACCTCGCCGGCGGTGTCCTTCAGATCGATGCAGTTGCCGAGTGTCTTCGACATTTTCGGCGAGCCGTCCGTGCCGGGCAGCCGCTCGACCGCGCCGATGAGGGCCGCGGGCTCGACGAGCGTCTCGCCGTACAGCGCGTTGAACTTGCGGACGATCTCGCGCGTCTGCTCGATCATGGGCGCCTGGTCGGCGCCGACGGGCACGAGGTGCGCGTTGAACGCCGTGATGTCGGCCGCCTGGTGGATGGGGTAGGCGAGGAATCCGACCGGCACCTGCGGGTTGACGCCGAGCGCGGCGAGCCGGTGCTCCTCCTCGTCGTCGAACTCGCCCTTGCCGAAGCTTTTCTGGGTGATCTCGGACTTCACCGTCGGGTTGCGCGTCAGGCGCGAGAGCGTCACGAGGTTCATGTAATAGATGGAGAGCTCGTGGATCTCGGGCGTCATCGACTGGAGCACGATGGTCGCCACGTCGGGATCGATCCCGACGGCGAGGTAGTCGAGCACGACCTCGCGCACGTTCTCGCCGAGCATCTCGGGATGCTCGAAGTTGTCGGTGAGCGCCTGCACGTCGGCGATGAGCACGTACGTCTCATACTCGTGCTGGAGCTTCACGCGGTTGGCCAGCGAGCCGACGTAGTGGCCCAGATGCAGCGGCCCCGTCGGCCGATCCCCTGTCAGAATCCGTTTCTTATTCATTTGTCAGCCACAGATTGCACAGATTAACACTGATAGTCAGGACCCTAATGCTGCTTGTACTTTCTTGTGCACAGGATGCGCCGGATCTCGGGCTTGTCGCCGAAGTTCAGGAGCAGGCCGAGCTCGTACTTCGTCGCCGTCAGGTAGTTGATGAGCTGAGCCGCGTGCTCCTCGGTCAACGTCCGGACGGACTTGAGCTCGACAACGACCTTGTCCTCGACGACGAGATCCAGAGCGAACTCGCCAATCACATGTCCCTTGTATGCTACCGTAGCTGGGGCTTGCGTCTCAACCTCCAGCCCCGCCTCTTCCAGCTCAATGACCATCGCTCTTTCGTACAGCTTCTCCAGGAAGCCACGGCCGAGCCGATTATACACCTCATAGAGAACCTTGATGACCTTCTCCGTCAACTGCCTGTGCGGAAACGGCCGTCCGTCCTCGGCAACGGCGCTATGATCATCCATTTCTATCTGTGTCATCTGTGCAATCTGTGGCTGACGTCCTCAGCGGCGTCGGAACACGAGCGAAAGAACTACGACGCCAGCGGCGATCAGCCCGATGATGACAATCGGCTTCTTGTACCACTCGATCTTCTGGTATTCGAAGCCGGGGTGGAACTCGAACGAGTCCTGAACCTGCCGGAACGTTGACCCCAACCTGCTGAGGTGGCTCTCGAGGCAATAGCAGTTGACCATCACCAGCTTCTTGCGACCGAAGTGCCCAACACAGAATCCGCGGACCCGTCCTACGTTCGCGACGTCAGCGCGGAACTCCCAGATGAACTTCTTCTCGGCCGGGATGAACTCCGTCTTGATCGTCCCCATGTTACCGACCGCCTCGGCGACTTCACGTTTCGCAACGGACTTCAAGTCCTTCTCACTTACTCCGGTCACCTGTGTCACCAGCCGGCGCATCTGGTTCTCACCGGGCTGGCCCTGAAAACCGTAATCGACCACTTGCACCATGATATACGGGTGCACGAACCAGGGCTGCGTCCTCGCCTGGAAGGCAACCTCGAAGTGCATCTTCTTGGCCGCCGCGTCTGTGAACGCGGCTTTGCGGAACTGCTGTATGACGTTGTCGGGGATTCGGTGCCAGCCGGCGGGAGCCGTGACGGAAAAACCATTGGACTTGCTCGAGTACGTCTCCTGTGTTCGGCTCCCTGTAGCACGGGCCTGAGTGATGTATCCTGCTCCGATGATGCAGACTGCAATCCAGGCCAGGACGAGATTCCTAGCCATTGTCCTACTCCTTCGAGTGTGTTTTTCCGCTGACAGCCACTTGCTGGACCTGCTCGAACATCGCCTGGAAAAAGCGGAGCTCCTTTGGCTCGTAGACCATCTTCAAGCCCCGGATCTTGTCCCGATGCTTGTGAAGCTCCACGATTGATTCAGCGGTGTACTCCATCTGCGTGTTCGTGTAGACCCGGCGCGGGATCGTGAGCCGCACGAGCTCGAGCGCGGGGAAAACGTTCTCGCCGGTTTCTTTGTCCCGTCCTTTCGAGACCGCGCCGCGCTCCATGCTCCGGACGCCGGAGTCTTCGTAGATCGCTGCGGTGAGCGCCTGCGCCGGCCACTGCTGTCTGGGCAGATGCGGCAGGAACTCCAGCGCATTGAGGAAGACCGCGTGCCCGCCGACCGGTCGGATGATCGGAACGTCGTGTTCCATCAGCATCTCGCCAAGGTATCGCACCTGCTCGGTCCGATATCTGAGGTAGTCGACTTGAGCCCCTTCCCTGAGCCCGCGGGCGAGTGCTTCCATGTCCCGCCCCGCCATTCCGCCGTAGGTGTGTAGCCCCTCATAGACCACCACCAAGTTGCGGGCTTTCTCGTAGATCTCTTTGTCGTGCGACGCGATGAAGCCGCCGATATTGACCAGGCAGTCTTTCTTTGAGCTATACGTGCAGGCATCCGAGTAGCTCATCATCTCGTGCAGGATTTCAACGACCGACTTGTCGGCGTATCCGTCCTCCCGCTGCCTGATGAAATACGCGTTCTCGCTCGAGCGCGTCGCATCGAAAATCAGCTTCAGCTTGTGTTTATCGCAGAATGCCCTCACGTCTCGCAGGTTCTGCATCGACACGGGCTGGCCGCCCGCCATATTGACGTCCATTTCCACGTGCACGCACGCGATCTTCTCCCGGCCGTGCTCGCGGACGACCTGATCGAGCTTCTTCAGGTCGATGTTTCCTTTGAACGGGTGCTCATTCTCGGTGTCGTGGGCCTCGTCGATGATGACGTCACACAGCACCGCGCCGCGAAGGTCGATGTGCACCTTCGAGGTCGTGAAGTACATGTTGCGCGGCACGACCTGACCTTCCTGGAGCAGCACCTTGCCCAGCAGATGCTCAGCGCCCCGGCCTTGGTGCGTCGGCACGACGTACTCGTAGCCGAGGACGTCGCGCACCGCCTCTTGCATCGCGAAAAAGTTCTTCGAGCCGGCGTACGCCTCGTCGCCCAGCATCATGCCCGCCCACTGGTTGTCCGACATCGCCGACGTGCCGGAGTCCGTTAGCAGGTCGACGTAGACGTCTTCCGATTTCAGCAGGAACGTGTTGAAGCCCGCCTCGCGGATCGCCTCGCTTCGCCTCTTCTGGTCGGCGATCTTGATCGGCTCAACAACTTTGATCTTGAACGGCTCAATAGGAGGTTTCATGCACACGACTCCAAAGCAGTGAACTCAATACGGCGAAGCAACAGAGGACAAACCGAAGATGAGGAAGCAGTTATGCTGTTGGACCGGCCAACACGAAACGAAGTCGGCATTATCAGCAATATGGCCCTTTCACCATCTGCGTTATCCGTGCGATCTTCGGCTATTTGCTCTTCGTCGCCGCGACGACCTTTTCGGCGGCGTCGGCCATGCTGTCGGCCGTCGTGAGCGCGAGGCCGCCACCGACGGCACGTCGGGCGTCGTCGAGCATCTTCTTGCCGAGCTGGACGTTCGTGCCCTCGAGCCGCACGACGAGCGGCACGGTGACCTCGACTTCTTTGACCGCGTCGATGATGCCCTGCGCGATCGTGTCGCACTTCATGATCCCGCCGAAGATATTTACCAGGACGGCTTGGACGCGTTGATCCGCAAGGATCAGTTTGAACGCCTCGGTGACCGCCTCGGTCGTTGCCGAGCCGCCGACGTCGAGGAAGTTGGCCGGCTCGCCGCCGTAGTACTTAATGATGTCCATCGTGCTCATCGCCAGGCCGGCACCGTTGACCATGCAGCCGATGTTGCCGGTGAGGTTGACGTAGCTCAGGCCGTGCTCGCCGGCGCGCACTTCGATCGGGTCCTCCTCGTCGAGGTCGCGCAGCTCGGCGATCTCCGGGTGGCGGAACAGGCCCGAGCCGTCGACGTTCACCTTCGCGTCGAGCGCGCGGAGCTCCCCCGTGTCCGTGATGATCAGCGGGTTGATCTCGACCATCGAGCAGTCCTTCTCGTCGAAGAGGCAGTAGAGGGCGATCAGGATCTTGCCGAAAACGTTCGTCTGCTTCTTGTCGAGGCCGAGGCCCTTGGCCAGCTTGCGGCCCTGGTACGCCTGAACGCCGACGGACGGGTCGACCGTCTCTTTGAGGATCGCTTCCGGTTTCGTCGCGGCGACTTCCTCGATATCGACGCCGCCCTCGGCGCTCGCCATGATGACGGGCCGGCCCTGTTTGCGGTCGATGACGATGCCGAGGTAGAACTCCTTGGTGATCTCGGCCGCCGACTCGATCAGCAGCCGCCGCACGAGCTTGCCCTCCGCCCCGGTCTGGTGCGTCACCAGCGTCATGCCGAGGATCTTCGACGCGTGTTCGCGCACCTCGTCGATCGTGTGCGCGAGCTTGATGCCGCCGCCTTTGCCGCGACCGCCCGCGTGCACCTGCGCCTTGACCGCCCAGTAGTTGCCGCCGAGCTCCTCGGCCGCGGCGACCGCCTCGTCGACCGTGAATGCCGGCTTCGACGGCGCGACCGGAATCCCGTACTGGCGAAACAGCTCCTTGGCCTGGTACTCGTGGATCAGCATGCCTCGTCTCTCCGGTGCGTGCGTCTGCCAGGGGCGGCACTATAGCAGGGAACGCGCAGCCCGTCACTCATTTCGGGAAGGCGCCTTTAGACAGGATCAACAGGATTGACAGGATTTCCCGGATCCACAGAATCCTGTCGATCCTGTTGATCCTGTCTGCATTTCCCCTTGACTTGCACCGAGATCCTGCGGTACTCTATCCCCGCAAATCGAAGGGGAGAGCTGTCACAGTGCATCCTAGAAACGTCTCCATCATCGTGCAGATGACGGTGCTCGTCATTCGTGACGGGCGGATGGGGACGAACGCGCCTGTGACTTAGGCCCCGAGACAGCACGCGATTCGAACCCACCGCCCGCCGGGCGGTGGGTTTTTTGTTGCCCGGAGGGCATAATGATCACGTAGGGGAGGACGCAGACATGGGCAGAAAACGCAAAGGCTGGTTCCATCACTTCGACGACCGATTCTGGTTGCTGGACGGCCCGATGTCGCCCGAGCAGGCGCGGTTCATCAAGCGGGCGCTTCGGCTTCGGAAGGGGCAGCACGTGCTCGACGTGCCGTGCGGCGCGGGCCGGACGTCGATCGCACTGGCGAAGCTGGGCGTCGAGGTCACGGGCCTCGAGCTGCGTGCCAAGTTCGTCAATCGCGCCAAGCGCCGCTTCCGCAAGGCGGGCTTGCCAGGCACGTTCCTCATCGGCGACATGCGCGAGCTCGACTACAACGGCGAGTTCCACGCCGTCGTCAACTGGTTCGGCAGCTTCGGCTATTTCTCCGACGCGGAGAACCTCGACGTGCTCCGGCGCTTCGCGCGCGCCGTGCGGCCCGGCGGCCGTGTGCTCATCCAACAGGCTAATCGCGAAAGGTGCCTGCGGCATTTCCTCAAGGAAAGGCGCGTACCGTTGCGCGAAGTCGGGCGTCGCGGAGGAGACATCGTGATGATCCGCAACCGGTGGAACCCGAAGCTCGAGCGAGTCGAAGCCACATGGACCCTTGACGTCGACGGCCAGCGCGACAGTCACTGGTTGTCGATGCGCTGGTATACGCCGGGGCAGTTCAAAACGCTGTTCAAGCGAGCCGGCCTGGAATCCGAGGCGCTGTATGGGTCCGCCTTGGGCGAGGCATACACGCCGGCCTCGCCGGCCATCGTTGTCGTCGGCTGCAAGCCGCGCTGACGCAGGCGGCTTTGGCACAAGCCGACGAGGGTCACCCCCCTGCCCAAACGGGCTTTGACGGGCCAGGCTCGAAGACATAGAATGAGGGCATGATGATACGACGCAGATCACAGCGTTTCCCGGCGCTCGCGCTGGCCGCGCTCGCAGTTGCGTTGGTTGCGGGCTGCCTGCAGACAAGGGGCCAGACCAAGCCCGACACGCTGCCGAAGGTGGTGACGACCGTGCCGAACCTCGAGGGCATGACGTCCGAGGAAGCCGCGGTCGAGCTCAAGGCCAACCTGCTCGTGCTCGGCCAGTGCTTCTGCACGGCCGACTCGAGGTGGGCGGACGTGACGAAGCCGGGCCTCATCGTCGGCCAGAGCAAGACGTCCGGGGCACGGCTGCCGTCGGGCACGTTGATCGACGTGCATGTCTACAGCCCGACCCTGCGCGAGGTCACGCCCGTGCCCGACGTGCTCGGCATGACGTACGACGAGGCGGTCGCCGCGCTCAGGGAGGCCGGCTTTCTGCCCGGCGAGGTTACGCGGCGTCACGTCCAGGATCGACGCCTCTACGACGTCGTGTACCGCCAATCTCCCGAGCCGGACGAGCCCGCCAAGCGGTGGTCGAAAGTCAACCTCGGCCTCTACGGCGCGGCCGAAGAAGGGTTCGTGCACATGCCCCGCCTCACGGGCCTTCACGCCGCCGACGTGCCGGCCGTCCTCATCAAGCTCGGCTTGCAGCAGGGCACGGTGACGTACGAGCCGGCGCCGAGCGCGTCGCTCGTCGGCACCGTGCGCGCCCAATCGCCGCCGATCGGCACCAAGGTCAAGCCCGGCACAAAGGTCGACATCACCGTCTACGGCAGGTAACCGGCCCGGGGTACCGTTGATCCTGGCACTCGGCACCTCTTCCACGCGTGAGCGATGCCAAGGGGGCGTCACGTGCGCATGTACTGAGGTTATGTGCTGCGGGCTCGAGCGCGCAGTTTCGCCTTGCGGCGTTGGATGCTGGGTTCTAGAATCCTCCGAGGATCGGCACCAGACAATCACGCGGCCGGCACAAGGCCGCGAACCGGAGGGCGGGGTATGCTAGCGAACAGAATCGGAGCTGTAGCGCTTCTTGTGCTCGGAGCCGGCCTTGCCGCCGTGACCGGCTGCGGCCCGGGCGCGACCGAGGATTTCGGCAAGGTCGAGTTCACGCCCGACGAGACCCGCACGGGCCCCGTGGGCGAGGAGTTCAACAGCGACTCGTTCGCCATCGTGCGCGTCCTGCGGCAGCCGAAGCAGCTCTCGGCGTTCGGCTACGCGTCGCTCTACGACGACTCGCGCGAGGTCGGCCGGATGGATGAGGGCCAGAAGCAGCTCCCGCGCAACCTGCAGGGCGAGCGCCTCATCTTCTCGTGGCACTACAAGGGCGAGCCGGGCGCATCGGCCACCGCGCGCATCGAGCTCGGCCGCCAGCGCGAGCCCGAGGTGACCGTGATCACCGAGGAATACGCCGACCTCGCGCCGGGCCGGTATCGCGTCGCCTACAACAACCGCGGCGCCGACTTCAGAGAAGGCGGCGCCGTTGTGCGCTGGCGCATCCAGATCATCGCCGGCGGCAAGGTCGTCGCCCAGAAGCAGTCCAGCCTGTGGAGCGCCATGGCCGGCGGCGAGCCCTCGAGCGAGTAGCGGCCCACGAAAGCGAGCCGACGATGAACCTCCAGACCACGCTTGAAGAGAGCGCCCGCCGCTGTGCCGACAAGACGTGCGTCGTCTGCGAGGAGGGGCGCATCTCGTTCGCCGAGATGAACCGGCGCGCGAACCGGTTCGCGCATGGCTTACGCGAGCGCGCCGGCGTCGAGCGCGGCGACCGCATTGGGCTCCTCGTCAAGAACTCACCCGCGTTCATCGAGGCGCTGTACGGCGTGCTTAAACTCGGCGCGGCCGTCGTGCCGATCAACGTCTTCCTCGCCCCGCCGGAAGTCGCCTTCATCCTCAACGACTGCGGCATCAGGACGCTCGTCGTCTCGAGCGACTTCCTGCCGATGATGCCCGCCCTGCGCGAGCACGCGCCGACGCTCGAGCACGCCATCGCCCTTGACGGCGACGGCGACGGGGTCATCGCGCGCGAGGAGCTGATCGCCGGCCGCAGCGACGAGGACGTCGGCGTCGATGTGGCCGACACCGACGACGCGATCTTCCTGTACACCTCCGGCACAACGGGCAAGCCGAAAGCCGCCGTGCTGACGCACGCGAGTTTCCTCGGGAACATCGACAGTTGCCGGCGCGCCGTCCGCCTCACGCCCGACGACTCGTTCCTGCTCGCGCTGCCGATGTTCCATTCGTTCTCGCTCACGGTGAACGTGCTGCTGCCGATCGCCGGCGGCTGCACGATCGTCCTGCTCGAGTCGGTCCGGCCTCAGGAAAAACTGCTCCGGGCGCTCGTCGAGCACGGGCCGACGATCTTCGCCGGCATGCCCGCGCTGTACGTCCTGTTCTGCAAGACGAGCCTGCCGCCCGAGCTCATGGCCCGCTCAAAGCTGCGCGTGTGCATCTCGGGCTCGGCGCCGCTCGCCGAGGCGACGCTCCTCGAGTTCGAGAAGCGCTTCCCCGTCCCGCTGCTCGAGGGGTACGGGCTGAGCGAAGCCGCGCCCGTCGTTGCGCTCAACCCGCTCGAAGGTGTGCGGAAAACCCGCTCGATCGGCGTGCCGTTGCCCGGCGTCGAGGTGAAGATCTTCGACGACCACGACCGCGAACTCCCCACCGGCGAGCCGGGCGAGCTCGTTGTCCGCGGCCCGAACGTGATGCGCGGCTACCACGACCGGCCCGACGAGACCACGGCAACGCTCCGCAACGGCTGGTTGCACACGGGCGATATCGCCCGCATGGACGAGGACGGCTATATCTTTATCCTCGACCGCAAGAAGGACCTCATCATCTCGAAAGGAATGAACATCTACCCCCGCGAGATCGAGGAGGCCCTCCACCATCACCCGAAGGTGAACGAGGTCGCCGTCGTCGGCAGCCGGGACCGGAATCTCGACGAGGTGGTCGTCGCGTTCGTGCGGCTCACCGACGGCGCGATGGCCGAGCCGACCGAGCTGATCGACTACCTCAAGCCCCGGCTCGCCGCCTACAAGATCCCGCGGCGCGTCCGCTTCGTCGACGACTTCCCCCGTACGCCCACGGGCAAGATCCTCAAACGCAAGCTCAAGGCGCTCGGCTCGCCGACGCCGGGCTAGTCGCGTGACTGCTCGTTCCGGAAGCTCCAGCGGGTCAACACGCACGTCGAAAAGCCGAACCATGCACGAGGCACAACTGCGCAAGGCGGGCCTGTACTGCATCATCGACCGCGAGCTGATCGGCCGCCGCAGCCCGGTGACGATCGCCAAGCAGATGATCGCCGGCGGCGCGCGCCTCATCCAGTACCGCGACAAACGGTCCGAGCGCGGCGACGTCCATCGCGCGTGCACGCGGCTCCAGCCCGTGCTGCGCAAGGCGGGCGCGCTGTTCATCGTCAACGACTACCCGGACGTCGCCGTCGCCGTCGGTGCCGACGGCGTGCACGTCGGCGTCGAGGACATGCCCGTCGACGCATGCCGCGCGGTCGTCGGCGATGAGATGATCGTCGGCCGGTCGAGCCATTCGCTCGAGGAAGCGCTCGAGGGCGCGGCCCAGGCCGTCGACTACATCGCCGTCGGCGCCGTGTTTTCCACCAGCACAAAGCCCGAGTACAGCGTCGTCGGGCCCGAGCTCGTCAGGCGCGTACGTGGCCGCGTGCCGCTGCCCGTGTTCGCCATCGGCGGGATCAACGCGCAGAACCTCGACGACGTGCTCGCTGCGCGCCCGGCCGGTGTCGTCATTGCGTCCGACATCCTCCGGGCACCGAGCATCGCCCGGCACGTCCAAAGCCTCAGCCGGAGAATCCGCTCCGCACTGGGGACAGCAGCATAGGAGGCACGAATGGCCGAGTACCTCGTGACCGGCGGCGCCGGCTTCATCGGCTCGAACATCGTCGAAACGCTCCTCGCCGAGGGCAAGAGCGTCCGTGTGCTCGACAACTTCTCGACCGGCAAGCGCGACAACGTCGCCCCGTTCCTCGACCGGATCGAGCTCATCGAGGGCGACTTGCGGCGCGATGACGACGTGCGGCGCGCCGTCGCCGGCGTCCGCTACGTCCTGCACCAGGGCGCGATCCCGAGCGTGCCGCGCTCGGTCGACGATCCGGTCGCCACGAACGAGGCGAACGTGAGCGGCACGCTCAACCTGCTCGTCGCCGCGCGCGACGCCGGTGTCGCGCGCCTCGTGTTCGCCTCGTCCTCGTCCGTCTACGGCGACACGCCCGAGCTGCCCAAGCACGAGGCGATGCCGCCCAAGCCGCTCTCGCCCTACGCGGCGACCAAGCTCATCGGCGAGCACTACTGCCGGCTGTTCCATGAGCTCTACGGCTTCGAGACCGTCGTGCTGCGCTACTTCAACGTCTTCGGCCCGCGCCAGGACCCAACCTCGACCTACGCGGCCGTCGTGCCCAAGTTCATCGACTCGCTCCAGCGACGCACGCCGCCCGACGTCCACGGCGACGGCCTCCAGACGCGCGACTTCACGTTCGTCGCCGACACCGTCCGGGCCAACCTGCTCGCGTGCAAGGCGCCGCCGGACGCGGCCGGCCAGGTGTTCAACGTCGCCTGCCACCAGCAGATCACCGTGCTCGACCTGTTCAAGACGATTCGCGACCTCGTCGGCGCCGGCGGCATCGAGCCGAACCACACCCCGCCGAGGCTGGGCGACGTGCGCCACTCGTTCGCCGACATCTCGCGCGCCGCCGAGCTGCTCGGCTATCGGCCCGCGTGGTCGCTGCGCGACGGGCTGGCCAAGACGGTCAAGGCCTTCGGTTCTCCGCGTTGAGTTTTCGTCATCTAATGGGGCAAAAGCGGTTGACACGACCGCGCCCGGCCGCTACGTTGGCTCCTACGGGGGTAGAATTGCTGCGCGGCTTCACACACAGGCGACGGTGATGGCGGACATGAGTCCGAGCGACACAAGTCCGAGCGACATGAGTCCGAGCGACACAAGCCCGAGCGACCAAGCCGACGAGAAACGCGCGACCATCCTGATCGTCGACGATCAGGAGATGGTCCGGACCCTCGTCGCCGACCTGCTCACCGATCTTGACTACGAGGTCATCACGGCCTGCGACGGCCACGACGCCCTCGACCTCTACGGCCGGATGATGGAGGAAGCCCACGCGCACGACCGGCCCGAGCACCCCGTCGACCTCGTCATCCTCGACATGATCCTACCCAAGATCGACGGGATGGAGACGTTCGACCGCCTCCGTGAGCTGAACCCCGACGTGCGCGTGATCCTCTCGAGCGGCTACGACGTGGACGACCGGGTCAACGAGTTGCTTGGCCGTGGCGCGCTCGGCTTCATCCAGAAGCCGTACCACATCGAGGCGCTCCTCAACATGGTCGGCAAGGTCCTCGTCTGAAAATTGGGAAAATTGGGGACAGGCACTAATTTCCCGAAAATTAGTGCCTGTCCCCAATTTTCCTGTCCCCAATTTTCCCACCTTCAATCCGGCACGTCGATTGTTAGGCCGTCGTAGCCGAGGCGGATCGGCGGCGGGAGCTTCGCTTCGGTCTCAGCGTGCTCGAGCCGGTGCGTCATGTGCGTCAGGAACGCCCGGCGCGGCTTGAGCTCGCTAATGATTGCCGCCGCCTCGCCGATACTCAGGTGGGTCGGGTGCGGCTCTTCGCGCAGCGCGTTCAGGATGAGCGTGTCGAGCCCTGCGAGCTTCGCCATCGTCTCGGGCGGGATTGCGCTCGCGTCCGTGATGTACGCGAACCGGCCCACGCGGTAGCCGTAGATGAGAAGCTCGCCGTGCTTGACCGGGAGCGGGACGATCTCGCGGCCACAAAGCTCGAACGGCCCCTCGACGCTGATGAACTCGACGTCGGGCTTGCCGCCGCCGGCCTGCGTCTCGGCGAAGAAGTAGTCGAACTTCTGCGCCAGGTGGCGCATCGTCTCGGGGCTGCCGTAACAGGGGATGCGCGTGCCCTGGAGGGCGTTGAACTGCCGCACGTCGTCGAGCCCGTGGACGTGGTCGGCGTGCGCGTGCGTGAACAGCACGGCGTCGAGCCGCTCGATCCCGTTCGCCGTGCATTGGAGCCGGAACTCGGTCGCCGTGTCGATCACCACGCCGCGCTGCCCGAGCTTGAGGTAGGCGGACGCCCGCGTGCGCCGGTTGCGCGCATCGTCCGAGGTGCAGACCGGGCAGTGACATCCAATCACGGGCACGCCCTGAGACGTGCCGGAACCGAGCATGATGACCTGCGTCACTAGTGCATCCTCCCAGGCGGCGAGATGCCGCCGTGCGTTAGCGGGCCGAGACGCTGCACTCTAAGAAACGGTTTGCGGCCAGGCAAGAGGCATACTACTATGACGCCCGCGCGGGGGGAGCGCACCGCCGAACGTACGGATTGAGACACATTCCGAGGGAATATCTATGGCAACGGCACACGCAGCCCGAACCAATACCGCGATCAGCCTTGCCGTCTTCGTCGGTGTCCTGATCGTTTATCTCTTCACCCTTT
>Ga0307430_1001043_pt1 | contig 21313 bp, 18 predicted proteins | sample SalMarWE160130MG_FD_202159 | JGI IMG/M metagenome (GOLD analysis project Ga0307430, IMG submission 202159) | Salt marsh sediment microbial communities from the Plum Island Ecosystem LTER, Massachusetts, United States - WE1603-130 | ecosystem: Environmental > Aquatic > Marine > Intertidal zone >...
CCTTTTATCTCTGTATTTACCTTGACCTCAGGGAAAGTTATTGTTATAGTATCCATGGGTGTAGCTTACCTCCTTTGTTAAAAAGGGTTTGTTTTGTATAGGTAAGTCTACACCTTTTTATTTCTCTTTGGCAATCTTTCCTCTATTGCTCATAGTATTCACCAAGAAAGAAAGTTACTATTATGACTATTTTGTTTTTTCTCTAATCTTCTTCTAACTACCCCACTAAAGTTTACACTAACGATTCGTATCTCGTATCTCGTGAATCGTATCTCGTTAAGGATTAGTTAGTTGGTTAATTAGTTACTTGGTTAGCTAGTTAAGAAAATAGAAAAGAGAGGCAGAAAAAATTAGTATCACGTATTATAACGTGGAGTGTTTAGCGTAGAGCGTATAGTTAAGAAAAGAAGAACAAAATACAGAAACCGAAATAAATAATAATAACATATGGCGTAGGGTGAAGAAAAAAGAAGACAAAGATGAAATACAAAAGTCAGAAATAATTTGTATCGAGTATAGCGTAGAGGGGATAGCGGGTAGGGATACGAGATTGCCAAGCTCCCTATTTTCTCTTCTAATTTCTGAATTCTGAATACTGGATTCTGGCTCCTGAATTATATTTTTTATCCTCAGAAAAAGGCATTTTGATTATCGAACTTTTATCAAAAGTAGATAAGAAAAAATTATTAGTTAATTTCAAGCAATTTTTAGGACAAATATCTTCACAGAATCCACAAAAACAACATTTCCCTAGATCTATCTGGGGATATTTTTTAGGATATTTACCCTTATGCTTCTCAGGGGCTTCTATCATTTCTATTGCCTTATCAGGACATATTTTAGCACAAAGCCCACAAGATATACACCTATCTCGATCATAGGAATGTTCCCCTCTGTATCCTTTCGGTATTTCTATTGATTCATAAGGGAAAGATACAGTCATCGGTTTACTAAATAAATTTTTAAATAAATGGTAAACAATTCCAAATTCCATTTTGTTGCCTTCTTCCTTAAATTATTATATTTTTTATTATCTATCCAAATCTGCTGGACAAACATTTAAGCTCCAATAAATAGCTGGCACATCCGCTATCTCGGCTCCTTGCAACAAATACTCCAAAACAGGTATCATATGAGAAAAACTTGGACCTCTAACTTTCACTCTATATGGTCTTACTCCTCCATTACTAATTATATGCATACCTCCTTCTCCTCTAGCAATTTCATTATGAACGTATACTTCGCCTTCTTTGATTTTCATATTAAGTTTGGGCTTCTTAAATTTTGGAAGAATTACCTCTCCTTCAGGTAGATCTTCAAAAGCCTGCTTTAAAATTTTTACTGATTCTTTTATTTCCTCCAAACCAATCATATAACGAGAATAAATATCACCTTCTTCTCTCACTGGAATTTCAAAATTAAATCTATTATATACTTCATAAGGGTCGTCTTTTCTTATATCGGTTTTTAATCCCGAAGCCCTTAATACTGGCCCAGTTGCCCCTAGATTTATAGCATCTTCTAACTTTAAAACACCAATTCCCTTAGTACGAGATAGAAAAGTCGGATTTCCTGTTTCTATATATTTAACAGCCTCGTATATTTTATCTAAAACTTTTCCAATTTTTTCTTCTATTCCCATCGGAAAATTTCTTCTTAATCCTCCAGGACATATGTATCCCGCAGGATATACCCTTCCACCAGTTATGTCAGCAAATAAATCTAAAATATAATCTCTGTAACCAAAGGCAATTTTAAATCCGGTATCAAAACCAATACCAGCAGACAAAACACCCCACCAAATAAGATGAGATTGAATACGTGAAAGTTCTACCATTATTACTCTAATATATTTAGCTCTTTCTGGAATTTCTAAATCCATTAATTCTTCCATTGCTTCTGCATGCACTAATTCCCAAGCTAAAGATTCTAAAACACAAATTCGATCGGAAAGCATTGCATTTTGAAGAGGTAATCTATATTCCATTAATTTTTCAAAACCACGATGGAGGTATCCTGGATCAGAAAGAACAGAAATTATTTTTTCCCCTTTTACTTTTAGCTTAACTCCAAAATTCCCTGATCCTGGATGACAGGGTCCAAAATAAAAATCGTATTCGTTACTTTTGGGCAAGACAGACATTTCTCGATTAATCTTCATAATATCCCCTTTCTCTTTTATTTTCTATATTATAATGTTTATCTCTTACGTATTCTTGCCAATCAAAATCCTTTCTAAAAGGAGGGGGACCTTGCCAATTTTCAGTAAATAAAGGTATTAAATTAGGATTACCTTTAAAATTTATCCCAAAAAATTCCCAATTTTCTCTTTCATGGGATTGTGCATTATTTCCCCATAATGGAATAACTGAATCAATGACCGGATTTTCTCGATCAATTTTAGTAGTTAAAACAAAAAGTATGTTATCTTTAAAAGACCATAAAAGATAAGCAACTTTATACTTTTTTTCTTCTATCCAATCACTTACCGAAATCGCTGATAAATGAATAAATCCTTCATACTTTAACCATTTAGCCCAATCTAACAATTCTTCTTTATTGATAGATATCCATATTCTATGTGCTCGTTGAATTATCCCTTCACGTCCAAATTTTCTTTTTATTTTTTCTAAAATTATTTTTTCTTTCTTAAAATCTGAAGTCATTTTATTTCATCTCTCCTACATGTTTAAATATTTTACCAACAGCTTCAAAAATTGCTTCAGGACGAGGTGGACATCCGGGAATATAAATAGTGATAGGTAAATAATCATCTAATCTCTTTATAGTATTGTATGAATCCCAATAAATACCACCAGTCATAGTACACGCACCTAAAGCAATTACTGCCTTAGGTTCTGCCATTTGAGCATATATAAATTGTGCCCTTTTTATCGATTTAAAGGTTTGGTAACCAGCAATAAACAAGGCATCTGCATGACGTGGAGTACCAGTAACAATCATGCCAAACCTTTCCATATCCCATCTTGAACCAACTACTGGTACAAGCTCACAAAAACCACAAGAATTAAACCAATTAAAAACCCAAATAGACTTTATTAGCTTCTTCATTTTTTTTGCTTCTTTGCTCATCCAAAAATTCTCCTCCTCAAAATTAATTATCTTACTTCACAAACTTAAGAACAAAAACTAATTTTAAATTCATAATTCAATTAAATTTATTTTAAAATAAAATATTTTTATAATCTTTTGAAAATTATAAAAATACCAACAAAAAAATAAATATTTCCGTTTGTTATCTTTAGATATATCCTCTTAACATAATAATTGGGGGAAAATGTAAGAAAAAAAGAAGAGAAACTGACTTAATATTTTTCACTTAAAAAATACTTATGCACTCTTAGATCATCAGTTAATTCCGGATGAAAAGATGATACTAAAATATTTTTCTGTCGGGCCATTATGATTTTCCCTTTAAATTTAGCCAAAACTTTCACATTACTGCCTATTTTTCTAATGTAAGGTGCTCTAATAAATACTGCTCGAAATAATTTCCCGTTAAGGTTTTCGATTTTTAAATCAGCTTCAAAACTATCTACTTGTCTTCCAAAAGCATTTCTTTCTACTTCAATATCAATTAATTTAAATCTTATCTGCTCATTGCCTACAACCTTATTTGCTAACAAAATCATTCCTGCACAAGTCCCAAATATAGGCATCCCTTCTCTTCCTCTTTTGCTAATCTCTTGGTCCAAGCCGTATATTTTAGCTAATTTACCAATAGTGGTGCTTTCACCTCCGGGTATTATCAATCTATCTACTTTTTTTAAATCTCCAACTGTTTTTACCTTGACTCCCTCAAATCCACACCTTTTTATCATTCTTAAATGTTCTTCTACTGCTCCCTGTAGGGACAATACTCCCACTTTCAAGTTTTCCTTTCAGCTCCTCTCTGGTTTGTTTATTAGTTTAATTCTTAGTTTACCATCCTCTATCCTGCATTCGTTCAGCCGGGGCAATTTGAGAAATCTCTATTCCTTTCATTGCTTCACCTAATCCTTCTGAAACTTGAGCGATAATTTTAGGATTATCATAATGGGTGGTAGCTTCTACAATAGCTTTTGCCCTTATTTTAGGATTATCTGATTTAAATATGCCTGAACCTACAAATACTCCATCTGCACCTAACTGCATCATTAAAGCGGCATCGGCAGGGGTAGCTATCCCTCCGGCAGCAAAATTAACTACTGGTAATTTTCCTTTTTGAGCTACCTCTTGCAAAAGTTCAAAAGGAGCACCTAATTCTTTGGCTTTACTCATCAATTCCTCTTTGGGCATATTTTTTAATCTTCTTATTTCATCCATAACCTCGCGCATATGTCTTACCGCTTCTACAATATTTCCTGTTCCCGGTTCACCCTTAGTCCTAATCATGGCAGCACCTTCTCCTATCCTTCGCAAAGCCTCACCTAAATTTCTTGCTCCACAGACAAAAGGAACTTTAAAATTCAATTTATCTATATGATAATTTTCATCAGCAGGAGTTAATACTTCGCTTTCATCAATATAATCTACCCCTAAAGCCTCTAGTAGCTGGGCTTCTACAAAATGCCCAATTCTTGCTTTAGCCATTACCGGAATAGTTACAGTCTTCATTATTTCTTTTATTATTTTAGGGTCAGCCATCCTGGCTACACCGCCTGCTGCACGAATATCAGCTGGTACTCTTTCCAAAGCCATAACTGCTACAGCGCCGGCTTCTTCAGCAATTTTCGCCTGTTCTGCATTTACTACATCCATTATTACTCCACCTTTTAACATCTCAGCCAAACCTTTTTTTAGTTTATAAGTACCTTTTTCTATCAATTTACTTTATCCTCCTCTCTTATGCGTTTTATTAATCTATTTATATTATAGTATAAAAAAATATAAAAACAACTAGTATTTTGTAATATAGTATCAAGTATCGAGTATCGAGTATCGAGTTAAGAAAAAGAAATGAAAGATAAAAAGAAGTAGGGGGCAGATCTTGTGTCTGCCCGTCAGAAATCATGGGCAAAAATGATACCGCAAACTTTTTTAGCTTTGCGGTATCATTTTATATTTAATATTTACTATCTTATATTAAGAAATTATTTGTTGGAATTTATTTTTTATTTTTTCTCATAAGTGGCAGCTAAACGTTCATACCTCTTCCAACGTTCTAAAACCCCTTCTTGAGCTTCTTTTAACAATTTCTTAGCTACTTCTGGCATGGTCCGTGTAAGCATCTTGTATCTATTTTCATTATATGTATATTCTTCCAAAGGAATGCTTGGAGCTTTAGAATCCAATTGGAGAGGATTTTTTCCTTCTTTCGCAAGATCTGGATTGAATCTTATTAAAGGCCAATATCCCGATTGAACTGCTAGCTTTTGCTGCTCTAAACCATGAATCAAATTAAAGCCATGGCTAATACAATGACAGTAAGCTATAATGATAGAAGGGCCATTAAAAGCCTCTGCTTCCTGGAAAGCTTTAATCACTTGTGCATCATTGGCCCCCATTGCTACTCGAGCTACATATACATCTCCATAGGAAATTGCCATCATTGCCAGATCCTTCTTGAAAGTCCTTTTGCCTCCAGCAGCAAACTTGGCAATTGCCCCAAGAGGAGTCGCTTTAGACATCTGTCCACCGGTATTAGAATAAGTTTCTGAATCTAACACTAAAATGTTGACATTACGCCTCTGGGCAATAACATGATCCAATCCTCCATAACCGATATCATAAGCCCATCCATCTCCTCCTACAATCCATACACTCTTTTTGGTAAGAACATCTATCAAGCTAAGCAAGTCTTTTGCTTCTACTTTGTCTATTTTTTTCACTTTATTTTCTAATCTTTTTACTCTTTCTCTCTGTTTATATAGTCCCTCCTCGGTAGACTGATCGGCTGTTTTAATTTCACTAACTAAATCTTTCCCTATATCAGAAGAAAGTCTATCCAATAATTCTAAGGCATATTCAAGCTGTTTATCTATAGCCAGTCTCATGCCTAATCCAAATTCAGCATTATCTTCGAAAAGAGAATTAGACCAAGCCGGGCCCTTACCTTCTTTATTAAATGACCAGGGGGTGGTAGGTAAATTTGCCCCATAAATAGAAGAACACCCGGTAGCATTAGCTATAACTGCACGGTCTCCAAATAACTGACTTAAAAGCTTTACATACGGAGTTTCTCCACATCCAGCACAAGCACCAGAGAATTCGAAAAGCGGTTGTAAGAACTGAATATTTCTAACTGCGCTAAGCTTCAACTCTTTTCGGTCAACTTCAGGAATTTCCAAGAAAAATTTCCAATTCTTGGATTCCTGTTCTCTGACAGGAGGTTGAGAAACCATGTCTAATGCTTTCAGTTTAGGATTGGTTTTGTTTTTTGCCGGACAGTTCACTACGCAAAGGCCACATCCAGTACAATCTTCAGGAGAAACCTGGATAGTAAATTTCATTCCTTTAAATTGGGAATTCTTTGCTTCTGCAGATTTAAAATTATCTGGTGCAGAAGAAAGTAATTTTGGATCATAAACCTTAGCTCTAATAACTGCATGAGGACATACCATCACACATTTTCCACACTGGATACAAGTATCAGGATCCCAGGCAGGAATTTCTTGAGCAATATTTCTCTTTTCCCATTGAGTAGTACCACTGGGAAAAGTTCCATCAGGAGAAAAAGCACTAACAGGTAAATCATCCCCTTCTCCAGCAATTATCTTTGCGGTTACCTTTTGCACAAATTCAGGCGCTTCTACCGGAACAGAAAGATGTTTTGCTAATTTGCTAGTAGCTTTATTTGGAACTTTAACCTCATGAAGGTTAGGAAGGGCATTATCTACTGCGGCAAAATTAGTATTTACAATTTTTTCTCCCTTATTACCGTAACTCTTTTTTATAAATCTCTTTATAGCCTCAGTTGCCTTTTTAATAGGAATAACTTTACTAAGAGAGAAGAAACATACTTGCATTATAGTGTTAATCCTTGCTCCCAAGCCTACTTCTTTGGCAATTTTATAAGCATCGATTACATAAAAACGTAACTTTTTCTCGATAATGATTTCTTGAATTAAGTAAGGCAGATGATCCCATACTTCTTCAGCAGAATAAGAGCTGTTCAGTAGGAATATTGCCCCTGGCTGAGCAGTTTTCAATACATCATAACGCTCTAAAAAAGAGAACTGATGACAGGCTACAAAATTTGCCTGATTAATTAAATAAGGTGAGTGAATAGGAGTCGGTCCAAACCTTAGATGAGAAATAGTAAGTGAACCAGCTTTTCGAGAGTCATAAACGAAATAACCTTGAGCATAATTATCGGTCTCTTCGCCAATAATCTTTATAGAATTTTTATTCGCTCCTACAGTTCCGTCTGAACCAAGACCATAAAAGATTGCCCGAGTCCTATCAGCAGGTTCTATGGAAAAATCAGGATCATAAGAAATACTGGTATGTGTTACATCATCATTTATCCCTATGGTGAAATGATTTTTAGGAACTTCTTTTTTCATTTCCTCAAATACTCCTTTTACCATAGCGGGAGTAAATTCTTTGGAAGAAAGTCCGTATCTTCCTCCGGTTATTTTAGGAGTCTTTTTGAAAGGAGCTATTCCTTCAGATATCCCTTCTTGTATTGCAATTACTATGTCAGTATATAATGGTTCTCCAATGCTCCCCGGTTCTTTGGTGCGATCTAAAGCAACTATAGTCTTTACAGTTTTAGGGAGAGAATTAATAAAATGTTTAATGGAAAATGGCCGGTAAAGACGAACTTTTATTAAACCTACTTTTTCTCCTTTTTTCATCAAATATTCCACTGTTTCTTGCGCTGTTTCAGCTCCTGAACCCATTAATACGATAATCCTTTCAGCATCCGGGGCTCCAAAATATTGGAACAGTTCATATTTTCTCCCCACAACCTTCTCAAATTTTTCCATAACTTTTTGCACAATATCCGGGCAATTAATATAATAAGGATTAACTGTCTCTCTTGCCTGGAAATATACATCCGGATTTTGTGCTGTCCCTCTAATAAAAGGATTATCAGGAGAAAGTGCTCTTTTTCTATGGGCTCTTACTAAATCATCATCAATTAAAGGTCTCATTTCTTCCGGAGTTAAAAGTTCAACTTTAGAAATCTCATGCGAAGTACGAAAACCATCGAAGAAATGAAGAAAAGGCACTCGAGATTCTAAACTCGCTGCTTGAGCAATTAAAGGAAAATCCATAGCTTCCTGAATTGAGTTAGAAGCAAGTAAAACAAAGCCGGTTGCTCTGGTTGCCATTACATCACTATGCTCACCAAATATGGAAAGGGCCTGACAGGCTACTGAACGAGCAGCAACATTAAAGACGGTAGCGGTCAATTCACCGGCAATTTTAAACATGTTAGGAATCATTAATAAAAGTCCCTGGGATGCAGTAAAAGTTGTGGTAAGCGCTCCTCTCTGCAAGGAACCATGAACTGCTCCCGATGCACCTCCTTCACTCTGCATTTCAGTTACCTGAGGAACCGTTCCCCAGATATTAGGCTTTCCTTCAGCAGCCCAAAGATCGGCAAATTCACCCATCGGTGAAGAAGGGGTGATAGGGTAGATGGTTACAACTTCGCTCAAATGATATGCAGTATGAGCAGCAGCCGTATTCCCATCAATGGTAATTTTTGTTTTATTCGACATATTAGTCTCCTCCATTTTTTAAAATATTTTTTTAATAGAACTGTATGATATTATTTTATCAGAATAATATTAAATTTATAAAATTATTTAATTAACAGTTATTTAATTTCTTGCCTTCCCATTAAAGCTTGAGTTAAAGTCACTTCATCGGCAAATTCCAGGCTTCCCCCTATAGGCACACCATAAGCAATGCGGGTTACTTTTATATTTAAAGGTTCAATTAATTTAGTAATATAAGAAGCGGTAACTTCTCCTTCAATATTGGGATTAGTGGCTAATATTATCTCTTTTATCTTTTCAGTCTTTAACCTTTTTAACAAACTATTAATCTTTAAATTTTCCGGTTCCACTCCGTCTAAAGGAGAGATCGCTCCTTCTAAAACATGGTATAAACCTTTATATTCCCCCGTATTTTCTATGGCAATCAAATCCCTTACATTTTCTACAACACATATAGTAGATTTATCTCTATTAATATTCTGGCAAATTTCACATATCTCTTGATCGGTTATATTACCACAAATTGAACAATGTTTAACTTTGTCTTTTGCCTCTAATATTGTCTTAGCCAAATTTCCAACGCTTTCTGAAGAATTTTTTAAAATATAAAAAGCTAATCTCTGGGCTGTCTTGGGACCTATACCCGGCATTTTTGAAAATTCATCGATTAATCTGGCAAAAGGTTTAGTATATCTAAAGGACACTTTTACCTCCTCTTAAAATAATCCGGGAACATTCATCCCCCCGGTTAATTTACTCATTTCTTGAGCAGCCAGCTCCTTTGACTGACGTATTGACTCATTGACTGCTGCCAAAATTAAGTCTTCTAACATCTCTTTTTCATTTGCATCTATTACATCTGGTTCTATTTTAATTTCTTTAATCTCCTGTTGGCCATTTACTACAATCTCAATCATGCCTCCCCCAGAAGAAACTCTAATTTCTTTTTGAGCCAACTCTTTTTTCATCTCTTCCATCTTTTTCTGCATAACTTGCGCTTGTTTCATAAGAAATTTCATATCCATTGTTTTCTTTTCTTCCCCCTTATCTCTAATATATTCTATTTTTCCTCAATAATTGTTCCTTCAAATAAATCTAACGACTCTTTAATTAATATATTATCTTCCGGGACCTCATTACTTCTTTTTTTTATATTATCTTTCTCTTCTCCTGCTCTTTCTCCTCGTTCCTTTCTCTCTTCATTCCCTGTTCTTGCGGCTTTTTTCTTATTTTCTTGTTCGGCTTCTAAAAAAGAATCCTCTTTGCCATTGTCGTTAATAATACATTCTATAGCTAAAACCCTGCCTGTCTCTTCTTTGATTAAATCTTGTAATAATATTTTATTATTTTGTTTTTCTAAACTCTCTTTGTGAAAGGTATATTTCTTATTAAATCCGATTATCAATTTATCATTTTCTATAGTAACCAAATTGTTAGCTATAATAAAAGAATAGACAGCCATTTTAGTTTTTTTTATCTTATTTAAAATTGTAGTCCAAGCCTGGTTAAAATCTAAATCAGTAGATACTTCTTTGGCCTGAATAGAGGAATCTTCTTTAGTTTTAACCTTATCCCGGATCTTCTTCTTTGGTGGTACTTCCTCTCTTGCTACTGCATTTTTCTTGCCTGATACTGATACATCTTTCTTTGTAGAGAAGTCTAAGAAATACTCATCTTTTTTTTCTTCAACCTCTTTTAAAGAATAATTCTCGCCTGCAGTAAATTTTATAACCAACATCTCCAATAAAATCCAGGGGTGGCGGGTATATCTCATCTTTCTTTCTGCTTCGGCCAGATAATTAACAATATTAAATAATTTTTCTAATTTAATTGTTTTAGATTGTTTTAACAAACGTTCCCTATCTTCAGTAAATATGCCCTTAAGATTCAGTATTTCTTTTTGGCAAATTTTGGCTAAAGATAAATTATGAACATATTCCATTAAATTTTTTATAAATTGGGAAGCATCTTCTCCTAAATCAGATGTCCGGTTAATTATCTCTATCCCTTTAAGCGTGTCATTCTTTATTATTGCCTCTAAAAACTCAAAAAAAACTTCTTCTTCAATTATTCCTAAAACCTCTCTAACACTTTGAGAAGTTATATCTTTGCCACAATAAGCAATTATTTGGTCCAAAGCACTTTCAGCATCACGCATAGAACCCGTCGAACTTCGGGCTATTATATTTAAAGTTTTATCATCTATATTCAATTTTTCATCTTTAACAATCATCTTTAATTTAGCCACAATATCCGCTAAAGATATCCTTCTAAAATTAAACCACTGACATCGCGATAAAATAGTACTGGGAATTTTATGAGGATCGGTAGTGGCAAAAATAAAAATTACGTGTGGCGGTGGTTCCTCCAGAGTTTTTAACAAAGCATTAAACGCCCCTTGAGATAACATATGTACTTCATCAATAATATATATCTTATATCTTCCCTCAGCAGGTGCAAAGTTAACTTTATTTCTTAACTCTCTAATGCTATCAACTCCATTATTAGAGGCACCGTCTATTTCCATTACATCCATAGAATAGCCATTGGTGATTCTAATACACCTCTCACATTTATTGCAGGGATGAGGAGTCGGCCCCTTTTCGCAGTTTAATGATTTAGCTAAAATACGAGCGGTGGTCGTCTTTCCCACTCCTCTTGGACCTGAAAAAATATAAGCATGGGAAATTCTATTTAGAGAAATAGCATTAATTAAAGTTTGGGTAATATGTTTCTGCCCAATTATATCTTCAAAAGTCTGTGGTCTCCATTTACGATAAAGTGATTGATGTTCCATAAAATCTCCCTAATAACCTAATCTGAAGTTAGATATAAATTCCCTTAAAATCATAAACTTAAGCTTTGTTACCAAATATAATTTTAATGATCGTGCACCTACCTCCGATTCACTCTTCCAAGCGATACTAAGACAGTTTGCTCCAATCAGGTTTACCTGCGGCACCCAAAGAGATTTGCTTACCGCTGCTTCCTTCCGGATCTGACGGAGTTCACAATTCTTTGCTGCACAGGGCCCAATCTTCATCACCACTTATCTTAGCCGGCCTCAAAAAAATAAAACCTCGGGTAGGAATTCAACCCTGCTGTAGCGGATTGCAGGTTACAGGGCACCGCTATCTCCCCGTCTAGCACGACCACCTATTAAAAAGTGGCGGAGAGGGCGGGATTCGAACCCGCGTGACAGCTTTTGGCCGCCTAATCGCTCTCCAAGCGACCCCGTTATGACCACTTCGGTACCTCTCCCTCATCTTTTTATACCTAATAAATAATAACCTTTATAATCCTTGGTGTCAAAAATAATTTTTTGTCAAATTTCCTCATTATCCCGCTAAATTTTATCCTAACTTCTATCGATTTAAAAACTATTGATTTTGGCGGAGAGGGCGGGATTCGAACCCGCGAGACAGGGATTACCCGCCTACTCGATTTCGAGTCGAGCGCTTTCAGCCGGGCTCAGCCACCTCTCCTTATTAATTAGTCGTTAGTATATAGTATAGCGTGGAGCGTACAGCGTATAGCGAATAGAAATACAGTAATAAGTGATTTGTAATGAGTAATAAGATTATATTTCTGAATTTATAAAACAAGTTACTTATTACAAGTTACTTATTACACAATTTACTGGTAAACCGGTAACTGGATAACTGAATTAATTGGTCAATTGGCAAATCGGTCAATTGGTCAATTAAATCAGCGTCTTTCCTGAAAGAATTTTTGCAAAATTAAGCTACATTCCTTTTTTAATACTCCACTTACTACTTCCATTTGATGATTAAATCTCTTATCTTGTACGATATTAATGATGCTACCTGCTGCTCCGGCTTTAGGGTCAGGAGTCCCAAATATTAATCTTTTAATTCTTGCCTGAAGCATAGCATAGGCACACATCGGGCAAGGTTCTAAAGTAACATAAAGTTCAATATCCTCTAAATGCCAGCTTCCTAAGTATTTAGCAGCTTGTTGGATTGCTAATATTTCAGCATGAGCAGTAGGATCCTGTAACTCTTCTTTCTGATTATGAGCCCGGCCTATTATCCTATTTTGATATACAACTACCGCTCCGACCGGTACTTCCTGATGGGAATAAGCGATTTCTGCCTCTTTCAGAGCTTCTTGCATCAAGCTAATATCTTTATCATTATTTTTTGGCATATTTTTAATGAAGACTTTCCGGAAGTATTGATATTGGTGCGCCCGAAGGGACTCGAACCCCCAGTCTACTGATCCGTAGTCAGTCGCTTTATCCAATTGAGCCACGGGCGCACTATTAAATAAAAAGTTCCCTATTGATTTTATTATAATTTAAATCCTTAGTCAAATTTATTCGTATCGCGTATCGAGTAAAGAAATTAGGTTTCAGGTGTAAGGGCACAATGAATTGTGCCCTTCTTTTATAATTCATAGACAGGCCTTGTGAAAACGGGGAATGCCTGTCCTATATCTATATATAATGCTCAGCTTTTACCGATTTTTAGATTTTGCCTTGCTACGGGCAGACACAAGGTCTGCCCCTACCTTTTGCTTTTTACTTTCCTACGCTATATACTACATATTAGCTTACGCGATACGCGATATGAACTTATTCTGGCTCCTGGCTCCTGAATTCTGTTTTCTTTACGCGATACGCAATACGCGATACGTAATACGCGATACGAATTTTATACGAATTTTATTAATTGAAATATTCGTTTAATTTTGTTATATTTAGTAAGCAAGTTTTTTAATTTTATTAAAGAAAGATAAATTAAAAAGGAATTGTATTTTGAATGATGAGAAAACCCCAGGATTTAAAAGATAAAAGAATTACTATAATGGGATTAGGATTAAATCAAGGCGGCTTGGGAGTTGCCCGCTTTTTAGCAAAGGCCGGTGCTAAAATTTTAATTACAGATCTAAAGACTGAAGAAGAACTTGGACCTTCTTTAGAAAAATTAAAAGATTTCGATATTAAATATATTCTGGGTCGACACCGGGAAGAAGATTTTATCAATACAGATATGGTAATTCAAAACCCGGCTGTGCCGCACAATTCAAAGTACTTAAAAATTGCCCGAAAACATAAAATTCCCATTAAAACTGATTTAGATCTTTTCTTTCAGCTTTGCCCCTCAAAAAATATAATTGCCGTTGCCGGAACAAAAGGTAAAAGCACTGTATCTCAACTTATTTATCATATTTTCAAAGAAGCTCAAAAAGATACAATTTTAGCCGGCAATATCGGTATCTCCGTTTTAGATATTTTAGAAAAAATCAACCCTCAAACCTGGGTAATTTTAGAAATATCTACCTGGCAGATGGAGGGGATAAAAAATCGTAAATTTCAACCCCAAACTGCCGTTTTAACTAATATCCTGCCTGACCACTTAGACCGCTATCGCAATTATAAAGAGTATATCCGGTCAGAAAAATTAATCTTCAAACACCAAAAGTCAAATGATAATCTGATAGTAAATTATGATAATGAGGAAACTATTAAAATCAAAAAAGAAACCGGGTTACCAATTTACTGGTTCAGTACTAAAGGAACGATAGAACCTGGGTGCTATCTAGAAAATGATAAGCTGGTCTTTCAATCAGGAAAATATAAAACGACCTTTGCTAAAATCTCCGACCTTCTTCTCCCCGGGCTGCATAATCTGGAAAACATTTTAGCAGCGAGTACGGTAAGTTTTATTCATAATATCCCGGGGGAAATTATCCTAAAAGCCCTAAAGAATTTTCCCGGAGTTCCGTACAGATTAGAATTTATTGGGAAATTTAAAGGAATTAAATTCTATAATGATACCTGTGCCACCACTCCGGAGGCAACTTTAGCTGCTTTAGAATCTTTTATCAAACAGCCTATTATTTTGTTTTTGGGCGGCAAAGATAAAAAATTAAATTATGAAAATTTCGGGGAAGCCATCGGGAAAAATAAAGAAATTAAAAAGATTATCCTCCTGCAACATCCTGCTTATGACGCCTCTTTAAAAATACTTTTTGCCTTAAAAAAATATCTTGATTCAGAAAAGATTATCCAAACATCAAATCTTAAAGTAGGAATCGAAATAGCCTTACAACAAGCACAAGAAAATGACCTTGTTCTTCTTTCTCCTGCAGCAGCCAGTTTCGGAATGTTTAAAAATGAATTTGACCGGGGAGATCAATTTAATAAAATAGTAAGAAATCTCAAATAATCTATCTGCTGTAATTTAATTTCTATCTATAATATTAAAATATTGGGAAACTTTTTGTAAATAAATATTTAAAAAAACAGACAAAATTAGAATAAATTCATATTCACCTTATCGAAAAGATAGAGTACCACAATTATTAAGGGCTGATGGAGTAAATAGATTAATAAGGAATGTTTCCCCAAAAAACATAAAACTTTTATCCCTGAAAAGAAAGAAATGTCAGCAAGATGAAATCTTCGAGTGGAATCTGAATAGAGTAAATTACCAAAAAATATACCCATTAAAACCACTCCAAACCAGGGCAAAAGGGGGAAATAGTCAACCGAGTAAAATTGAGCCGGCCTAAACCCCAACCATGACAGCCAATAAAAATTAAAAGCAAAACCCTTTAAATATGCCCCCAAAAATATACAAAGTAAACCAATTGATAGGTTCCAATAGCGGAGTTTCAGAAAAGGATAAGCTAAAATAATGGAAATTCCGATAAGATGAAGTATGCCAAAAATCACAAAGGACTTACCTAAAAATATTCGAGTCACCAGAGTAATAATTAAACCCCAGGAAAATATCTTTAAACCTCTTCGAAGATATTTTATGAATAATTTATTTTTATCTTTATGAATTTTCTTAGTCCTGGAAAAACTGATACTAAGAGATACTCCGACTAAAAAAATAAATGTCGTAGCAGTTACCCGCGCAAAATACATCCAAAAACCGGAATAAACATTGACATTATAATGAGCAAAATAGTGCAAATTATAAAGCAAATGATAGAGCACCATCATAATGATGGCAATTCCCCGCAGGAAATCTATTTCCCAGAATCGTTGTGCTATTTTTTTTTCTTCCATAAAACCTTTCCAAAAAGATAAAGGTTAGCTTTTTTTATCTTCTACTTTATTTTACTTATATACAGTGCAGGCATGCACTTCGTAAGGTTTGATTTTTTAAGTAAATTTATTGTTCCACTAATTCCAGGGCAAGTTCTACCATCTGGTTAAAGGTCTTCTGACGTTCTTCCGAAGTGGTCTCTTCTCTGGTTACTAAACTATCAGAAACAGTTAAAATCGAAAGAGCATTAACTTTAAACTTTGCTGCCAGTGTGTATAGGACAGCTGTCTCCATTTCTACCGCTAATACTCCATAATTTGCCCAATGCTTCCAGGAGTTAGGGTCATCGTGATAAAAGGTATCGCTAGTTAAAACACTCCCCACTTTTACCGAGATGTCTTTCTCTAAGGCAATATCATAAGCCTTCTTTAAAAGGTTAAAATTTGCAGTAGAAGCGTAATCCATACCACGAAAGCGTATTTTGTTAATATGTGAATCCGTCGATGCACTCATGGCCAAAATGACATCTCTGATTTTTATATCTGGCTGCATGGAGCCACAGCTTCCGATTCGGATTAAATTTTTTGCTTTATAACTTGTAATAAGTTCATTTAAATATATCGATATAGAAGGTATCCCCATACCTGTCCCCTGGACAGAAATTCTTTTTCCTTTATAAGTTCCGGTATAGCCATACATACCACGCACCTCATTATAACAGATAGCATCGGTAAGGAAATTTTCAGCTATATATTTTGCCCTCAAGGGGTCGCCGGGAAGTAAAACTGTACTGGCGATATCTCCTTCTTTTGCTCCAATATGTATACTCATAATTAATTGTCCTCCTGCTTAGATAGATTAAATTATGACCTTTTTACATTATAACAAGCTGCCAAATGTATGTAAAATTTTCTATAAAAAGTAAAAAATATAAATTAATTTGGTGGGAATTGTTTTTAAAAATGTTAAGTCTCTATAGAATAAAGTATGAATTTATTTAGAATTTAACTTTCTTCATTAAATTTTATTATACACTTCTCAATATATTGCCTAAACTTTTTACCATTCATCTTATCGTGCCTGGCATCATAAGTAACGTGATTTTTATTATAAGGAGAACTTTTTGCAAATATAACAAATGAGCCTTTAAAATATCTGGAAACTATTCTTGCACTTTTAGGCAGTAGAATTCTCTTGCCCTTTTCATTATATCCCAGATAACCTTTCTCCCATACTTCTTTTTCTGTATAATGACCGGGCTCTAATTCGGTTACCTTTTCTTTTATAAAAGATGGGTTAATATTAGGGGTAAACGGCTTTAAACCGGCAGTTTCCAAGCGAAAATAAGCCCAACCTGCATTATTGGGAAAATAATTAAATTCCAATACTTTCGGTTTAATAATCCTTACTGAATTTGGGGTATTAAATTCAATACACCCTTTCTCTATTGATTTTTTTGCGCTCGTCAAATCATGACCTCCACCTGCGGGGAATAGAGTATGATTTAAATTGCCTGCAGAACCTAATTTGTTAAGAATAGAAATTATACTATCGGTATCCTTCCAAAGACAATTGTTTGGGATAGCTGTCGGAAATAATTCTCTGATAACTTTTTCCCAAACAATCAAATTTTCCGTTTCGAAATCACCTCTGTCTAATTTCATAATTTCTCCTCCCTTTAGATAATGTTTTTAAATACTTTCCATCTTATTAACAAAAAAATGCCGCAACCTTATAAAAGGTTGAGACAATTTTTAATATCTTCAGTTAGAATAAATAATGAATAATCTGTTTTGGTTTTACCAATATCGTAATAAAAAATACTGCGATTTTCTCTTAAATCATGCAATATGGCAACCCTCTTAGCTTATAAAAAATGGCGGAGAGAGAGGGATTCGAACCCTCGGAGCAGGCCTTAACCCGCTCAATTGCTTAGCAGGCAACCACCTTCGGCCACTCGGTCATCTCTCCACTTAAAAGTATAACATAATAATTTTTTCCAGGCAAGAAAAAGCAACAAATTTGTATCTCGTATCTCGTGAATCGTATCTCGTACGTTAGCTACAGCGTTTAGCGTAGAGCGTATAGGATATTAGTTCCCCAGTTACCCAGTTTACCGGTTAGGTTATAAGATATAAGATACAATGTAGGACAGGTATCTCGCTCGTTTAAGATGTCATTGCGACCATAGGGAGCGCGGTAATCTTTTTTAATAGGGAAACAAAGGTGCCTGGCACCTTTGTTTCCCTATTGCTTGCGATAAACACTAAAATATATTAGAATATGCTAAGTAAAATTTAAATTTTTACAACTTTAACTCATAATAAAGGAGAGACTGAAAAAGTGAAGCAATATCAATATGAGGTAATTGTAGTAGGTGCCGGCCATGCCGGATGTGAAGCAGCTCTGGCCGCTGCCAGAATGGGAGCAAAAACACTCCTTATTACTTCCAACATAGACAATGTTGCTCTGATGCCCTGTAATCCCTCTATAGGAGGTCCGGGCAAAGGACATGTAGCCCGGGAAATCGATGCTTTAGGGGGAGAAATGGCTAAAAATACCGATAAAGCCACTATTCATATAAGGATGTTAAATACCAGCAAAGGTCCGGCTATGTGGGCTTTACGGGCACAGATAGATAAAAAATTATATACTCAGGAAATGATACACACTCTCCAAATCCAGAAAAATTTAGATTTAAAACAGGAGATGGTAACAAAATTAATAGTAAATAATTGTCAGATAGAAGGTGTAATAGTTAAAAGTGGTTTAGAATTTTCTTCTCCCACGGTAATTTTAACTAACGGAACATTTTTAAATGGCTTAATATATATCGGTGAAACTATCTATTCTGCAGGAAGAGCCGGTGAACTTGCCTCGATTGGTCTGGCAGAAAACCTTAAAGAGTTGGGTTTTAAAGTCGGAAGATTAAATACCTGCACCCCTCCTCGGATAGATAGGAGAACAATTGATATCTCCAAGATGAAAGAACAGAAGAGTGCAGATATCCCTTTGTCTTTTTCTTTTGAAAATAAAGGGGAAATATATAAGGATTTTTCAGTATTTATGACCCGAACCAATCAGAAAACTCATCAAATAATCCAGGATAATATCCATAGAGTACCCCTATCTAATGGTACCATCCAGAGTGCAGCTATCAGATATTGTCCTTCTGTAGAAGATAAGATAATTAGGTTCCCCGAAAAAGAATCTCATCAGATATTCTTGGAACCAGAGGGATATAATACTGAAGAAATATATTTACAGGGATTTTTTACCAGCCTTCCTGCTGATACCCAGCAGGAAGCTTTGCATACTATTTATGGCTTGGAAAATTGTAAGATTATCCGCTATGGATACGCCATTGAATATGACATTATATATCCTAATCAATTAAAATACTCTTTAGAAGCTAAAGCAATTAAAGGATTATTTTTAGCCGGACAGGTTAATGGAACCTCGGGATATGAAGAGGCAGCCGAACAAGGATTGCTGGCGGGCATAAATGCAGTACAGCTGACACGCGGCAAGGAGCCCTTAGTACTGGATCGTTCAGAAGCTTACATTGCCGTGGAGATAGATGATTTAGTTACAAAAAGTGTGACTGAGCCCTATCGTTTAAGAACCGGACTGGCTGAATATCGACTACTATTAAGGCAGGATAATGCTGATTTAAGACTTACTCCTTATGGATATAAGCTGGGGCTAATCTCAGAACAAAGATATAAATATTTTCTAAATAAAAAAACACTGGTTGAAAAGGAAAAGGAAAGATTAAAGGAAGTAATTATTCATGCTACTCAAAGGGTAAATGAATTACTAAGCAAATTGGGCACTACCCCTCTATCTGAGGCAGCTAATTTAGCTACTTTGCTTACCAGGCCTGAGGTAACTTATAATCAAACTGCTTCTATCGATCCTAACAGACCAGAACTCCCTGCCGAGGTAACCGAGCAAGTTGAAATTCAAATAAAATATGCAGGGTATATTAAACGACAAGGGGTTCAGGTAAAAAGATTTAAGAAATTAGAGAATTATAAAATACCTCAAGACATCGATTATTTTAATATGCATGGTATATCCCATGAAGGCAAGGAGAGATTTTCAGAAGTGCAGCCAATTTCCTTGGGCCAGGCTAAGAGAATACCAGGAATAACTCCTTCTGATATCGCCGCCCTGATGATAAACATTGAAAAGATAAAGAGAACAAAAAAGCGTATAGCTCGCCATTAGCGTATAGCGTAAAATATAAAGCGAAAAACGAAAAGCGCAAAGCGCAAAACCATAGCTAAAAATTTAAAATTTAAATATGTGCTAATATATATTGAGTTTTTTATCTTTTATTTTTAACTTTTTAGTTGTATACCGAAAACTGTCAACTGAAATCCTGTATTTAATGCTAACGACTATTCACTATTGACTAGTTAAGAGTTTTGAATTATGGTTTTTCGCTTTTCGTTTTAAGTTTTTAGTTTATTGATTTATCCTCTACGCTAAACGCTGTACGCTATACGCTAATTCTATACTAACGACTAAATTAATTTGTGAATTAGTAAATTGGTTAATTAATTAATTTTCCTGCTGCCTTTAAAGTATTCTGCATCAGCATAACATTAGTTATCGGACCTACTCCTCCCGGAACCGGAGTAATGACAGATACTTTATCTAAAACTTCCTCGTAAGCTACATCCCCCACCAATTTCCCTTCTACTTCATTAGTCCCTACATCAATAATCACTGCTCCCTCTTTTACCATATCCCGCTTAATTATCTCTGATTTTCCTACTGCAGCAATCAGAATATCTGCCTGACGGGTAAAGTAAGATAAATCATTGGTTCGAGAATGACAAATTGTAAGAGTAGCATTGGCATACTGTTTTTTTTGGAGAAGTATGAGCGCCATCGGCCTTCCTACAATACTACTCCTTCCCACAATAACGGTATGTTTCCCTTCTACTACGATATTTTCTCTCCTCATTAATTCATATACCGCATAAGGCGTGCAAGGCAAAAACTCGGGTTTACCTAAAGCCAGTCTTCCCATATTAATGGGGTTAAAACAATCTACATCTTTGGAAGGATTTACTGCTTCCTGAATCCGTTCCTGATTTACATGCTCAGGAAGGGGAACTTGCACTATAATCCCACTTACTTTTTTATCTTCATTTAAATTATCTATAAGTTTAAGGAGTTCTTTTTCGGTAGTTTCGGAAGGCAAACTGTGTTTTTCAAAATCAATAGAAGCTCTTTCGCAGGATCTGGCAATCATTTTTACATAGAATAAAGAAGCAGGGTCTTTCCCAACAATAATTACTGCTAATTTGGGAGTTAATTTATTTTTTTTGATAAAATCTTCTATTTTTACTTTTAAAGATTCGTTAATCTCTTTTGCAATTTTTCTTCCATCAATAATCCTGGCCATAATAAATATCTCTCCTCTTTTTTTGCAATATTTTTTATTAACATATCCATCCACTAACTACTATTTGACAAATATCAACACATCGCGAACTTAAAAATATCAACACCTCGTGAACCTTAATGGTATTTTGTATCAAGACATCGCGAACTATACTTATAAAATGCTCTATACTGACCTTAAAAAAGGAGGTC
>Ga0307430_1001044_pt1 | contig 21301 bp, 28 predicted proteins | sample SalMarWE160130MG_FD_202159 | JGI IMG/M metagenome (GOLD analysis project Ga0307430, IMG submission 202159) | Salt marsh sediment microbial communities from the Plum Island Ecosystem LTER, Massachusetts, United States - WE1603-130 | ecosystem: Environmental > Aquatic > Marine > Intertidal zone >...
TCTGCTGTTGCATTATCCTCTATACTGCCTAATTTTGTACTATCTGTTTTTAATTGGCTTGCCGTAATTTCGTTTACACCACCCTCATCTAATTTCTGGTCTGTTCCTTGTGTATGTTTTAAATCAACTGCACTTTCTAAGTTCACTTCTGTAATTTTCACAGTTGTTCTTACTGAATCTCCATTAGAAACAGGAACTGATAGCGCTGTTAATTTATGAGAATTCAAACTCATGTCTTGGTCGACAGTTCCTAAATGAGTGTCAGTATTTTGAGTGTGGGAAGCAGATACTGCGCCATCTATGTCTCCCACTCCTGAACTAGGTTTATTAGTTAGAATACTCCAATCTACTGAAGCGGCCGAACCCATATCTGCCCAATCTGTAATTAATCCCGTTGATTCTATTTTGTTCCAAGTATACCAATGGTCGTCCGCCCTAACTATATAAACATCATTTTGTGTATTTCCTGTTAAAGGTAAATCAGCAGTCGTTGCTTTAAATCCCTTTAATTGAATACCATTTAATGTAATTCCTCCACTAAAAAAACCCATTATTGTTCCTCCTATTATTAATCTTTGTTACTGTCTGCATACCAACTAACATTAGCTGTACCAGTAACTGCTTTAATTCTTAATTTAGTACCATATATGGCTCTATCAAATCCATTATTGGCACTAACTCTAATAGTAGCTCCATAACTACCCTGATAAATCTCAATTGTAATATCACTATCAGTAAAAATACTAAAATAAACAAAACCGTCAAAACCAAAATCACTTGAATCTAATACTGTTCCTCCAGTATCTACACTTATATAATCAGCATTATACTTCATTAGTTCATTCCTCCTTTATTCTACATTTCCTCATAACTATAATATATAGTAAAACTTTTACTACCCGCCAATGATGTACTTGCCAACTCCAATTGAAAAACAATATAATCTGTTATATCATTAATATTTACCAATGTACCTGTAATAGAAAGTTTATTCGCCGATGTATAATCTGTTATATCAGCTCTTGTACCTATAGCTGATTGGCTATTTACTGGGGCTACATATGTATCAATATCAGTATTATTAACTGTAATATTATTTCCAGTATCTAATGAGCCAGCCGTCCATATTTTAAAATCATTACATTGGGTTGAAGGAGCTACATCTACTCTAAATTTTATCCAGACCTCATATGAATATACAGTACCCGAAGCCGGTGTTTCCATAGGATTATCTGCTGGTTCGGCAATATTACTATCTATTGGTAAAAAATAAAACAATGCTTTCGCTACATCGGCCGCAGAATATCCTATTCCGCTACGTTGGCAAACTACAACTGTGGCGCTCATGGTTTACTCCTTATTAATTGATTCCTCATTACAGTCATTGACTGTTCTATAAAATTATTAACTTCTATTTCATTATTAAATAGTTTGTTGCTTCCCTCGTGATAATAATATTTGTTATTAATCTTATAAAATTGGAGTTTAAAGGGTTGGTTAAAGGAACCAACAACATAGATAGTAACATTTATTTTGCCTTTAAAAAACTCTAAATCATTATAAATCAAAGAGCCATTATATTTTCCTTTTGTTATCGGAAAAGAAACATTTTTATCTGTTTTTATTACTAACATTTTTATCTCCTTTTACATACTTTTAATAAAATTTATTGTGAAGTATGAATCTTTTAATACATCACCAGATGGTATAAGGCTTTGCATGGCACAATTGGTAAATACCAATGTGTCGTCTATTGTTAATGTTCCTGTTTTACCCCCGATATTTGTTATTAAAGTATTTATTTGTTGTTCCAAATGTAATCGTGATGTTGATGTAATAAAAACATCTACACGAATAGTTAATTCGCCGCCCCCTAATTCTTCAGTATCCCATAGTTTAACTCCGATAGCTCTCGGTACAATACGAGTTTGTGTATTACCATTATATGATTCAGTTATCCATTCGTAATATCCCAAATCGTAATCTACTGCGTCTACTGTGAATTTTACCCGTTTAAAGTCGGCCATAATATTTAATGTTCTGAAAATACTGTTTCTTTAGATTTTCTTTTTAGCTCCCTTACAGAAACTCCAACCCTTCTTAATTCCCCTTCTTGTGATTTTATATATGTTAATACTTCATCCAATGTTCCACTTATTTTGCTATTAAGGTGTATATATTCTTTTTTTACTTCTTGTGCTTTTTTTAATGGTTCGGTATCTGGTTTTATATCAAGTCTTTTCTCGATTGTACTTGTTTCTTTTTCAAGCTCATTTTTGCTCATTTGGGTTTTTCCAATAGGTATTTTACCATACGCTATACGGCTTAATTCTTCTGCCTTTGCTTTCATTTTTATAATATCTTCTTTTTTTTCTTCTGGTGTTCCCGGTGCTACAATTCTTTTAGCGATTGCTAATGAAAGTGCTGTTTCAATCTGACCTTTACTTGTAAATAATTTTTCTGTAATGGGTGTTTTTTTTGCCATTCCCTCCATTGCACCTTTGGCAATATATCCACCTATTAATATAAACGTTCCATACATCTTTTTTAGTACTGTTTCTAACCCTAGTGCGATCCATTCCCCTATATCATTAAAATCTTGTTTATGGTTGCGTATCAAAGATAAAAAACTTGCTATAAAATATGACGCCATTGATTTACCCAATGCTAAAAACCTTGCTCCCGGCGTTTCCCCTACAGCCTCCTCTACTTTAGTTGCTTCCCATTTTCCTTCTTTGTTTTGTACTGATTTATATAATGGTGCGCTCCATTCAGGAGAAAAAACATTTATTTTTTTCATTAAATTTGGTAGTTCTGTGCCAAAAAACTCTTTTATTTCTGGCAAATATGAATCAACTACAGTCTTAAACATCTCTTCAAATACACCCTTTTTATCTTCTATTTCTGTTAAAACATTTTTAAGCCCCCCCAAAACAGTATCTAAAACAGGAGCCATTGACTCCAATCCCGCTTCTGCAATAACATTAAATATTGAAAATACAGTATTTTTAATCTGAGTCCATTTTACTAGGGCTGTTTTTAATATATCAACAAAAATATCTTTCAAAATGCTTTTGCCCTTTTCGCTTTCTTTCCAAACTTCACTCAAAAGTTTAACGTTTGCTTCAAAATCTTTTGATTTAGTTAACAGAGTAGCAATACCTGCACCGCCTCTAACACCAAATATTTTAGTAAGAACACTTGCCGCACCAGGTATCTTTGTTTGTATTTCTGTTAATATACTTGATAATGGTTTTAATCGTCCCCCTGCTGTTCTAAATTGTTCCTGAACATAATTTATACCAGACCCATATTCAGTTAATTTTTTCTTGGCGTCTCCTAACTCTTTTACTATTTTTTTATACTCAACTGTTCCGCTTTCTCCTGATAATAAAAGATCATATTGGGCATCTTTTAGCCTCGTTACAGTATCATACAAACCAGACATTGCTTTCTGGCCTTTGATCATTGTACCCATATATTTTTTGGCTTTGCCTTCTCCTTCATATAAATTTACTCCATATTTGGCAAATGCTGTGGTAACTTTATTACTTGCGCCCATTAACTTTAACATTGTTCCTCGTAAATATACGCCGCTTTTACTAGCATTTAATCCACTATTACTCAAACTCATTAAAGCAGCTGTAGTGTCTATAAAAGTTTCTTTAGCCGCTCCAAATGCTGCTACTGCAACAGGCGCCACATATTTCATTGCTGTTATAAGGTCTGTAAATGTCATATTAGCATTTGAAAATGCTGCCATCATCGTATCTGCTATATGAGGCAATTCCTTCATACCAACCTCAAATGCTCTTGTAACACCAATTACACCAGACATGGAATTTCTAAAATCTACACCAGCAATAGTAGCCATTCGTAAAGTTTTATTTACTATAGCAATACTATCTCTAAGTTTAAACCCTGCCATTGCGCCACGAAACAAACCTTCCTGAATCTTTTGCGCAGAGAACATTGTCTCTGTAGACATTTGGCGAGCAGCCGCAATACTTGCTTTAAAATATTCTGCTGTTTTTGCGCCCCCTTGAGACATAATAGACGCAGTCTGTTGTGATGTAAATTGTAATTTTGCTGATTCTGATACTAATGTTTTTACTTTTTCTATAGTATTATGAATTGCCTGTGATGCGCTTCTAAAAACCATAAAAAACGCTACAACAGCAGTAGTTCTAAAAACAGCCCTAAAGGTAGAACTCAAAAGTTTGAGTTCATTCCCAAACATTTTGAACTTTGCCATTCCTTGCAAAAGCGCTACTATCCTAATATATAGGTTTGTTGAATCACCAGCCATTAGAATTTAATCATCTCCCCCGACTTTATCATTTCTTCTAACTTCTTTGGGTCTCTTCCCATCTTAGCCCATAAAATTCTAACTCCATTCAAATATTCAGCTTCAGAAACCTCAGCCTTCTTCTTTATTCCAAATACCTCGTCTAATATTTCAATTTTACCTGAAAATCCTGCGCCTACTGCATATGCCATCAATTTAGTCTTTAATTGTATTGTTTCCTTCTGTCTTTTTAGTGCTGTTTTATATAATGTCATTACTATATCATTTGGGGTTTCAAACACAAATTTAACAATTTCATCAAAACTCCATTTATACTCACTTGCAAAAAAATCAATTAAATAAAATTTACTGTTTAATTCCATTATTCCGTTATCATATAATTATAATCTAAACTCATCCAATATTCTTTTAATTTATCATCATATGTAATTGCCGAACCACCATTTCTATAAAAACTTATTACATTGTAATCTGTAGTTGCTAATAAATTTTCTTTTTTATTTAGTAGAGTATCTATTTGTTTTGCTATAGCAAGACATAAAGAAAGCGAATCCGAAACCGACCTTTTTACACATGCTATAACGCTTATTTTATCATCAGTTAAAGGTATGCTTGAATCCACTTTACCAATTCCTGTATCCACAACAATATATTTCTTTTTTTCAACAGGAGAGTCAATAGCAAAAATACTATTTGAATCAGATAGTAAATCAACTAACTTTTCATCTGTTTTTAAATACGCTATAATTCTTTCCGCCAAAACAATCATTTATTACCCTCTCTGTAATATAACTCTTTTTATTTCTGGAATCGCAACTGTTTTATATAATTTTTCGGCCACTAATTTAGTTGTAGAATAAGTATCTCTAACATAACCCACCCCTTTAAATCTACCTCTTTTAACTATATGAAAAACATAATAGCCTTTAGAGTTCGGTGCTATTTTAGCATTAGGCCACTTGCTTGTTTTAAAAGCCATTAATGGACGACCTACTATTGTTTTTCTTATTTTAATTCCATATTCTAATGCTCGCTGATATAAAATAGGATTGTTTTTACCCACAGTAACAGTCCCTTCAATATATGCATTCGTTCTTTTTATTTTTACGGCTATACTTCTTTTTATATTTCCTGTTGATTTTTTAGTTCTTAAATCTAATAAATTACACATTCCTTTATAAGCAAAATTTGTTAATACTTTTACATAGTTATATACTGATTGATTCAACATCAAATCAGTTGTCATCAACAAACGATTGACATACATATCTACTTGTAAAGTTTCTATTTTAAAAGTACTATTTGTCATATTATATTCTTTTTAACCCCGCCTCGTAATGGTGTGATTCTCCGCCTGCATTCTCCACAAAATAAACCGAGTATTCCTTACTACCAAAAACCACAACATCATCTTCAACAATATCCTGTGTTATCTTAAAAAAACATATAGAATCAACACTAACCTCTTCGCCCTTACGCTCCAAAATATAAGTTCCTTTTTGGTCTTGAATACGACAAACAACATCAGTATATAAAATAGAAAATGTTTCTGACGGAACCCCGAGCAAATTTACAGATCCTTCAACCCTCCTTTTTATACTAACTGTATGTATTAAAAGCGAATCAAATATATTATCTGCCATTATCTCTCCTTATCCTGCTACCCCAAAACTCAAACCATCTTTGTTGCCCATTACCAAATTTGTTGTTGATTTTATTTCATCATCAATAAATGTCATCAAACTTGATGTTCCCCCTCCCTTAAATATATCAGAAAATGATTTGCTGTATCTGCCAATCTTTATACTTTTAACTAATCCCACATTATTTGGCGTAAAAGTCAATATTCCTTTATAAACTAATAAAGATATTAAATAACCATCTATATCAGTATAAGTATGGGCATTTGCCGTATACTGAATTTCTAAAAATACATCTGCCGAAATACTGGTAGAAAAATATATGAAGCCCGTTGTAGGATTTAGAGTGTATTCGGAAAAATTAGTATATGAGTATGTTGTATTACCCATTTTAATAATATCAATAGTTTTTATATCATTATCCGGCAATAATATAAAATGAGTATCTTCCTGAATAAATGTTTTATACCATTTTTGAGATTCTTCCTCTTTGAAGCCAGTAATAGTATAAAATATGTCCTGTGCCCACGAATACACATAATCATCTATATTATCATTATCAATGCCCAAAATTGTTGCTATTTCTGATTTAACTATCATTGTGCCTCCGATTATATAATATACGTTCTGACTTTTCCTCTTTCTTTATCTAAGTTCATGAAAATATCTGACATTCTAACTCTAAAATATTCTTTTGGCAAATACATTATACCCGCAAAAAGAAAAACTTTGTTAGCCCAAATCTTATCAATAATTCTATATTCTTTAAATCCAATTGCTCCAAAAGTTTTTGTCTTTTTTACTACCACTAACGGTAGAGAAACATCTTTATTAATATATCCAATAAGTCGCTCCATATCCACCTTGAATAATCCTTTATTTACTATTATAATCAAATTCTCATCAACTGTTTTTATTTGGCTCAAATCAATATCCTGGCCTATATATTCTGTTGGTATAGACAGAGATTTCTTAATCATCTCAAAAATAACTTTGCTTCCTAAATCATATCCACTGAATAAAAACGCCTTCATTTGTTACCTCCAATTTCAATATATAATTCAATTTAATCAATATTTATTTATCTATTATTGCTTCAAGAACTGTTACTTTTTTATCTAAGTTTGTAAATTTTTCGGTCAATTTTTCTTGGCCTTTCTCTAACAATGTGAGTTTATTGCTCAAGTGTTTAAAATGGTTTTTTGCCAATTTATAGTACCCATACAGCCCAAAACCGATGATTATTACCGTTGAGCCGTCTAAACCACAATAATTTAAAATCTTTATAATAGTATTAAACATTATCTTAATATTAACTCACACATATTAAAGACGAATGAGATTTAAAAATGTTGCTTATTTATCACTAGTTCTATCTCCGCCGTACATATTTACATAAAATTTCTTCCATTTTTCTATATCGTCCAAAAATCCTTTATTGGCTACAAAATCAATCTTTTTCTTACATGCTATTCCTGCTACAGTATGAGGTATTATATCCCTTCCCGCACTTTCAACATATATTGATTTGAATTTTGACAAAAGAACTTTAAAGCCTTCTGGTGTAAATCTATAATAATCATTAGGGTAGTCGTGTAACGGGAAAGAAAATGGACATGTTATTATACACATTCCATTAGGTTTCAATACCCTATATATTTCACTCATTGCTTTAAATGGATATTTTGTATGCTCCAATGTTTCTACACAAATTGCTATTCCTACACTTTTATTCTCTAATGGTAATTTATGCAAATCCATTATTTTGTCTACGCCAAGCCCTGCCCTAAAATCAGTTCCTACAAATTCTTTATTAGGGAAATAAGGTCTTAAATCAGCATACCCCTCTTGTCCCTTAACTTGTAAAGAACCAAACTCGTAAATAGGTACTTCAAAGGCAAAATGTTTTACACAAATAGAAACAAAATCTTTTACTAATTGCCTCATACTATTTTCCTAAATAAAATTTGTCCGTGCGGTTTTTCATAATCAATAAAATTTACATAATTTGGGTTGGCGTTTAATTTAGTCATTACATTTTTTTCGCTATAGTTTAACAGCTCAAAATCATTAGGATATTTAATTAGAAATTCTTTTATTGATTGACTCGCTATTATATCCCAGTGCTGTATATAATCATCACAGCCTATAATTGCCCCTTTTGGTAATCTGTTTTCCTTTATTAGCCATTTTAGAACATCCCAAGTAGGAACATATAAATCTAAATCTAAATATACAAAAGAAAATTTTAAATCTTTTGGTATTTCTTCAAGTACCTGCGGTATCCATCCACGCCACAGAAAATAGTCTTTTTTCTCTGTATATTCAAGTCTTAACAAAATTCGTCTAAGAGCATCATCGCCCTTATCTGTTTTAAATGCGCCTTTAAAGAACCAAGATTTTACTTTGCTTTCTATTTCCTCATTGTGATCTTCTTTGGTTAATTCTGGCAAACCTTCAAAAGAATCTATACCATGATAAAGTTTTTTTAGCCTGCGAGCCATTGGTAATAAATGAAATAGTGTTCTTCCAGTATAAACCCCAAATTCAGCAAAATCTCCCTCAACATCTTTCAATGTTTTTAAATGCTCAATAAAAGAATCAGTTAACTCTATCATTTGTTCTCCTCGTAATAATTCCTTATTTCAGGAACCTCTTTTACCCCATGTAATCTCGCCCACTCCAATATAGTCATTTTCCCCCGATATTTATATCCTAAATCATTTGGAAATCTGGGAAATGCTTCTTGTAAATCAAATCTGCTTCGCCAAACATCAAGCAAAATATTAATAATTTTTGCTTTTTTAGAATCAGTATATTCTTTTAATGTTGGTCTCTGCCTTTTTTGTACTTCTAATTGTTTAGCATGTTCTCTTATCCTATTCATTATTATTTCTTCTTGTTTTTGCTGGATGTTTAAATTTAGTGCTCCTGTAGAAGTTTTATGGCGCCGATAATATATAAATGGTTTATCAATAAACTTAAATTTCAGCCCACTAAAATATGCTCTGTCAACCCATTCTAAATCTGACACAAAGCTAAAACGTGCGTCAAAAATTCCCGCCTTTGCAAAACTTTCTTTTCTAACTGCCATACACCCAGCAGGAACTATACTTGCTTGTGTTAACAACTGTGCATTATAATTATAATCTTCATTTCTATGTAAATGTTGGTCTCGCAAATTCTTGTCCGTAACAATATAATTACCATAAACAACGTCAATTTCTGGAAACTTATTAAAATAGTATACTGAATTTTTAATCCTTTCGGGAAACATAACATCATCTGCATCGTGTAACATAAAAATATCGCCAATCATGTTTAGAATGGCGAAATTCCTAACATTATTTAACCCATAATGTGGTCGTTTATAAAATTTTATCTGCGGATATTTACTAACTATGGATGTTATATCTTCATCAGAGCCATCGTCTATAACAATAATTTCTAAAGGCTTATATTTTTGGGCTAATATTGATTTAATACTCTCGTCCAAATAGTCATTGTGATTATAGTTTGTTACAATAACTGAAACTTTAGGTTTTTTTACGATTTTGCGTAATCTCTTATAATCTATTTTTTTCTCATCATATTGAAAATTAAACAAAAATCTATATAAAAAAGAATCTATATTATCTTTTGGTTTTTTCATTGCTTGTTTATATGCTTCCAAAAAATTCTCTTTGTTTGTTTTATATGCTATATTTTCATACAATGAGTTTCCGAATATTATTGTAGGTTTTTTTGCTGCCAAAGCCCACAAACCACAACTACTATTTATGGTAATAACGCTTTCTGCGTTGGCAATAGAATCAACCAACTTTTCATTAGTATCCCAAATAGCATTGGATGGCAAACTATAATCGATATTATCTAAGGGATGTTTCCTTACTACCACATTCTTTTTTACATTACCGCAAACAAAATTTATAAGCTCTTGCATATCTTTAAAAATTGGTGATTGTTGCGTTATTCTAATATCACCGTTTATTTGTAACGCCAATAAAACATAGTCTTTTTTATCATTGTATATTCCGAGTGATTTTAATTTATTGTGTAATTTATCTTTTTCCTCTTGTGCTAATGATTTTGGATTCCAAAAACGCACAGAAGAATTGTATTCAACCCCTCTTTTATCTACATAAAATGTCCAATCTTTTTTAGAATATTCTTGTGGCAAAAACCCTCGCTCTAAATAAAATGTTGGTATAAGATATTGTTCTGCCTTTTTGATTGTTTTATACCCGATTCCACTTTCCAAACATCCATTCCAAACAAAAAGATAATCCATATCCTTTACAATTTCTGGATTTTCTGGTACACATTTATTTTTTGGCAAAATATCATTTTCTCCAACCATATAATAAAAATCAAACTTCAATAAAGATTCACTTATTTTGTTAAAAATTCTATAAATATCTTCGTCAACATTATAATTAGAAGCCACATACAACACTTTTTTCAACACTTTTTTCTTCATTTTATTCCTTTAGTTAAGGTTTGCCCCTTCCATTTAGAAATAATATACGAACATTTTGAAAACGGAATTTTTGCTAAAGTATAAGAAAAACCTACACTAATCATCATTTTCCCAACTTTAGACGCATATAGTCCATCTGAATGTATTATAATATTGGCTCTTCTTTCCTCTATTGTTTTTCCCCAACACGCATAATTTTTGGTACTAAATATTTCATCTGGTGCTGTTTTTAAAACTTTACAGTCTGGAATAACGATCCATAAAATACCACCCAATTTTAAAAGTTTATACCATTTTGTTAAAACATTAATTCGTTGCTCTCTGTCTATATGCTCTAATAAATGAGAGGCATATATTTCTTCTACAGAATTATCTTTAAAGGATTCTAATTTAGTTGCGTCCGCAACAATATCGGGATGTATTGATTCGTCTATATCAATATTTGTAAACCCTTCAATTCTATGAAATCTACATCCCAAATTTAGTTTCATAGATTTATTACTCCTCCTCGTTCTTTGCGCCATTCTTTCCATTTGTGTACACATTTCACTCTTATATCTAACCAAACCTTTAAACCCAATAATCTACACCGATAAGAAAAGAAAATATCTGGGTGTTGTAAATGATTCATATTCCATTCTATATCTACTTTTTTAAGAATTTTCTTGTCCAAAAGTAAACAACCAAAAGTAACCTGTCCAACAGGAAAAATATTGTTCTTACATAATCTTTTATATTCTTGGTCAGTATAATGTTCTCTACGGCTTACCTTTCCTCCGCCCCATAAATCTATTGTTTTTGCACAACCATTCTCAAAGCCCGGCGCTGTTACAACCCCAGAAACAATAGGTTTATCATCTTGGTCTAATAACAAAATTGTATTTTTTGGTGCAATAACATCTGCTTCTAAAAATAATGCTTTGTCATAGTTGTGTCCTAAAAAATAATTCCTCGCTAATATAAACGAATATCCTACTTTCTCACGAGAGTTCATTTGATAATTAGATTCAAATCTAATTAATCTATAAGGGATTTTAAATCTCATTTTATCTAAAAGCTCTATCAGAAATATAGAAAACTCTCCTATATCATCGGTATTATCTATGAATAGCATATCCACTTGAAGATTACTATTAATTGTTAAGTTATTTACTGCTGTAAAAAACTCTTTTAAAACATATTTTTTGTAACTATAAATTGGAGTAATAATTAGTATTTTTTTCATGAGAATAATACTTTGTATATTTTAATATAATCTTCTTTAGTTTTTGCCCCCAAAATAATTCCGGCAATAATTGGTATAAAAACAAATATTACAAAAAAAGAAATAATTAAAACCCTTAAAACAAACATTATATTTTTATTTTTGAAAATAACCATCTTCTATTATCATAATACCACTTAACAATTGATTGTATTTTTGCATTAAAAAAACATTTTTGTTCCCAGCCAAGTTCCTTTGTTTTTTCTGCTGATAGTGAATATCTAAAATCATGCCCAGGTCTATCAGGAACAAATTCAATCATATTTGGTCTATCACAAACTATACTACTTAACATTCTTGCAATATCTATATTTTTATACTCTTCTTGGCTATCCAAATGATATATTTCGCCCATTTTTCCATTCTTTATAATTCTCAAAATTCCTTGAACACAATCATACACATGTAGCCAGCTTCTTATTTGTTCGCCTTTACCATAAACAGGAATTGGTTTTCCTTTGAATAAATGTGCTAACGCTACTGGTATAAATTTTTCGGGGTACTGCCATATTCCATAATTGTTTGTAGGGCGAATTATTATAGCTTGAACACCATAAGTATTTATATAACTCTGAATTAAATTCTCACCGCTCGCCTTACATGCTGAGTATGGATTTTTAGGATTTAATTTTGCTTCTTCATCAAAACTACCTATTCTAATATCGCCAAGACACTCATCCGTCGAAATATGTATTAGGGGTATTCTTATTTTTTTAATTACCTCCAACAAAGAATATACTCCATAAATGTTTGAGTCCAAAAATACTTTTGGATTTTTAATGCTATTATCGACATGAGACTCAGCAGAAAAATTTATAATAACATCTATTCCTCGTTTATCTACAATATTTTTTATTTTTGTTGTATTGCATATATCTTCTTTATAGACTTTCATCCCTGTTTCTTTTATACGCTGATAGTCGGCAGCATATGTATATTTATCAAGTACAGTTACTTTGTAACCTAAGTAATACAATTGTCTTACAAACTCACTACCTATAAACCCTAATCCGCCGCAACAAAGAATATTTTTATATCTCATAATTTTAATAAAAATCCTTTTGGGTTTTGTGTTGGTATTCCCCGCCAAGTTATATTTTTATCCCAAATTAAACTTTTATAATAGACTTTCCAAACTTCTTTTTGTAAATTATAATCAATCATTGTTCTTAAAAAAATCCTTTGCGTTTCTCGCTTTATCATCAACAATAATATCAACACCTTCTTTACCCATAACTAAAAAATGATGTTTAACGCCCCATTTTTTCAGTTGTTTTCTCGTGAAATCCTCCCAGTCTATTCCTGTAGAGTATCCTCTCGCTGTTTCTATTATAATTATATTCCCCTCCGAATATAATTTATTTACTTTGGCAATTCTCTTTTTATATGGTTTCGCAAGAGAATATTCTCCTAAAGTTTCATTACATATTGTTCCGTCAATATCAAATTTATATATTTTGGTCATTCTTAAATTTTTCGTAGTCGTTTTTAAAGGCTAATATTCCCCTCTCTGTCATTGCATTGTCAAACATCTTTTCCAAAACTTTTGTAGGTATTGTTACAACATCAACTCCAAGTCTAAATGCTCGCTCAACATGCTTTGGGGTTCTTACACTTGAAAACATTATTTTTGTTGGAATGTTGTTTTTTTCGTATGCCTCTTTTATGTCCTCAATTAATTTAATCATATTATATCCAACATCTGACCCACGCCCTACCAAAATACAAATATATGTTGCACCTGCTACGGCCGCTAAAATAGCTTGATTAACCGAATATACTAAATGAATATTAGTTCTTATATCTCGTCTCTTAATTACTTTCAAACCCTCCAAAGAAAATGGAATCTTATAAACAAGATTATATTCCCGAATATATTTTCCGTCTTTAATTCTATCAACCTCTGATACAATTTCTTTCTCTGTCAACCCAAACGCTTCTGTATGTATTTCTAAGTTAGAATTTATAATGCGTACTCTTTTAACAAAATCAAGGTCATCTTTAATTCCATACTTAACCAAATGGGTAGGATTTGTCGTTACCCCAGAAATCAAACCCAAATCAGAAAATTTTTCTATTTCATTCAAATCTGACGAATCTAAAAACAACCTCATTTTGAACCCCCTTTTGTTATATTCCATATTGGAATTACCTCTTTTATCATTTTTCTAAATTCATTAAAAGATAATTGTGTTGCCGCATCACACAATGCTTTGTCTGGTGTAGGATGTGTTTCAATAAACAATCCATCAACACAACCTGTTGCTATCGCTGATTTAGCAAGTGCATAAACAAACTCTTTAGACCCTCCGTTCTTTAAATCAGATGAAGGTACGCCATATTTTCTTACAGAGTGTGTAACATCAAAAAAAACAGGGTAACCAAATTGTTTCATAATATAGAAACTTCTTGGGTCAACAATTAAATCCCTATAACCAAAGCATGTTCCTCGCTCAGTTACAAAAATATTTTTGTTGCCTGTGCTTTCTATTTTCTTTATAACCCTCTGCATATCAGAGGGATGTAAAAACTGACCTTTCTTAACATTGATTGGTTTTCCTAAATTTGCTATTTTTAAAGACAATTTTGTCTGCATACAAAGATATGCAGGTATTTGATAAATGTCTATAACATCTTTAAAAATATCTACTTCGTCCAAATGATGAAAATCAGTAATAAGATTTAGACCAAATTCTTTTTTTAAATACTCAAAAATTTTAATACTTTTTTCTATTCCTAAACCCATATAATATTTCTCACTGCTTCTATTATCTTTAAGAAAACTACTCTTATATGTTAACTCAAGATTATATTCTTTTGATATTTGTTTTAGGAAAAATGCTGTGTCAAAAGAAATTTGTTTATTTTCCAAAATACAGTTGCCCGCTATTATTTTCAATTTTTTCATTTTATTTGCCCCATTTCTTTTTCCAGTATACTCTGTCTTTTGTATTGGCTCCGCCATACCCTAACAATTTTCTTGTATAGCTCTCGTAGTGGTATAAAACCACATTTCCTGTAACAAAACATTTTCCTGCTTGTAAACAATAATCAACATCCTGTAATTCTTTTGCTAAATGTTCATCAAACCAATATTTATCAAACAAAGACGATTTTAACATAGCACAAGCGAATGTTACTGCTTTAAATTCTTTGACTCCCTGAAATTCTACACCATCCTTATAATGTTCTTTAAAATGATCTGGATTTATATTTGAGTTTGGAGGAAATACTACACCAAAATGCTGAATAATATTTGTTCCAGGAAATAAAAGTTTCACGCCCAAAATATTTGCTTTTGTCTTTTTAATTTCATCTATATAGATGTCAATCCAATTTTTTGTTTTTGGCACAATGTCATCATTTAGCAATAAAATATAATCATACTTTTTATGATTTATTTTTTTTATAACCCAATTCATAAGGACTGAATAATTAAACTCAGCATAATTGTGTTTCATAAAAGTATATGAAACAGATGAATTAATATATGTTTGTAGTTTCTCTTTTTCTATATTTGCTGTTAAGAAAATATCCACATTATTAATTGAACTATATATCTCTTCTAACAAATTGTGCAAACAAGGAGACTTCCACGCAGTTGGTATAATTATCGCAATCTTCATCTCACTATCCCCTACAACACCATGAGTCTCTTTTTGGGCATCAAAAACCTTATCATAATCAATGCTATAAAAACACTCTAATCTGCCAGTTTTTTCGCATAGTCTTTTTTCTGGTACTACAAAGCTTTTATTCACACAACAATAGCAAGGACAATTTTCGGGCTCTTGTAGTTTAACATTTTTATATGTTGAGACCCTCCATTCGGGAGGTATAACAGTAGGAAACAAAACAATTTTTTTATCAAATGCGCCGGCAATATGCAAGAATGAGGTGTCAACGCCGACATAATATTCACATTGGTATATTAGGGCAAATAATTTCCTTATATTGAGTCCATAATACATTTGTATTTTTTTTAACTCTAATTTTTTCAAAGATGTTGTTACCCAACTTTTTTCAGAATTATTATCTATTAGTTCTTGGGCTAATTCTAATGGTAGTGTTGCCCAGCTTCTGTTGGCAGTAACCCCCAAAAAAGCATCGTATTTTTTAAACATCATCTTTTCTTCATCCGATAAAATAATCTCTGGTTTTTTAATTACCAATTCATCAACCGAAAGACCGCAGATATTAGCAATTGTAAAAATACGATTCTGCTTGTTTATGTCGTTGGTATAGTTAGACATAAAATGTCCAAAATCCAAATATACTAATTTGTCTATTTTAGTTATATCAATATCATCTTTAATATCATAAATTTTTTCTATATAATCTAAACCCTCGAACACTTCTGGATATCTTACTACCAAAGAAACTTTTTTGCCTTTGTAAGCTAATGTTTTTATACTCGGTATGGTAAGCAAATGATCTCCAAGACCGCCATCTATATTTATTAGAATATGATTTTTTACGGCCTTCTGCATCTTTACTGTATTTTGTATATCTTCTAGAGTTTTTATATCAGGTATTTTATATAGATTTGTAGCAATAAATCTTTTTTTTAGCCATTCTGCTTTTTTATTAGCATATACTCCACGAAAATCTATTGTATTTTGTATCAACAAATGTACAAACCACTTCCAGCCAGTTTCTATGTATAATATATTTGGTGAAATAATATAATCTTTTGGTTGTTTATCACAAACATATACAACCCCTATATTATTTTCTATTGCTTGTTTTGCCAATTCTGGAAATAACTCACGAGATGTCGCATGCTCCATAAAAAACAAAAGTAAAAAATCACCTTCTGGGGCAAAAGCATATTTGCTGTCCTGTGGTATTAATTTTTTATAGTATGGAGAATATGAATAGATTTTATTCGGTGCTATTAATTTTATCAACATTGATTTTCAATTTAAAGTATTGGGAGCCGAAATCTAAATCGTTTCGACTCCCTAAATATATTAATTTTCAGTTTAGCTTGCGTTGTCCTGTATAAGAACAAGACCTTCATTCTTATCACTGGAGTTTAGATATGCCCATGCAAAATCTACGTTAACAGTAATTATATTGTTATATCCTCTTTTTCCAGCTTTTCTCTCAGGCTCAATCTTAATAGCCTGTTCGTAACCTACTTTGGCTCCTCTGATGTCACAAAGAACAGCGTTCTTAGCAGAAATATCTGTTCTCTGAATTACAGGAGTTCCATCAATAAAAGGTATCCTTTTAAGCCCTAAAGCAGGGTAATCTCTCAAGTCAAAACCAATTACCAATGTAGATGCATTTTTCTTAGAATTAGAATAAAATGTAGACCCTGCGAAAATAACCAAATTATCATTATTCTCAGCATAAGCCGCTAAAGCCTCTTTTGCTTCTATAACTGCGTTTACAATGCCCTGTGTAGTCTCTGTAGTAAAAGTAACAGGACTAAGAGAACAAAGCGAATTATCAGCCGCTATAGTATAAATGCCATTTGCTATCTGAAGTGCATCTGTGGATGTTGCTGTAGTATCTCCAACTAATGCGATCTTCTGTAGTGTTCTTCCTAATGACTTTGACATTTTTCCTTTTATAAAATCTTCCAAAGAACCCAACGCCTTGTAGCGCCGAATATCTTTATCACTTAAAAAGAACCATCCGCCTAACTCTTTAGGAGCTACTAAGACGCTCTTCAAAGCAACACTATTCTCATTCAAAGTAGTTACATCAGATGTAGCTTCTATGTAATACATCTTATCGTCATCGGCTGCACCAGCTACAGGAACCGATTTCTCATTCAATACATCAATCATTCCGCCATTAGCACTGATAAGTTTTAGAACTAGAGATTTTTCAACCGCTAAATCCACAACTTGTTTGGCTATTTCTTTTGGTAGATAACTACCTCCATTGTCTGGGACTTTAAAATCCATGACAAAACACCCCCTTAAATTATGAAAACATTATTTATATAAACCTTCCAAAAATGATTCTCCGCCATTCTCTTCCAGCTTCCTTAAACCTTCAATACTATTTACATCTAAACGTTTTGCTACTCCTTCTAACGCTTTCTTAAAATCTTCTACGGTCTTTTTCAGCTCTGATACTTCCTTTGCTGTTTTTGACTCGGCCATAACCTTTTCTACCTTATCCAATCTCTCTGATATTGAAAGAATTGCTGTAGCCGCTTCTTCAATATTCTTTTTATTCTCATCAGATGCCTCGCTAACAGAATCCTCTATTTTTGTGAGTCTTTCACTAACTACTTTCTTATCAGCTTCTGTCTTTTTATCAGCATTTTCTTTTGCAATTCTCTCTGCTTCTAATTCCTCTACACTCTTTTCCACTTTTCCCTCCTTTAATAATTGTTTGTGATGTCTTTCTAAATGAGCAACTGCCTTTGCTCTCAACTCTTCTGTAGTAATACTCTCAGTTATAGGTTTTACTTGGTTTGCTCTCGCCCTTGCGTTTTTATAATGAGACATATCTATATTAACATTACTAACCGCTTTACCTAAATCTCCGCTACCATCGTGGTGAGGTAAATGTCTTGCATTTTTATCTTCTGTTTTGCCACTTTTATAATCAGGCTCTATAACAGCAAATGCGCTATCTGGCAAACTATTTATATACTTTCCTGTCCATTTTGCTCTCATAGAAATATTACATTTCTCGCATAACAAAAGTTCATTATCACTCTCTTTTTCTGCTCCGCACCCCGGACAAGTATATATATATTTATAAAAATCTTTTCCCCCCTCTTCTTCTTTCTTCAAATCTTCCTTGGTAAAAAGAGATTTTTGGCAAGAAACAAAATCACAAAACTCTTTTGCGTCTTTTTTATCGTTAACCAATCCACGAGTAACCAACGCATCCAATTCCTCTTCTGTAATTACTAACGCATCTTGGTTTGCGCCCACAGGAACAGCAGAATATTCTAACAACTCCCATTCATTTACAACATAAGTTCCCCACGCAAATACTTTGTTATCTTTTTCTAATCCCTTTTTAGTAATATTAAGGTTATATTTCTTATTTAATTCATCTCTATTTTTTTCAGTTACAAGAATATAATTTTTTGGCATAAAACCAATACTCCAGGCCGATAAAAAACCATCAGCATAGGCATTAAATACTTTTACTGAAAAGGAGTCATTTGGGTTAAATCTTGTAGTCGCAATAACATCACCTTCGTTAATAGTAAGTTTAACGGCTCTTGCAATAGGAATTTTCTCTGCTGCCGAATCCTGATTATGATACCAAAGAACTTTTGGATTCCTTAAATAATTTTCTAACTGTGCGCCGCTTGGTATAATATAAGTTCCATAGCGATCTAAGTTTTTTGAGCTAATAACATGCTCTATTTCCAATAAATCTCTATCAACCTTAATCTTAGATTGTTTTATAATATAGGTTTTTTTCTTCATATTAACTTGCCGCCTGTCTTGATAAAATTATTCTTGCTTTTACTTCTGAGCCACTTGCCGAGGTTACGGTATAATTAGTAACTACACAATTATCATATGATGTTGCCGCAATGCCTCCGCCTCTTTCTCCTGTCTCTAATTGAACTGTTACAGCTTCTTGGTTCTGTTTAACAGTCTCTAAAATATAAGTATCATCAGCCTTATACTCAGCCGCATCAACAGTAATGGTCATCTCTGAATTTCCTGCGCCGACATAAACGGGGTATTTTCTATCACCAGCAAAAACCTTTATAGGGTTATCATCACTATTTACTTCAATACCAGTACAATAAGCGAATGTCTTTGTACCAATTATAATCTGACCTACATTTGCTCTAATATCCACACTCATTCTTTACCTCCCCAATTTAATATACAGTTCTACTCATTAAAATAACATATACAATATTGAAGACGAATGAGATTTAAAAATGTTTGTAGTTTTTTGGGTAGGGGGGGAATTATGTAATAGAATCAAGAGTTTTTGAGGAAATTAATTTTGAATAAATTTTATTTACGGCACAAATTATCTCTTGTTTGTCAATAAAATCGGGACATGATTTTACTAAAGAACAAGGTTTACCTTTAACAATCATGCGATTGCAAGGAAAGCATTTAACTTTTGGTCGCACAATAGTAACACTATCGTACGTCCTCCATTCCGGATTTATAATTCCCGGTAACAAAATAGTTTTTTTCTTAAATGAGGCCGCTATATGTAACACACTGGTATCAACTGTTAATACAGCATCGCTAACATAAACCAAAGCAAATAGTTCTCGTATGCTTTTTGTTTTCCCAGTAAGATTCAGATCAGGATAATCCTTGCGAGCCTTGCCTACAAAAATTAAATCAAAATTTTTTATTTGCGGAATTAGCTCCAGTGCGCTCTCGTAACTGTAGCTTCTAATCTGTTCGGCGCTTTCAAAACATATTAAAAGTTTTTTTCTGTGCAGATTTTTTGTAACTTCTCTTGCTTGCTGTATTTCTTGCTCTGTTAAGATAATATCAATATCGTGAGGTACTGGCGAAACATCCAATAAATCAGAAATTATATCTATTCTATGTTTGTGGTTTTTTAGAGAACTATAATCACAGTACTTTCCCGAAATATCTTGAAATCGTTTATAATATGATAAATTTATTCCTTTCCTTTTTGATGAAAAACTATTTATATATTTTAAATTATCAAAAATACCCTTTCTCTCTGGTACCCCAGCTACATCTATTTTAAATCCTTGTTGATATAATTTTTTTAGTGCTGGTAACATCATCAAAATATCTCCAACACCATCGAAGTTTTGGATCAGCACATTATTTTCCTGTTTTGTTATTATATCTTTTAGATGTTCTATGTTTTTTATAATCTCAATTTTATAAAGTGTGAATTGACTAAATGCTTCTGCTAATTTTTTTGCTCTCAAACCATTTGCATATACAAAATGAAAATATAATGGATCTTTAAAAATAGTATGAATGTACCAAACTGGTGAAACGGTTATTGTAAAAAGATTTTTATCCCGAAAATTCGTTTCTACTAATGTAATCAAAACTACTGTTAAATTTTGAGCAAGAAAACTTTTTAATATGTCAATTAAAATATTGTCAACAGTATCTGCGAAAACCAAAATAGCCTGTTTTTTTGGTATAGTAAAATAGCGAGAATTTATATTCTCGCTATTCAGTAAAAATCGTTTAGTTATTAATTCAATTGAACACATTTTAATTTTCTACCATCAAATATAATCTCTTCGGATTTTACACTATCAGGATTTCCATGCCATTTTTGGTGGACTCTTTTGCTTATAAATCCCATTAAATTTTCTGGGCGGTTGTCGTCTCTTATTTCGTTCTCGTGGTGAACTATTTCTTCTGGAGTTAGGAATCTGCTGATTTGAGCCTCTACAACTAAACGGTGCTCGTAGACGTAGTTGCCATTTTTATTAGGATGATTGGGTGAATAGATTGAGATGTAGCCGTTATTTTTTATTCTGCCTCCCTTCCAGTTGGGATGATTTTTCGGGTCTTTGTATAGTTCTTTCAATGCTTCAGAGTTTGTTCTGATCCTGATGCCAAATTTTTTTAGATGATTACGAATCATTGTGTAACCACATCCTGCTTCTTTGGCTATTTGAGCAATGGATTTCATGTTGT
>Ga0307430_1001049_pt1 | contig 21224 bp, 12 predicted proteins | sample SalMarWE160130MG_FD_202159 | JGI IMG/M metagenome (GOLD analysis project Ga0307430, IMG submission 202159) | Salt marsh sediment microbial communities from the Plum Island Ecosystem LTER, Massachusetts, United States - WE1603-130 | ecosystem: Environmental > Aquatic > Marine > Intertidal zone >...
GCTCAACACCGACGACGCCGTCTACGCCGACGGCGCGGCCAACGCGGTGATCGAAGGGTTCACGATCATCGCAGGAGCCGATTATCACGCGGTCAGATCGACCAATGACACGACGCTCACGCTGCGCCGGTGCGTGCTCACGGCGAGCAAGAACGGTTGCGGCGCCAACGCTGGCGGCCGGTTGGTGTTGGAGAACTGCCTCGTGGCCGACAACGCAGTGAGTGGCCTCTGGTGTGACGCAGCGACGAAGCTCGAGCTTGCCAACTGCACCGTGTGCGACAACGGCACCTACGGCGTGGCCCGCTGGGGTTCCGGTTTCGGTACGATCACGATCCGCGACACGATCGTCTACGGCAACGGCGACGACATCGCCGGCGACCCGGCCGGTTACGCGGTCAGCTACACGGACGTCGGCGACGGCGATTTCGCCGGCTCGGACGGCAACATCACGGCCGACCCGCAGTTCGTGGCGGGCATAGACCACAACTACTACCTGAGCCAGACGGCGGCCGGGCAGGGTTCGGACAGCCCATGCGTGGACGCCGGTTCGGACACGGCCCAAAGCCTCGGTCTCGACGCGACGACGACGCGCACCGACGCGGTGCCCGACGCCGGCATCGTTGACATGGGCTACCACGCAACGCCGTGGCTCGTGATCACGTCGATCACGAAGGCCGGTGACAGCATCACGATCGGATGGACGGCGCGCCCGGGCGCATCGTACATCGTGGAGTGGTCGGTCGACCATTTCATCTGGAATGAGGTGCCCGTCGGTGAAACAGGATCGTGGACCGACCACGATTGCGCTGCCTACGGGTACAAGTACTACCGGGTGCGCGAGGACATCCCGGAGTAAGGAACGCGCCGCCCCGCGCCGCGGCAGGGCCGATGGAGCCATTCGGCTACGGGCGGGATGAATGGGGTGAGTGAGGGGACTTGAACCCCCGGCCTCCAGATCCACAATCTGATGCTCTAACCACCTGAGCTACACTCACCACCGGTTCGGTGCCCGCTGCAGGCCATCCGGCCGGCGCAGCGAGCGTCACGGCTTGACGGTCACCGTGATCTGGTCGCCATCTATTTCGACGTTGGAGATCGCGTTCAGGATCTTGTCGTTCACTTTCTTTTCGCGGATGCTTTTCCAGAGTTTCGACACGGTTCTCTTCAGCAGCGGCGACGGATACGGCAGCGCGCCCAGCCGGGCGGCGAAAAGGCCCTTCGGCTTGAACACCACGCCGTCGTCCTCGACAACCAGCTCGCCCTTGTACTGGAAACGAAGCCGCCGGCCGAAGAGCTTGGCGTCGATGACCCAATCGACACCGCCGTCGTCGTCGAACAGCACCCAGGTGTCCAGAAGCTGGAACGTCTTGCCCTTGTTCTCCGTCGCGGCCACCCTGTCGGCCAGGTAGGAGTTGATCGCTCCTTCCGTGGTCGTCACGGTGAATCCCCGCTCCTGGGCGACTGCCGTGCCGAGCTTCGTCTGCGTTTGCTTGAACTGCGCTGCAAGCGCTGATGTCGTCTCGGGCTCCTCGACCTCTGGAAGCTGCAGCGCCAGGTAGACGCCGAAAACGAGCAGACCAAGAAACGCGAGACGCACCAGATTAAGGATAATGCTTTTCACGCGCTTCTTTGCGTCCGTCTTGTCCTTGGGGACGATGCCGGTGACTTGCTCAAACGTGTCCTTGGTGACCGAATCGACCTCGAGCTTGACACCGCACGACCGGCAGAATATCGCGCCGAGCCGGTTCGCGGTCCCGCACTGCGGACATTGCATCATGATGGCGGATCCTTCTGTTGCGTTGGGCCCTGGTTGCCGCGTCGAGTGACGCAAGAACGTACATTGGCGCCGGCCAATTGTCAATGCGCAGGACGCTCGGCGGTGACCTGGCCTGGGCTGCCAGCAGGCGGAATGCTACTTCCAGGCGATCAGGCCGGTGTGGAACGGGGAGCTGAGGTCTTCGTGGTTTGGGACAACGCGGACCGAGAAGCCGTGCTGGCCGCTGGCCCGGCAGACGATGCTGCCGACGAAGTTGCGGACACCGTCGCCGCCATCGGTGTCCGGGGCCATCGGGACCACCTCGGCATCGACGATGTTGCCGTCGGGGTCGAGCAGCCCTTCAAAAAGCTGCACGGCCACCTGCTCGGGCGCGATCGTGCCGAGCCGGACCCGGGCACGCACCTTGAGCTCTGAGCCGACGGGCAGCTCCTCGACCGATTCGGTCTCGATGGTCTCGATGCGCAGCTTCGGCCACTCGGCCCGGAGCAGCGCCAGGTAGTCGGCGAGCTGCTTGGCTTTGGCGAGGTGCTGGCCGGTCAGGCGCTCGTAGCGTCTGGCGGCGGGCACGTAGAACCGTTCGGCGTACTCGTGCACCATGCGGTTGGTGTTGAACGTGGGACAGATCGAGCGCATCGCCGCCTTCATGCGCTCGATCCACCGACGCGGCAGGCCGTCCGGGCCGCGCTCGTAGAACATCGGCACAACTTCTTTCTCGAGCATGCCGTAGATGGCGCGGCTCTCGATCTCGTCCTGGTAGTCGTGGTCGCCGCCATAATCCTCGCCGAGCCCGATTGTCCAGCCGTTCTCGTTGTTGAAGCCCTCGACCCACCACCCGTCGGGGATGCTCATGTTGATCCCGCCGTTGGCCGTGACCTTCATGCCGCTCGTGCCGCTCGCCTCCATCGGGCGGCGCGGCGTGTTGAGCCACATGTCGGCGCCCTGCACCAGGTAGCGGGCGGTGTTCATGTCGTAGTTCTCGAGGAAGACCACGTAGCGGCGGTGGCGCCGGGCGAACTGCACGATCTGGCGGATGAGCTCCTTGCCGCTGTTGTCCTTCGGGTGCGCCTTGCCGGCAAAGATCACCTGCACGGGCCGCTCCTTGTTCTCGAGCAGCCGTTCGAGGCGCTCGGGGTCGCGCAGCAGCAGCGTGGCGCGCTTGTACGCGGCAAACCGGCGGGCAAACCCGATCGTGAGCGCTTCCGGGTCGAGCACCTCGTCGGCCTGGGCGATCTCACCGGCCGGCGCGCCACGGCGCCTGAGCTGCTCGCGCAGGCGGCGTCGCGCGAAGGCCACGAGCCGCTCGCGGCGCCGCTCGTGCGTGCGCCACAGCTCGCCGTCGGGGATCTGCTCGACGCGTTCCCAGACGCTCTGGTCGGCGGGCGATTCGATCCACTTGGGCCCGAGGTAGCGGTCGTAGAGGCCGACCATCTCGCGCGAGATCCAGGTGCGGGTGTGGATCGCGTTGGTGATCGAGGTGATCGGCACCTCGTCGAGCGGCACGCTGTCCCAGACGCGCGCCCACATCCGGCGTGTGACCTCGCCGTGGAGCTTGCTCACGCCGTTCGAGTAGTTGGCGAACTTGAGCGCGAGCACCGGCATGCAGAACGGCTCATCGCGGTCGGCGGGGTTCAGCCGGCCGAGGGCGAGGAACTCGTTGCGGCTCAGGCCGAGCGCGGCGTAGTAGTCGCCGAGGTACTTGTCGATCAGTTGCGGCGAGAACATGTCGTTGCCCGCCGGCACGGGTGTGTGCGTCGTGAAGACGTTGCCCGCGGCGACGGCGACGCGCGCCTCGGCGAGCGAGACGCCGTTTTCCTGCATGAGCACGCGCGTGCGCTCGAGCGCCAGGAAAGCCGAGTGGCCCTCGTTCATGTGGCAGACGGCGGGCTCGATGCCGACGGCCTTGAGCGCCCGTGTGCCGCCGATGCTCAGCATGATCTCCTGCTTGATGCGGTCCTCGCTGCCGGTGTCGCCGCCGTAGAGGCGGCCCGTGATCTCGCGGTCCTCGGGCCGGTTCTCGTCGATATTCGCGTCGAGCAGGTAGAGGGTGACGCGCCCGACGGCCGCCCGCCAGATCTGGGCGTGCACGTCGCGGCCCGGGTAAGCCACCGTGATCCTGACCGGTTTCCCATCGGCGTCGCGGACGAGCGAGACCGGCATGTTGAAGAAATCGTTGTCCGGGTAGTACTCCTGCTGCCATCCCTCGGCGTTCAGGTACTGGCGGAAGTAGCCTTCGCGGTAGAGCAGCCCGACGCCGACAAGCGGCACGCCGAGGTCGCTGGCCGACTTGGTGTGGTCGCCGGCCAGGATGCCGAGGCCGCCCGAGTAGATCGGCACGCTCTCGGACAGGCCGAACTCGAGCGAGAAGTACGCGATTGTCACGTCGGCCGCCTCGGGGTGCGCTGAGCCGAACCACGTCGCGCTGCTCATGTAGTCGGCGAACTGGACGTAGACCCGCTCCATGTGCGCCAGGAAGCCGTCGTCGGCTGCGAGCTGCTCGAGCTGTTCGGGCGAGATGACGCCGAGCATGGCGACCGGGTTGTGATACACCTGCTCCCACAGGTCGCGGTCCATGCGACGGAACAGCTCGATCGCCTCCTGGTTCCAGCACCACCAGAGGTTGTACGCGAGGTCCCAAAGCTGCCTGAGCTTATCGGGCAGCGATGGGACAACGACGAACTTGTTGGCAGGTCTCATAGCACCACCGTTACCTTGCGTCTGAACCAAGCCGCCCCGAGCGCGCGTCCCGAAGAGCTGGACGCACACGACGGCCCGGCGCGGCAAGTCTCGCCAAAACGACAGAGCAAGTAAAGGGCCAAATCGCGCCGGCAGTGGTGAGCAGTAGCCCTTGCGACAGCGTCCGAATCCGCGGTAGCATCGCCGGAATCCGAGACCCGCTTGCCGCAGGCAGGCATGAACCAAGGAGTCGGCACCAAGGGGAGAGCGAACGTCATGGCAGAGCTCAATTTCGGTCTGGGCAACATCCCGCTGCTGCGCGAGTTCGAGTCGCGGTCGATCTGCGCCGAGAACCCGGACGGCGCACGAGGCGGCGGCGGCAAGGTGAAGAACACGATCGCCTGCGGCTGGAAGGGCAAGCCGTGCCTCGTGCTCCAGCCGGGCGAGACGGCGACGCTCGCCGAGATCGACGGGCCGGGCGTGATCACGCATATCTGGTTCACGATGCCGGCGACGACGCAGAAGTGGCTCGACGGGTCGAAGAGGCACAAGCAGTACCGGACCGTGTATCGCGACGTCGTGCTCCGGATCTTTTGGGACGGCCAGAAGGCGCCGAGCGTCGAGGTGCCGATCGGCGACTTCTTCTGCTGCGGCCACGCCGAGGGCGCCAAGGTGGTGTCGCTGCCGATCAACGTGAATCCCGCCTACGGCTTCAACACGTACTGGCCGATGCCGTTCGCCAGGCACTGCCGCGTCGAGGTCGAGAACCAGGTCGACGCCGAGATCGACGGGTTCTTCTACCAGATCAGTTACGCGCTCGGGCCGGTGCCGGAGAACGCGGCGTACTTCCACGCGTGCTGGCGGCGCGAGGATCCCACCGAGTACGGCGTCGAATACACGATCGTCGACGGCGTCAAGGGCCGCGGCCACTTCGTCGGCACGTACCTGGCCTGGACGCAGCTCTCCGAAGGCTGGTGGGGCGAGGGGGAGATCAAGTTCTTCATCGACGGCGACGCCGAGTACCCGACGATTATCGGCACGGGCACCGAGGACTACATCGGCGGGGCGTGGGCGTTCGGCGACGAGACGTTCACGGCCCCCTACCTCGGCTACCACTTCTTCAAGCGCGAGCCGGGCCAAGCCGCCAAGCACGGCATGTACCGCTGGCACATCATGGACCCGATCCGGTTCGAGCAGGATCTGAAGGTGACCATCCAGCCGCTCGCGTGGTCGAAATGGGGCCGGGTGCTGCCGCTGCGCGACGATATCGCCAGCGTGGCCTACTGGTACCAGACGCTGCCGCACGCGCCGCTGCCGCCGCTGCCGCCGAAGGAGGACCGCTGGCCGCGGTAAGAGCGGCGAGAAATTAGGGACAGGCACTAATTCTTCAAGAATTAGTGCCTGTCCCTAATTTCTTGTCCCTAATTTCTCGAAAAATCCTCGGCCTGGACGCGCTTGAGGAAGCCGTTGACGACGTCGACGAGCCGGAAGATCTCCGAGTCGCCAAGCTCGCGGAAGAGCTTGTAGCGGCGCCCGCCGATGACGAGGCCGCACGTGAACAGCTCGATGCGCCCGCGGTCACGCGCGCGGAACGGCTCGACGCGCGTGATGCCCCCCACGTCGGCCGCTTCGCGCCACGTCATGCGGAACAGGCGTCGAGCAAACACCGCCTCGCCCCGCTTCATCGTCACGGTGCCGACGCCGAACGCCACGTAGAGCCCGGCGATGAGCACCCCGACGGCGAGGGCGCCGAGGAACACCGCGGCGGCGACGAACATGAAGAAGGCGGGGGGGCGGTGGGCGAGCACGTCGCGGGCAAGCATCACGGCGAACACCCCGGCGAAGACCGCCACTGAGAGCAACCGCCACGCCTGCCCGAATCCCCGGGGCGGGAACGTGATCGTGAGCGTGTCGCCCTCGTCGGCGACACTGAAGGTGGGAGCTCCGTGTGGCTCCTCGGTGGATGTGGGCTTGGCCCGGCCCGAGACGGTATCGGCCGGCGCGGCGACGAGCTCATCGTCTCGCCGGGTCACGACGAGCGTCGCGCCGCATGAGCGGCACGAACCGAGGCCGACCTTGAGGTTCACGTCGGCCTCGTCGATCGGCGCGCCGCACTCGGGGCAGTTCAGTTTCATGCGTATCGTCTACCGCAAGCCCCTGGATGGCATGACCCAGCACGTGTGATGTCGCACATCTGCCGCAAGATTTCAAGCCAAGAGCCGGTCGGCCGTGGCGAGGCTCTCGTGGGATGAGCGCGGCGCCGACACGAGCAGCGCCCCCCGCGTCGCGAATGGGGGCCTGACGCGTCGGGCGATCGGTGGTATGGTTGAGGAGGGCATCGAGGACTGAGCGATGACGCTGCCGCAGCTTTTCAAGTTCCTCACGTTCCTGATGGTGTTGCTGGGCACGATCTCGCTGCTTGTGTTCGGCCACTATGCCGACTCGCCGGGGACGGGCCTGCTCGTGCTCGCGGCGCTGTTCGCAGGTCTGTTTTTCTGGGAATCGAAGGTGCAGACGCCGGCATGGGAGCTGGTGTGGAAGGCCGTGGCGGTGGTCTTTGCCTGCTACATCATCGCCGATGGCGTGTTCGGGCCGCTGGCGGCGATCGAGACGCGCGTCATCAAGCACGCGGCGAACCTGAGCATCTTCCTGCATCTGTTCAAGATCTACAACCGCAAGACGGCGCGCGACTACAAGCAGCTCTACCTCATCAGCTTCTTCCAGTTCGTCTCGTGCACGACGCTGACGACGAGCTTCGGGTTCCTGTTCCTGTTTGCTCTGTACGTGGTCGTGGCGCTGTGGACGCTGAGCCTGTTCCACATCCGCAACCAGATCGAGCAGCACAAGCCGTCCCGCCACCTGGCGAGCGCGGCGCGGCCGAGCGGTTCGGAGCTGTTCGGCACGGCGCTTGGCTCATCGCCGACGTTTGGCATTCGCTCGGTACTTGGGCCGGGGTACTTCGCGGCGACGTTCGTGCTGGCGGTCGGTATTCTGCTGACGGCGCTGGCGATGTTCTTCCTGTTTCCGCGAAGAGGCATGGCCAGCGTCGGGCGCATCCGGAACGCCGGCTCCGTGACAGGCCTGAGCGGCGAGGTGGACCTCGACCGGTTCGGCCGGATCTCGCAGGACAAGCGAATCGTCATGGAGGTGACGCTGCCGCACCGGCCGCCACCGTCTCAGACGGTGCTGTGGCGCGCAGGCGCGTTGGCCTTCTTTGATGGCCAACTCTGGCAGGAGACGCCGCCCGGCGTCGTCGACCGGGTGCTCCGGCGCCCAAGCCGAATCCCGTCGCCGTACTCGCGCTCGTACATGCCCGAGTACCGCGGCCATACCTCACGCTACCGGGGCGCGGACAGGGAGGCGCTGATGTCTCGCGCCGAGCTATGGGAGCAGCGCGTCTCGGTGCAGCCAGGCTACGCGCTGTTCCTCATTTCGGCGACGAACCCGCCGGTCCTGATCGACTCGGACTTGCCGCTGCTGGAGAAGCACACGGCAACGTTCCGCTTCGCGAGGCCACAGACGGCACCGGTCTCATACACGGTCTTCAGCGAATTCGCGGTGCCGTCCGAGCGCACGTTGGCCGGCGCCGGTTGGGTCGCCGAGCACCCTGACGCCGACTACTACCAGCAGGTGTACGTGAGACGACGACCGCTTTCGGACGCCTCGCTTGCCGTGCTGCGTGACAACATCAAGATCGCTGACTACGCGACACCGTACGAGAGAATCAGGGCGATCGAGCGCTACCTCGAGTCGCGCTACGTCTACACGCTCGACATCGAGCGGCCCGAGCGGGGTGTCGACCCGGTCGAGCACTTCCTCGTGCACACGAAGGCGGGCCACTGCGAGTACTTCGCGACGGCGATGGCCGTGTTACTCAAGGAGTGCGGCATTCCGGCTCGACTCGCCTACGGCTACATGACGACGCCCGAGAGCTGGAACAGGTTCCTGGGCGGCTCGTGCGCGATCCGGCAGTGCCACGCTCACGCCTGGGTCGAGGCGGCGCTCGTGATCGACGGGGAGGTCCGGTGGGTCCCGTTCGACCCCTCGCCGAGGCGGTCGGCTGCTCGGACGCCGGTCTCGCCGCTCGGGCGCTTCGTCCATGGCGTGGGGCAGTTCTTCGAGGCGCTCAAGACGCGGTGGCACGAGTCGGTCATCGCGTTCGACCGGCGCTACCAGAACCGCGTCGCCGCGAGGATCGAGCAAATGCTGATCGAGATGCGTCGGAGCGCGCTCGGCAGCCTGCGTGCGACAGGGCGATGGATTTCCTGGGTGTGGGGTCGGCTGACGCGGACGCCCGCGACCGCGGTGCTCACGCCGCTGGCGCTCGCCTGCTCGGTGAGCGCGGGGATCGTTCTGGTCGTGCGCCGCCTCCGACGCCGCGTGCGCTTCCGGCGCGCCTACGTGGAGAACAAACCGGAACGACAGGTGCGTTCGGTGCGGTTCTACGAGCGCATGCTCCGGCTGCTGCTTCAGTATGACATCGTCAAGCCCGCCGAGCTGACACCGCGCGAGTTCGCGGGCGCGCTCGGCAGCTACCCGGAGCTCCAGCCGGCTGTCGGCGGGTTGACGGACCTGTACTACGCCGTGCGCTTCGGCGGCCGGCAGCTCACGGGCAAGCAGATCGGCTGGGTACACGAAGCGCTGGGGCGAGTCGGGCAAGCGCTCCGCTCGGCGGGCCAGGCGAAGCCGAAACTGCTTGACACCCAGGAGCGCCCGCAGTAAGAAGGGCGCCAACCTGTGCAGGAGGAGACACCCTACTTGAGATGACGGAAACAGGTAACGCCCGCCGCACCCCCTTCTACAAGACACACCTCTCACTCGGCGCCCGTATGATTGAGTTCTTCGGCTGGCAGATGCCGGTGCAGTACAGCGGCATCCTGGAGGAGCATCGGTGCGTCCGAGGCAACGTGGGCATCTTCGACCTGAGCCACATGGGCGAGTTCGAGGTTAAGGGCCCCGGCGCGAAGCCGTTCCTGCAGCGGCTGCTGACAAACAACCTGGACCGGGCGCGCGACGGCAAGGCCCTCTACTCGGCGCTGTGCAGGCCGAACGGCGGGGTGATCGACGACCTGCTGGTGTACCAGCGGGCCGAGGACGATTTCTTCATCGTCGTCAACGCGTCGAACATCGAAAAAGACTTCGCGTGGTTCGAGCAGCACGCCGCCGACTTCGCCAAGTCAGGCGACAGCGTCGAGCTGGCGAACAGCAGCTACGACATCGCGCTGATCGCCGTGCAGGGCCCGAAGGCCACGGAGGTGGTCGGGCAGGTCGTTGCCGCGCCGCTCGACGAGCTGTACTACTACGAGTTCCGCGACGAGACGATCGCCGGCACGCCCGTAATGCTCGCGCGGACGGGCTACACGGGTGAGGACGGGTTCGAGGTCTACGTCGAGAACGCGCGAGCGCAGGGGGTGTGGGACGCGCTCTGGGCCGCCGGCGAGCCGCTCGGCATGCTGCCGATCGGCCTCGGCGCGCGCGATACGCTGCGGCTCGATATGGGGTACGCGCTCTACGGCCAGGAGCTGACCGACGAGATCAACCCGATCGAGGCGGGCATCGGCTGGGTCGTCTCGGCGAAGAAGGAGTTTATCGGGAGCGAGGTGATCGTGCCGTTGAAGAAGGGCGGCACGCCAAGGACGCTGCGCGGCCTCAAGCTCGACGGCAAGGGCGTGCCCCGGCAGCACTGCGCCGTCAAGGCCGAGGGCACGGTCGTCGGCGAGGTGACGAGCGGCACGGTCTCGCCGAGCCTGGGCGAGCCGATTGCGCTCGCGTTGATCGACGCGGCCGCGCTCGAGAAACCGCTCTGCATCGAGATCCGCGGGCGGGAGGTGCCGGCCTCGCTGGCCGACGTCCCGTTCGTTCCAAGCCACGTCTATCGCAGGCCGAAGACGGCCTAGGCAATCTGATCCAACGCGCAACCCGCAGTGAGGGGAGGAGCGATGGAGTTTCCTGACGAGCTGAGATACACGAAGTCGCACGAATGGGCCCGCCTGAACGGCGACAAGGCCGTGTGCGGCATCACGGACTACGCGCAGCACGAGCTGTCGGACGTCGTCTACGTCGAGCTGCCCGACATCGGCACCGAGGTGACCGCCGGCGAGCCGTGCGCGGTCGTCGAGTCGGTCAAGATCGCCGCCGACGTCTACGCGCCGCTCTCGGGCAAGGTGACGCGGATCAACGCGGAGCTCGACGGCGCACCCGAGATGGTGAACGCGACCCCCTACGGCGCCGGATGGCTGTTCGAGGTCGAGATGAGCACCCTGGCCGAGGCCGACGCCTTGATGAGCGCCGACGAGTACAAGGCCCACACTGAGGCAGAGAAGCACTGACGTGGACTTCGTCCCGCATACGGAAGACGACTTCCGGACGATGCTCGACGCGATCGGCGCCGAGTTGTTTGAGGACTTGCTCGCCGGGATCCCCGACGAGCTGAGGCGGTTCGAGCTGCGCCTCCCGCCGGGCATGCCCGAACAGACGCTCCGCACGCTTTGTGCAGAGATGGCGCGCCGCAACGCGAACGTCACCACGCATCAGGTCTTCCTCGGCGGCGGCGCGTACGACCACTTCATCCCGAGCGTCGTGACCGCGCTGGCGTCGCGGTCCGAGTTCGTCACCGCTTACACGCCGTATCAGGCCGAAGCGAGCCAGGGCAATCTCCAGGCGATGTTCGAGTACCAGACGGCGATGTGCGAGCTGACGGGCATGGCGATCTCGAACTCGTCGCTCTACGACGGGGCGTCGGCGACGGCCGAGGCGGCGATCGCCGCGCTCAACGTCGCACGTGCCCGCAGCAAGATCGTCGTCTCCAAGAGCGTCCATCCCGATTACCGCACCGTGCTCGGCTCATACATGCACGGGCTCGACGTCGAAGTGGTCGAGGTCCCGACGACGGACAACGGCCGGACCGACCTGGCGGCCCTCGAGCACGCCACCGACGAGCAGACGGCAGCCGTCATCATGCAGTCGCCCAGCTTCTTCGGCTGTGTCGAGCCGATGGCCGACGGCGCCGAGATCGCTCACCGCAGCGGCGCGCTCTTCGTCGCCGTCGTGAACCCGATCTCGCTCGGCGTGCTGGCGCCGCCGGGCGAGTACGGCGCCGACGTCGCCGTCGGGGAAGCGCAGCCGCTCGGGATCCCGCTCGCGTACGGCGGGCCGTACCTCGGCTTTTTCACCTGCTCGGACAAGGTCATGCGCAAGATGCCCGGTCGCCTCGTCGGGATGACGAAGGACCGCACCGGCCGGCGCGGCTTTGTGCTCACGCTCCAGGCGCGCGAGCAGCACATTCGGCGCGACAAGGCGACGTCGAACATCTGCACGAACCAAGCGCTTATGGCGCTGCACGCACTCATCTACCTGTGCGCCGTCGGCCGCGACGGGATCCGCGAGGTCGGCGAGCTGAACGTGCGCACGAGCCATTACGCGGCCGAGAAGATCGCGGCGCTGCCGGGCTTCGAGTTGCGCTTTGAGGCGCCGTTCTTCAACGAGTTCGTCGTGCGCTGCCCGACCGATCCGGCCGAGATCAACCGCGACCTTTGGCGCGAGGCGGGCATCATCGGCGGCCTCGAGCTTGGCCGGTGGTATCCCGAGCTGAAGGACTGCCTCATGTTCTGCGTGACTGAGACGAAGACCAAAGAAAACATCGACGCGTTCGCGTCGTCGCTGGAGAGCCTCGCATGCAGAGTCGCCTGATATTCGAGCAAGGGCGCCGCGGTCGGCGCGCGACGCGGCTGCCCGACGGCACGATGGGCGACGCGGCGATGTCGAAGTACATCCCCCCAAAAAACCTGCGCACGACGCCGGCGGCGCTGCCCGAGGTGTCCGAGATCGAGATGGTGCGCCACTTTGTCAACCTGGCCAGGAAGAACTTCTCCATTGACACGCACTTCTATCCGCTCGGGTCGTGCACGATGAAGTACAACCCGAAGGTGAACGAATCGATCGCGGGCCTGCCGGGCTTTGTCGCCGTGCACCCGTGGCAGCCCGACGAAACCGTCCAGGGCTTGCTCGAGCTGCTCTGGGACATGGAGCAGGCGCTCGTCGAGATCACGGGCATGGCGCGTTTCACGTTCCAGCCCGCGGCCGGCGCGCACGGCGAGCTGACCGGGCTTATGCTCGTGCGCGCCTACCACGACAAGAAGGGCAACGCGAAGACCAGCGTCGTCGTGCCCGACTCGTCGCACGGCACGAACCCGGCGAGCACGACGATCAGCGGCTACGAGTGCGTGAGCGTCAAGTCGAACGCGCGCGGCGAAGTCGATCTCGACGCGCTGGCCGGGGCGCTCGACGACGGCGTCGCGGCGGTGATGATGACGAACCCGAACACGCTCGGCCTGTTCGAGAGCCGCATCCTCGAAATCCGCGAGCTCGCCGCCAAGCACGACACGCTCCTGTATTACGACGGCGCGAATCTCAACGCGCTCCTCGGCGTGGCGCGGCCGGGCGATATGGGCTTCGACATCGTGCACCTGAACTTACACAAGACCTTCTCGACGCCGCACGGCGGCGGCGGCCCGGGCTCCGGCCCGGTCGGCGTCAGCGAGCGCGTTGCGCCGTTCCTGCCGGTGCCGCTCGTCGAGAAAAAGGGCGGCCGGTACGTGTTCGACTACGGCCGGCCGGACACGATCGGCATGGTGCGCAGCTTCTTCGGCAACATGGGCGTCGTCGTGCGCGCGTACGCCTACATCAAGGCGCTCGGCGCCGAGGGGCTCAAGCGCGTCGGCAAAGCGGCCGTCATCAACGCGAACTACCTGCGCGCGCGGCTCGAAAAGGTGCTCACCATCCCCCACCCCGGCCCGTGCATGCACGAGTTCGTCGCGAGCGCCGTCAAGCAGAAGGCGAAGGGCGTCTCGGCCATGGACATCGCGAAGGCCCTCCTCGACGAGGGCTTCCACGCGCCGACGACGTACTTCCCGCTCATCGTGCCCGAGGCGCTCATGATCGAGCCGACCGAGACCGAGACGCAGGAGACGCTCGACGCGTTCGCCGACGCGATCGAAAAGATCGACCGCCTTGTCGACGAGAAAGGACCGGAGTGGTTTGCCGAGGCGCCGCGGACGACGCCGGTGACGCGCCTCGACGAGGTCGGCGCGGCCCGCCACCCCGTCTTGCGCTGGCAGAAAAGCTAGCGGGCTGAGCAAGAGCCGCGCTGGCCGTCTTCTGAGCTCGACACCACGGGCTTGCGCCCGAGGCTACTGCCAGACGCCCTCCGGGCTAGGAAGAACGAACACCTCGTCGAGAGCGCCGTAGTGCCCGAACTCGACCGGTCTTTCCGGGTGCCACGGATCGAACCCAGACTTTCAGAACAGCTTGCCGCGGCTCGACTTTGGGCCGTGCCGTGTGCTATGTGTGGCCCGGACTCAGGGAGGCTTCCCAATGCGCGTTGTACACTTCGATTGCTTCTCCGGGATCAGCGGCGACATGGTGCTCGGCGCGCTCGTCGATGCGGGCGCGTCGATGACAAAGGTGCGCTCCGAGCTCAAGAAGCTCGGTCTCGACGGGTACACGATCTCAGCCAAGAAGGTTTCGCGTGGCGGGATGAGCGGGACTCAGGTCATGGTCCGCCTGTCGAAGAACGTCACGCAGCCGCACCGCAACCTCAAGAGCATCCACAAGCTGATCAAGTCGAGCGGCCTGTCGCCGTGCGCAAAAGCCGATGCGGCGGCGATCTTCACGCGGCTGGGCGAGGCCGAGGCCGCCGTGCACGGCGTGCCCGTCGAGAAGATCCATTTCCACGAGGTCGGTGCGGTCGATTCGATCCTCGACATCGTCGGGGCGGCGGTTGCGATGGACCAACTCGGCATTGAGCGCGTCACGAGCTCGCCGCTCCCGCTCGGCTCGGGGACGGTGACGATCAGCCACGGCGAGATTCCCGTGCCGGTGCCCGCGACCATGAAGCTGCTCGAAGGCGTGCCGGTCTATCAGAGCGGCGTCGAGCAAGAGCTCGTGACCCCGACCGGCGCGGCGATCCTGACGCATTACGCGTCGAGCTACGCCGGCTTCCCGGCGATGACGGTCGAGGCGGTCGGCTATGGCGCGGGTTCCCGTCAGACCGAGGGCAAGCCCAACCTGCTGCGCGTGGTGCTCGGCGAGGCCGACGAGGCGGCCGAAGCGGCCGGCGCGGAGCCAATGGACGTGATCGAAACGAATATCGACGACATGCGGCCGGAGCTGATCGGCGCGCTCTTCGACCGCCTCTTCGACGCGGGCGCGCTCGACGCATACGTCACACCGCTCGTCATGAAGAAGAACCGCCCGGGCCATTTGATCACCGTGTTGTGCGATCCCGACAAGACGGCCGAGCTCGTCGAGCTGCTGCTGACCGAGACAACGACCTTCGGCGTGCGCACGTACCGCACACGCAAGCACTGCCTCGACCGGACGGTTCAGCACCTCAAGACACCCTACGGCCAAGTGACAGTCAAGGTCGGCACTCTTGGCGGTGAAGTCGTGAGCGCGTCGCCGGAGTTCGAGTCGTGCCGCGAGGTGGCTGAGGCCAAGCGCGTGCCGCTTAGAGAGGTTTACGCTGCGGCCGAGGCCGCGGCACGAGCTTTCGTCGTCAAAGCAGAGCCGAAGTCGAAGCGATGAAATCGGTTCTCGCCGTACAGGGCAGCCCGCGAAAGGGGGGTAACACGCACATCCTCGTCGAGAAAATCCTCGAGGGCGCACGCGACGCCGGCGCGACGACCGAGATGCTTCAACTGGCCGACATGGCGATCGCCGAATGCGACGGCTGTCACACGTGCTGGCAGGGTAAGGAATGCCCGAAGAACGACGACATGAACGGCGTCTTTGCCAAGCTCGCCGAGAGCGACGTCCTCGTCTTCGGCACGCCCGTTTACTGGTACGGACCGACGGCGCTGATGAAAGCGTTTGTCGACCGTTTCTCCTATTTCAACTGCCCTGAGAACCGCCCAAAGATACGCGGCACGCGGGCCGCGCTTGTCGTGCCGTTCGAGGATGAGCCGCTCGAGACGGCCGAGCCGCTCGTCAAGATGTTCCAGATGGGTCTCGCGTACGTCGAGATGGAGCTCGTCGGCATGCTCCTCGCGCCCGGCGTTGGCGAGAAGGGCGCCATCCTCGACCACCCCGACCGCCTCCAGGAAGCCTACGACCTCGGCCGCCGCCTCGTCGCCTGACCCCTCTGCGTCCTCAGCGCGCTCTGCGGTGAATCCTTCTCTTCTTGGCAGCAGAGCGCGCAGGGACGACGTGCGCCTTCAGGAAGCGGGCCGTGTACGACCTCTTGCCGTTCTTGACGAGCTCCGCAGGTGAACCGGCGAAGACAATGCGGCCGCCGCGATCGCCACCTTCGGGTCCGAGATCGATGACGTGGTCGGCCTCGGCGATCACGTCGAGGTTGTGCTCGATGACGACGATCGTGTCGCCGCGCTCGACGAAGCGGCGTAGCACGGCAAGCAGGTTGGCGATGTCGGCCGGGTGGAGGCCGATCGTCGGCTCGTCGAGCACGTAGAGCGTGCGGCCCCGGCCCCGTTTCGCCAGCTCGTAGCCGAGCTTGATCCGCTGCGACTCGCCGCCCGAGAGCGTGCCGCTCGTCTGGCCGAGTGTGACGTAGCCGAGGCCGATGTCGCAGAGCAGCTCGATGGGCCGCGCGATCCGGGGAAGATCGGCAAAGAACGCAGCGGCTTCCTCGATCGTCATCGCGAGCACCTCGGCGATCGACTTGCCTTTGAACGTAATCGCGAGCGTCTCGGCGTTGAAACGCTTGCCCCCGCACACGTCGCAGTCGACGTGCACGTTCGGCAGGAAGCTCATCTCGACCTTGAGCCGGCCCTGGCCCGCGCACTTCTCGCACCGGCCGCCGGCAACGTTGAACGAGAACCGTGACGCCGTGTAGCCGCGCAGCCGCGCTTCCGGCGTCATGGCGAAAAGGCGCCGAATGTCGTCGAGAAACCCGACGTACGTCGCCGGCGTCGAGCGCGGCGTCCGGCCGATGGGCGTCTGATCGACTTCGAGAGCGCGCGCGACATGCTCGGCTCCGTCGATGCGCTCGCACTGCTCGTCGCGCAGGGCCTTGCCGGCGTGCACGAGCCTGAGCCCTTCGAACAACACGTCCTGCACCAGGCTCGACTTGCCGGAGCCCGACACGCCGGTCACGCAGATCAGCCGCCGGACCGGGAAGCGCACGGTCAGGTTCCTGAGGTTGTTCATCCGCGCGCCAACGACCGTGATTGCCGTGCCATCTCTCGACGAGACACGCGTGCTGAGCGTATGCCGCAGCGGCCGCCTGAGGTATCGGGCCGTCTTCGAGCGCTTCGACTTGATGAGCCTCGAGACCGGGCCGCTCGCGACGACCTCGCCGCCGTGGCGACCGGCGCCGGGACCGAGGTCGATCACGTGGTCGGCGCTGCGGATCGTCCGGTCGTCGTGCTCGACGACGACGACCGTGTTCCCGCGGTCGCGCAGCCCGCGCAGCGTCTTGAGCAAACGGTCGGTGTCGCGCGGGTGCAGGCCGATCGTCGGCTCGTCGAGGACGTAGCAGACGCCGCGCAGATTCGACCCGACCTGCGCGGCAAGCCGGACGCGCTGCGCCTCGCCGCCCGAGAGTGTGTTCGCCGCGCGGTCGAGCCCGAGGTACGGCACGCCGACGAGCTTGAGGAAATCGAGTCGCGCACGCATCTCCTCGACGAGGCCGCGCGCGACCGTCTCGGCATGGCCGCGAAACCGGAGCTTCGCGAACACATCGCCCGCCCGCTCGACGGGCAAGGCGGCGATCTCGCTGATCGAACGTCTCCCGAGCCGCACGGCGAGCGTGGTCGGGTTGAGGCGCGCGCCGTCGCACACGTCGCAGGTCTCCCACACCTCCTCGCCATTCTCCTCGTACAGGACAACGCCGCTTCCTTCACACTCAGGGCACCAACCATGCCGGCTGTTGAACGAGAACATGCGGGGGTCGAGCTCGTCGAATCCGCGCCCACAGCTCGGGCACGCGCGCTCGGTGCTGAACGTGAGATCGCGACGCCCGGTCTTGAGCAGAAACGCCCCTCCGCCCACCTCGAGCGCCCGCCCGACTAACCGGCGCACCTCCTCCCGCCCACCCCGCGCCACGCGCATCCGCCCGACGACGGCGTCGATGTCGTGCTCGACGTATCGTGACAGACGCATCCGGTCATACACGGGCTGGATTTCGCCGTCGATGCGCAACTCGCCGATGCCGTGCCGCCCGGCCCAGCGCGCCACGTCCGTGTGATACCCTTTCCGTGAACGGACCAGCGGCGCGAGAAACGTCACGCGCCGGCCGGGGTGGTCCTCGAGGATTTTTTGGGTGATTGCCCGCGGCGACCTCGGCTCGACGGCGACGCCGCACTCCGGGCAGTGCTGCATCCCGAACCGCGCAAACAGCAGGCGGAGGTAATGGTAGATCTCCGTGATCGTCGCGACGGTTGATTTCGCGCCGCCGCGGCTCAGGCGCTGCTCGACGGCCACCGTCGGCGGGATGTCGTCAATGCGATCGACGTCGGGTCGCGTCAGTTGCTCGATGTACTGCCGCACGTAGGCGGACAGGCAGTCGAGGTAGCGGCGTTGGCCCTCGGCGAAGAGCACGTCGTAGGCGAGCGTTGACTTGCCGGAGCCGCTCACGCCCGTGACCGCGACAAGCTTCCCGCGCGGGATCTCCACGTCGAGATGGCGCAGGTTGTGCTCGCGTGCGCCGCTGATCCGGATCGCGCCATCGCGCGACGGCCGCGCGGCCTCGACCGGCAGTGCTGATTCGACGACACGCCCTTGCCGTTCAAGAACGGCGCGCAGATGGCGCCCCGTATGAGATGCCGCACAGCGCGCAACCTGCTCGGGCGTGCCGGCACAAACGATCTCGCCGCCGCGTTCGCCGCCCTCGGGGCCGAGGTCGACGATCCAGTCGGCGCATTTGATCACGTCGAGGTTGTGCTCGATCACGACCACGCTGTGGCCGCGATCGACGAGCTTCTGCAGGGTGGTCATGAGAGTTGCCACGTCGTCGGGATGCAGCCCGGTCGTCGGCTCGTCGAACAAAAATAGTGAGTGCTTCCACGGCTCACCGCGCAGGCGGGCGCCGAGCTTGAGCCGCTGCGCCTCGCCGCCTGAGAGGGTGGTGATCGGCTGGCCGAGCCGCAGGTAGCCGAGCCCGACGTCGACGAGCGGCTCAAGCGCGGTCAGGATTCGATAATCCTCGAACCACTCAAGCGCCTCGCTCACGGTCATGTTGAGCATGTCGTCAACGTTCCTGCCGTCGAGGCGGATGTCGAGCAGTTCCGGCGTGAACCGCTTGCCCTGGCAGTCGGGACACGTCACGTGCACGTCGGAGAGGAACTGCATCTCAATCGTCAGAAAGCCGGCGCCCTTGCAGGTCTCACAGCGCCCGCCGGACACGTTGAACGAGAATGCGCCCGGGCCGAAACCGCGCCGCCGCGCCTCGGCCGTGGCGGCAAGCGCCTCGCGGATGAAGCTGTAGGCGCCCATGTACGTGGCCGGCACGGCGCGCGGCGTCCGGCCGATCGGCGCCTGGTCGACGAGGATCACCTCGCCGACGTGCCGCGCGCCTACGATTCGCTTGTGCGAGCCCGGTTCGTCGGTCGTCGCTCCTTTGAGGCGCGCAAGGCCGCGGTAGAGGACCTCCTCGACGAGCGTGCTCTTGCCGGAACCCGAGACGCCGGTGACGCACACAAGGCGCTCGAGCGGGAACTCGACGTCGATCTGCTTCAAGTTATGCTCGCGTGCGGCGCGAATGGTGAGGCGCTTCGCGCCGTTGACCGGACGGCGTGCGTGCGGCACCGGCACGGCCTTCGCGCCGCTCAGGTACTTGCCCGTGAGCGAGCGCTTCGACGTGAGGAGCTTCTCGACGGGGCCGCGGAAGACGATGCGGCCGCCGCGCTCGCCCGGTCCGGGGCCGAGGTCGATGACGTTGTCGGCAGCGCGGATGACGCTCGCGTCGTGCTCGACAACGACGACCGTGTTGCCTGCATCCGTGATGCGGCGCAGCACGCCGACGAGCCGGCGGACGTCGCGCGGGTGCAGGCCGATGCTCGGCTCGTCGAGCACGTAGAGCGTGTTCACAAGCCGGCTCCCGAGGGCCGTCGTGAGCCCGACCCGCTCGACCTCGCCGCCCGACAGCGTGCGCGACTGCCGGTCCAGCGTGAGATAACCGAGGCCCACGTCGACGAGGTACGCGAGCCGTGAAGCAACCTCGCCCAGCAGGAGGCCCGTGGCTTCATCGTGCGCGCGCTCGGCGTGCAGCGCCGAGAAGAACTCGCGCGATCGCTCGACGGGCATCTGCCACACGTCGGCCAGCGTCCGCCCGTCGATGCGGTACAGCAGCGCGACATCGTTGAGCCGGCGACCGTGGCAGGTGCGACACGTCCTGTACGTGCGGAACTTCGAGAGGTAGACGCGCACGTGCATCTTGTACGTCTGTGTCTCAAGCCAGTCGAAGAGCTTCTTGACACCGTAGAAGTCGTCCGTGCCTTCCCAAATCATGCGCCGGTGCTCGTCGCTGAGCTTCTTCCACGGCACGTCGGTTGGAATGCCCTGGCGGCGACAGAACGCGATCGTGTCGTCGTAGCCCTGGCGAAACGCTTTGCCCTCCCACGGCCTGATGACGCCTTGCCTGATGCTCAGTAACGGGTCGGCGAACACGAGCGCCGGGTCAATCTCGATCGTCCGGCCGAAGCCGCGGCAGGTCGGACACGCGCCGATCGGGCTGTTGAATGAGAACAGGTTGGGGACCGCGTCGTCGTAGGCGATGTCGCACTCGGGGCAATGCAGGCCGGCTGAGAACCGTCGCACCGACGTGGCGCCGCCCGCCTCGACGTGAACGCTCAGCCGACCGCGGCCGAAGTGCAGTGCGCCTTCGAGCGACTCGACGATGCGCGCGCGGCGCGCGCGCTCGATGCGGATGCGGTCGTAGACGACGGCAGCGGGACGGCCTTCCGTGAGCGCGCGCGGATTCTCGTCGAGCTTGACGATTGCGCCGTCAATGAGCAGCCGGGTGAAGGCTTGTTTTGCCAAGGCGTCGCCGACCATCGTGCGGCCGAGGCTGCGCGGCACTTCCACGCGAAACGTGATCAAGGCGGTCCGGCCCTGCGCCTCGGCGACGAGCTGCTCGAAGATGCGCTCGGGCGTGTCGCTCACGACGGGCCGGCCGCATCCCCGGCAGTGCAGGACGGCCTCACGCGCCCAGAGGAGCTTGAGGTAGTCGTTGATCTCGGTCATCGTGCCGACCGTCGAGCGCGACGTCCGCACGGGGTTCGTCTGGTCGATGGCGATGGCGGCCTGGATCGCCTCGATCGCGTCAACTCGCGGCTTGTCGACCCGGTCGAGGAACTGGCGGATGTATGGCGAGAACGTCTCGGCGTAGCGACGTTGGCCCTCGGCGTACAGGGTCTGGAACGCCAGGCTTGACTTGCCGGAGCCGCTCACGCCCGTGACGACGGTGAAGCGGTTCACGGGCAGCCGCAGGTCGAAACCCTTGAGGTTGTTCTGCCGTGCGCCGCGCACGACGATCGCCCTGGCAGGCATCGGATCGAGTCCCCGATTGAAGCTTCATGCCTATTCTATCATGGGGATGCTTGGCGCAACATGGCCCGTCTGCGCGGCAGACCAGATGCCGCCCGCTGCGGGGGCTGGTGTGCTTGCCGTCCTTGACCCACGGGCTGACGGCGCTCTTGGAAAAGGCGTTCTATGGAAGCCCTTCAGATACTATGGAGGCCATCCCTCTCGGGGTGTATACCCCGATGTAAACGACCACAAACAAGGAGGGATGGCCATGAACAAGCCTACACGGATC
>Ga0307430_1001051_pt1 | contig 21212 bp, 21 predicted proteins | sample SalMarWE160130MG_FD_202159 | JGI IMG/M metagenome (GOLD analysis project Ga0307430, IMG submission 202159) | Salt marsh sediment microbial communities from the Plum Island Ecosystem LTER, Massachusetts, United States - WE1603-130 | ecosystem: Environmental > Aquatic > Marine > Intertidal zone >...
CCAAAAGGTATGGAACCCAAAAGATAACAGATCGTAATAATTAAAATAATTTTCATACTATTTTCTTTCCTCTTTTTTTTTCGCTAAGTTAATAACTACAGGAGAACCTTCAAATCCAAATGTTTCATAAAATTTATTTTCTAAATATTTCTGATAAGAAGCATACATTAATTTAGGATTATTTACAAATAATAGAAATTTAGGAGGTTTTATCCCCATTTGAGTAGCATATCTAATTTTTAATGTATTCCCTCTTACATATTTGGGGGTATTTTTAGAAATAACTTCTCTTATAAAAGTATTCAATGCTGGAGTAGGAATTCTTTTACTATATTGTAAAGCAACTTCTTTAATTTTTGAAATAATTTTATAAATATTATAGCCTGTTATTGCAGAAGTCATTATCACGGGAGAGTTTTTCATAAAAGACAATTCATATCTTATCTCATCAATAAACAATTCTTTTTCTATACTATTTTTAATTAAATCGAATTTATTTAATATTATTATACAGGCTTTTCTTTCATCTTGGATGTAATTTGCCATTTTTTTATCTTGCATGCTTACTCCCTGGGTAGCGTCCAATATCAATAACACTATATCGGAATTATGCACCGCTTCAAAAGTTCTTAATGTACTGTAATATTCAACATTTTCTTTCGGTTTCGCCTTACCTCTCAAGCCTGCGGTATCGATAAATATTAATTTTAGTAAATCATGTTTAAAAATTATTTCAATAGCATCTCTGGTGGTGCCGGGATGTTCGCTGACTATAATTCTGTCTTCCCCTAAAATACAATTTAATAAACTTGATTTTCCTACATTGGGTTTCCCAATAATTGATATTTTTATAATGTCCTCTTCTTCTTCCGGTTCTGCTCCTACTTCTGGAATACAGGATACTATTCTATCTAATAAATCATCAACATTAAGTCCGTGTTCTGCCGAAATAATATAGGGATCTCCGAATCCTAATTCGTAAAACTCATATAATTTTAATTCACTTCCCTTTACATCTCCCTTGTTGGCTACCAGGATGCTTGTTTTATTTTTTTCTCTAATCGCTTTAGCCACCTTAAAATCATCCGGATTTATTCCCTCTTTGATATCGACCAATAATATAATTAAGTCTGCCTCTTCAATAGCCAATTCAGTCTGAACAGTTATTTTTTTTTGCATTTCTTCTTTTTTTATAAAATCCACGCCTCCGGTATCTACCAGAACAAATTGCTTTCCTTTCCATTTACATTCTGCATATATTCTATCTCTGGTAATTCCAGGTTCGTTTTCCACAATAGCGGTTCTTTTCTTGGTGATTCTATTAAATAGGGTCGATTTCCCTACATTTATCCTTCCGATAATAGCGACAACGGGTTTTTTCAAAATAACACTCCAATTTTTTAATATAGCTAAAAACTAAATTCGTATCTCGTATCTCGTGCAAACTAGCGTAGAGCGTATACCTTTGGTCATATAATTAGTTGACTACCTGATAATTTAGTTAATGAAAAGAAGTTAAAATACATAAACCGATTTTATTATTTCTTTATCTAAAAACTATAAACCAATAACTGAAAACTGATTTTCTTTACTCGATACTGTTTTTCTTGATACTGATTTTTACTATATACTCGATACTTGATACTTGATACTAAATTAAGATACTATACGCTAAACGCTTTACGCTCTACGCTAGTTTTATTCACCAACGACTATTTTAGAATATTTTTTATCTTCTTTATGGTTATTTCAGGATTTGGGCTTTTAAATATGATTTGACCAGCTACAATTATTTCTGCCCCGGCTTTAACCACCTGAAAAATATTATCTAAATTTATTCCACCATCAACTGCTAAACTTATCGATTTTTTTTGGTTATCTATCATTTTTTTCGCCTTTTCTATTTTAGTAATCATCTCCGGTATAAATTTCTGCCCGCCGAAACCCGGATTAACGGTCATTAGTAATAATATATCTATTTTATTAATTAAATATTCAATAACACTTAGAGTTGTTGCCGGATTTAGAGCAATACCGGATTTTACACCAGCTTCATTAATGGTTTGGAGGAGTCTGTCAAGATGTTTAGATGTTTCGTAGTGCACAATTATAAAATCTCCGCCTGCATTAATAAATGATTTAATATGATTCTCCGGTTTTTCTACCATCAGATGAACTTCTAAAGGAAGAGAAGTTATGCTTTTAATTGATTCTACTATCCTGGGGCCAAAGGAAATGTTCGGTACAAAATTTCCATCCATAATATCTAAGTGAAGTAAGTCTGCCCCTCCCTTTTCTATCTTTCTTAATTCTCTTTCCAAACAGGTAAAATCAGCATCCAGGATTGAGGGAGCCAATTTTTTTGTCATAATTATAACACCGCCTATTTATATAAATAATTGTACATTTTAAAAACCTTGGTCATTACTAATACAGCCATAATTTACGATCAAGACTTCTATATTGAATGGCTTCAGATAAATGAGAAATTTCTATCTTCTCTGTTTGTTCTAAATCAGCTATAGTTCGGGCTACTTTTAATATACGGTCATAAGCTCGAGTACTCAAATTTAACTTTTCCATAGCCTTGTAAAGTAAATTTTTAGCATTATCATCGATATTGCAATATTCTTTAATCTGTTTTTTGGTCATTTGGGCATTACAAAAAATACCATCTTCATCATATCTTTCCCTTTGTATTTTTCTTGCCTCCTCTACTCTTTCTCTTATAATAGAAGAGTTTTCTACAGAATCTTTCTCCATAACTTCTCGACAATTTACCCGGGGAACTTCAATATGGATGTCAATTCGATCTAATAGCGGCCCTGATATCTTTGAACGATATTTAATAATTTGAGACGAACTACAGGTGCAAACTTTAACCGGATCACCGTAAAAACCGCAAGGACAGGGATTTAGGGACGCTATCAGCATAAAAGAAGAAGTATAACTAACAGAACTTAGAGAGCGTGAAATAGTTACTATTCCATCTTCCAGAGGCTGACGTAGAGATTCTAAAGCGCTTCGGGAAAATTCCGGTAATTCGTCTAAAAATAGTACACCATTATGAGCCAGGCTAATTTCTCCCGGTTTGGGCATCCTGCCTCCTCCGATTAATCCAACATTACTTATTGTATGATGCGGGGACCTAAACGGTCTCTCCGTAACTAAAGGGACATCCGTTGGAAGTAAATTGGAAATACTATACAATTTGGTAATTTCTATAGATTCTTCCAGCGTTAAAGAAGGAAGAATAGTTGGAATCCTGCGTGCCAGCATAGTTTTTCCCGAGCCTGGCGGACCAATCATTATAACATTATGGCTTCCTGCCGCAGCTACCTCTAAGGCTCTTTTGGCATGTTCCTGCCCTTTAACCTCGGCAAAATCTATTTGATTGTTTTTACTTAGTTTAAAAATTTCCCCTAAATCTACTGATATCGGTTCAATGGATACTTTTTTATTTAAGAATTCGATTACTTCGTAAAGTGAATTAACAGGAAATACTTTTAATTCTTTAACTATCCCTGCTTCTTTAGCGTTTGCTTCAGGAACAAGTAATTTTTTTTTACTGATATTTTTCGCCATTAAAGCAATGGGAAGCATACCATTTACCGATTTTATACTTCCATCTAAAGATAATTCACCCATAATCAAATATTCATTTAATAAATCCGGCTTAATTTGCTTGCTGGCAACTAAAATTGCCAGAGCAATAGATAAGTCAAAAATGGGGCCCTCTTTTTTGATATCCGCTGGAGCAAGATTTACTGTAATCCTTTGCATGGGAAATTTGAATTCAGAATTTTTTATGGCAGCTCTAACTCTTTCTCGGGATTCCTGAACAGCTGTATCGGGCAATCCTACGATATTAAACGAAGGTAATCCTGAATGAATATCAACTTCTATTTCTACCATAAAAGCTTCTACTCCGAATATGGCAGCACTATATAATTTGGAGAACAAAAAAACACCTACTTTTATTATGAATAGTTATTAGTATCAAGGTAAAAAGCATTCCTGATATGTTTTATTCTTTTTATTTCTTTATGGTTAGAGATGCTGACCAATATTACATCAAAACAATAATTATTTTCCCAAAGATTGTATTTGGCCAAATAGCATAAAGCGTTTTTAATTATTTTTCGTTGTTTATTATAGTTTATTGCTTCTTCGGGATATCCAAACTTATCAGAACGCCTGGTTTTTACCTCCACAAAGATAATATCCCTTTTATATTCACTGATAATATCTATTTCTCCTAAAAAAGTACGGAAATTCCTTTCTTTTATCTTATAACCTTTATTTTCCAAATATTTACAAGCTAAATCTTCGCCGTATTTTCCTATATTTATATTATCCATCTTTAATAATCTTCTATTTTCGTATTATTAATAATTTTTTATTTCAACCTAAACAACCTTTACTCTTTTATAGCTTTTTCTATGTATTTCTGATGGGCCATATTTAATTAGTGCCTTAAGATGTTCTTCCGTACCATAACCTTTGTTTTTTTTGAAAAGGTACTGTGGATATTTTTGGTCATATTTAACCATAATATTATCTCTATAGACTTTAGCAATTATAGAGGCTGCGGCAATCGATATGCTTTTATCCTCCCCTTTAATCAACGGTATCTGTAAAATATTCAGGTTAGGAATTTTAAAGCCATCCACTAATAAATAATCAGGCATTTCTTTTAAATCTAAAATTGCTTTTTTCATTGCCAAAAAAGAAGCTTGGGCGATATTTATTCTATCAATAATTTTAGCTTCTACAATACCAATTCCCACATCTTTTGCACTATTTAAGATAGAATAATATAATTCTGTTCTTTTTTTTGAGGTTAACTTTTTAGAATCTTTAACATAGGGAATAAACAATCGGCAGGGTAGAATTACTGCGGCGGCCACTACCGGACCGGACAATGACCCCCTGCCTGCCTCATCTATCCCGGCTACTAAAGAGTAACCCTTAATCTTTAATCGATTTTCATAGTTATAGAGATTATAAATTCTTAATCTTTCTTTATATAATTTTTCTATTTTTCGCTGATAACTACAAATTATTTTTTTTGTCATTTTTACTTTTCTATCTTTTGCCTTGCATGCCATTTAATTATCTTTTTTCTTTAACTTTGCTTCTCTTACCTACCCTGTCTCTCAGATAATATAGTTTTGCTCTTCTCGTTTTTCCTCTTTTTAAAACCACTACTTTTACAATATTCGGTGAATGCAGTTGAAATATTTTTTCTACCCCAACACCCTTGGATATTTTTCTTACTATAAATGTTTCCTTGGTTCCACCATGTTTTTTAGCTATAACTATTCCTTTAAAAACCTGTACTCGCTCCCTGGTGCCTTCAATAATTTTTTGATGTACTTCCACTGTATCTCCAGGTACAAATTCGCTATTCTCTTTTTTAGATTGTTCCTCTTCTATTTGTTTAATGTAATCTACCATAAAAATCATCCTTCCTACTTATTTTTTTTTGTATTTAAAGTGCAGATTTATCTGCCTTGTCTTTATTTTACCTTAATCTTTCTCAAGGTCTTTTTCTAACTCTTTTGCTAGAGCTAACTCTCTTTTAGATAATTTTTTATTTGCAAAAATTTCAGGCCTTCTAATTAAAGTTCTTAATAGAGACTGTTTTCTTCTCCACTTTTCAATTTCTTTATGATTACCTGAAAGTAATATTTCCGGAACTTTAAAACCTTTAAATTCATCAGGTCTGGTATAGTGAGGATAATCAAGATATTCGTTATAAAATGAATCATTTACCATAGATTCTTCTTTTCCTAAAACTCCGGTAATCATTCTCGAAATTGCATCTACCATTAACATAGCCGGTAATTCTCCTCCGCTAACTACAAAGTTACCAATTGATACTTCCTCTGCATCAAGAAGTTGAGGTATCCGTTCATCTATGCCCTCATATCGACCGCAAATAATTAACAAGCGATTTTCTTTTGATAAATCCTTAGCCATCACCTGGTTAAAAATCTTCCCCTGAGCAGAAGTGATTATAATTTTTAAAGGTAACGAGGGTCTGTTTTTTTTTATCACCTCTACGGCATCCCAAATTGGCTGAGACTTTAAAACCATACCAGGCCCTCCGCCGTAAGAATAATCGTCTACAGTCTTATGTTTATCCAGGGTAAAATCCCTAATATCAATTAGATTTATTTTTATTAATCCTTTTTCTTGAGCCCTTTTTAATATACTTTCGGAAAAAGGTCCTTTAAACATATTGGGAAAAATAGTTAATATATTAATTTCTAAACAATCATTTATCATATTAATCCATTTAATCCATCTACCATCTTTATGGTAATTCGCTTTTTTTCTAAATTAACATTTTTTACAACTTCACGAATAGCCGGGATAAATAATTCCTCTTTATCCTTACTTTTAACTACATACACATCATTGCTACCTGTGCTTATAACATTTTCTACTTTTCCCAGAAAAATATTATTCTCGTCATATACTTCAAAACCAATTATTTCAAATATAAAATAAGTTTCTTTTGGCAACTTTACAGCATTTTTTCTTTCAACCTCAAGAAAAGAGTCTACTATCATCTTGGCTTCTTCAATATTTTCTATATCCTTCAATTTTAAAATAACCGTATCTTTTCTTTTTCTTATTTTCTCTACATTTAATATTGTTTGGCTTTTTTTACTTCTTAAAAAAACGTTATCTAAATTTTTAAATCTGTCAATTGAATCGGTAAGGGGCAAAACATTAACTTCCCCTTTATTGCCCTGGGTAGAAACCACTTTACCAATTATAATAAATTCTTTATTCAATAAAATTTCTCCTTAAATTATTAAATCAATCTATGATATAGTAATTTCCCTTTTTCGTAAAACTTAATTCGTATCTCGTGAAAAAAATAGAAGTCAGGAGCCAGAATTCAGGAGTCAGAATGAAAAAACAGAAGTAAGAATAAAGAAAAAGAATCCATCCACAATAAGCAACACGAGATATGATTTTATTCTGGCTTCTGTCTCCTGAATTCTGACTCCCTCTTTCCTAACTATACGCTGTACGCTATACGCTAGTTTTTTATTACCTATACGCTAATTTTATTCGACAATTTCGAGAACTACTCTCTTATCATCCTTTTGCGCTGCCGCATTCACTATAGTTCTTATTGACTTTATATTTCTGCCTTGTCTTCCAATTACTTTACCTATATCGCTAGAATCAACCCTTACTTCAAATATCGATGACTTTTCACCAATAATTTCATTTATCTCTACTTTGTCTGGATTGTCTACAATTCCTTTTATAATTAATTCAATAAGTTCTTTCAAAATAGTCTCCTTAGGTCTTATCTATTTTTTAAATATTCCTTCTTTTTTAAATAGATTTTTTACTGTTGCTGAAAGTTGAGCACCCTTTCCGATCCATTTTAAACTTGCTTCCTGGTCAATCTTAAGAACATAAGGATCAGAAAGTGGTTGATAATATCCTAATTGTTCTATAAATTTAGCGTTACAAGCTTTTCTCGAATCGATTACCACTACTTTGTAAAAGGGTTTCTTCTTGCCACCTTCTCTTCTAAGTTTAATTTTTACTGACATTAATTTTGCCTCCATTCTGTTATTTACATTTTTTATTTTTCTGTATTTTTTAATCTGTCATTCCCGCGGAAACGGGAATCTATCTTTCTTAATTCTTTGGAGCTTTCTGGGCACGATGCATCGTGCCCCTACATATGAGAAATAAAGATCATTCATATTTATTTTTTGATTTTTTTTATTATCATATTTTTTTACTATATACCATATACTAATTTGGTTTTTGTATTCTACCTTCTTCTTTCCTAACTATACGATCTATACTAAACGCTGCACGCTATATTAATTAAAAGAAAAGTTTTTTAGTTTTGCCCCTTTTTAAACATTTCTTTTATTTGATAAAATTGTTTTAACAATCTATTTATCTCAGAAAGCTGTGTTCCGCTCCCCCTGGATATTCTTTTCCTTCTGCTTCCGTTAATCATAGAAGGATCTTCTCTTTCTTCAACAGTCATAGAACTTATAATAGCTTCAATTTTCTTTAGTTCACCCTCTCTATCTCCTAATTTTGTAACATCTATTCTATTTTTTAAATTGTTAAATCCCGGAACCATATCCATAATCTGATCTACCGAACCAATATCTTTCATTTTTTTTAGCTGTAAATAAAAATCATTTAAATCAAAATTATGGTCCCTCATCTTTTTATCTAATTTTATTAATTCATCCTTATTATAAGAAGTTTCAACTTTTTCTATTAGTGTCAAGACATCGCCCATACCCAATATCCGAGAGGCCATTCTTTCTGGATAAAAAGGTTCAATATTATCGACCTTTTCACCTATACCTACAAACTTAATAGATATTCCCAAAACCTTTTTTAAGGATAGGGCTACTCCCCCACGAGTGTCACCATCCAATTTGGTCAGAATAATTCCGCTTACTTTGATCTTATCACAAAACACTTTAGCTGAATTTACCGCATCCTGTCCGGCCATAGCGTCTACTATCAATAATTTTTCTTGAAGAGGAATATTTTTATCAATCTCCCGTAACTCATCCATTAATTTATCATCTATATGCAATCTTCCGGCAGTATCAATAATTAACACATCGTAATTTTTTTTAGATGAGTAACTTATGGCAGCTTTAACAATATTTACTGCACTTTCGTTTTTACCTATGGAAAAAACCGGTAAATCAGATTTTTCACCTAATACCTGCAGTTGTTCGATGGCTGCCGGTCTGTATATATCTGTTGCTATCAAGAGCGGCAAATGCCCTTTTTTTCTACAGTAATTAGCTAATTTTACGGCTGTGGTAGTTTTACCGGTTCCCTGCAATCCTACTAACATTATAATAGTGGGAGGAGCGGGACTTATACTAAGGTCATTTTGTTTGGACCCTAATATTTCAGTTATCTCCCCATTTACAATTTTTATAATTTGTTGAGCAGGTGTTAGACTTTCAGATATCTTTTCCTGTTGCATTTTTTCATGTAAACTATTTATGAATTCCTTTACAACTTTATAATTTACATCTGCTTCTAAAAGGGTTATACGAATTTCATGAAGACAATTTTTTATATCATTTTCATTTAATTTTCCCTTGTTTTTTATCTTTTTAAATATTGTCTGAAATTTATCAGTAAGGTTGTCAAACATAAAAAAATAACCCCTCTTAACTTCAGTTTATCTGCTAATTTTCAATTCCGTAAAAATACCTTTATAAGTATATAGAAAATTATCATTAGTGTCAATCAAGAAGAGCTTCAACAAATTTATCAGCTTTAAAATCATATAAATTATTTAATTTTTCTCCACAGCTAATTAATTTAATAGGAATATCTAACTCTTTTTTTATGGCAATTACTATTCCCCCCTTGGATGTTCCATCCATTTTAGTAAGGGCAATTCCGGTAATTCCTAAAGAGTTGTTAAAAGATTTTGCTTGAGCTATAGCATTTTGACCCATTGTAGCATCGATAGTTTGCAATATTTCTAACGAGCAATTATTAGCCTCTTTTTGGATTACCCTTTTTATCTTTTCCAATTCATTCATTAAATTTGTCTTGATATGAAGTCTTCCGGCAGTATCGATAATAACTATATTCTTTTTCCGGGCTCGGGCTGCGCTGATCCCATCATATACGACCGACGCCGGGTCAGCACCTTCTTTGGTATTTATCATCTCTGCTCCTACCTTATCCGCCAAAATCTTGAGCTGCTGTATCGCTGCTGCTCTAAAGGTATCGGCAGGAACCATTATTATATCTTTATTTATATTTTTTAAGCGATAAGCAATTTTACCCGCTACCGAAGTTTTTCCTGAGCCATTTACCCCTACCAGCATTATTATATTTAATTTGTCTTTATTAATCTTAATATCAGATGAAGTTGAATTTAAAATATCTATCAGGATAGACTTTAATTTTTCTTTGAAAAATGTAAATTTATTTTCCCTATATTCTCTAAAATTAATCTGCTGAAATTCATCCACGATTTCTGCAGTAGCTGAAGTTCCCAAGTCAGATAATATTAATAACTCTTCTAATTTTTCCAAAAAATCTGATTTATCTTTAGAATTACTAAATAAATATCCTAATTTATTAGCAAATTCTATCCGCGTTTTATAGAGACCTTCTTTAAATTGGAAAAATATATTTCTTATATTCATGGTTTTTTTATCCGCCTTAACTTATTTTTCCAATTTTACCGAAACTATTTTTGAGATACCTGATTCTTCCATGGTTATGCCATATAATGTGTCTGCTGCTTCCATCATTGTTTTTTGATGGGTAATAAGAACCAATTGCGATTGATTTAAATCTTTCCCTTTTAATATATGGGTAAGTCTTTCAGCGTTTACTTCATCTAAAGAAGTATCTATTTCATCAAAAAAGCAAAACGGACTGGGATTTGCTTTCCATAAGGCCAGTAAAAGTGCTATAGCAGTTAGGGCTTTTTCACCGGAGGATAACAATTCAATATTTTGCGTTTTCTTTCCCGGAGGTCGGGCAATTATATCTATTCCGGAGTTTAATATATCTTTTTCAGATTCAAGAATTAATCTTCCTTCCCCGCCGGAAAATATTTTTTTAAATATATCACTAAAGTATGTTTTTACCTGATCAAAGGTTTTTTTAAACCTTTCCGTGGCAATTTGGTCAATTTCTAAAATCGTTATTTCCAGATATTTTTTTGCCTTACATGTATCTTCGTATTTTTCGTATAGAGAATTATAGCGCTGTAACTGATCGTTGTATCTATTTCCGGCTTCAAAGTTTATTAACCCCATTTTTAGAATATTATCTCTTAAAATATCTATCCTTTGGCTAGCTTCTTTCTGTGAACCGGATACATTTTTGTATAATTCTAATTTTTCCAGTGATAAATTATAATTTTTATTAACTTCTTCCTCTACATTAACATATTTTTCCTGATACTGAACCTCTAATATTTCTTCTCTATGTTGTTTGTCTTTGATTGATTCATGCGATTTTTGTAGGTATATCTTATCCTGTTGTAGATTTTCTAATAGATTAGATTTTTTTTGCAGAATTTCTTTTATCTCTTCTGCTTTCTTGAAAACAGAAGGATTCTCTTTGTCCAACCTGTCTATTTGAATTTTATGCTCTTTTATTTTTTTTAATATAGCAACAAGTTTTTCATTATATTTTTTTATAATACTTCTTTTTTCGTCTAAATCGATGGAATGCTCATCCTTGTATTGAGAAACATTTTCAGCTTTTTCTTTTATGTTTATCAGTTTTTCTTTATTTATTAGAATAATATTTTTTAGGTCATTTATGTCTCTGGAAAGATTGTTTATGCGGTTGTTTCCTCTTGTAACAATTTGATTAATTGTATTATTAGAACGACTAATATTTTTGCTATATTCAGAAAGAGTGTTGTAATTATTTTTCAAAAAATGTAATTTCCCCAAAATATTTTTTCTCTCCTCCAAAATACTATTTTCTTCAATCAAAAGATCTTTTAAGTTATCTTTTAGCTCATTAATTGAAACCGTTGCCTTGTTTAAATTATTTATACTATCCGTTAGGTTTTTTTCGTTCGCTTGCAATAATCTTCTTATATCCTGGTTTTCTTTCCATATTGAATTATAAATATCATTATTTTTTTCTATAATATTATCATTTCCTTCAATTTCAATTTTTAAAGTTTTTATTTCTTTTTCTAATTTTTCAATCTCTTTTTCTACATAATAAAAACTCTCTTGATAATTCTCTGAATTTTTTGAGTTTGAATAAATATCCACGGAACCGTCAATATTTATTACCATACCATTTAGTGAAATAATTTTATATTTACCCAAATACTCATTAGAAATATCAAGGGCAGTTTTTATATCTTCAACTATTAATATATTTCCCAACAAAACTTTAAATAAATTCTGGTATTTTTGGGAGTAATTTATCAGTTCGTGGGCGAACCCACAAATATTTTTGTTTTTATTCTTAATCTGCTCATCAGGAAGTGTTTTTATATTTTTTATTAAATCCAGAGGGATTATCTTTAATTTTTCTAATTCGTTTTTTGATAAGGAATTAATTGTATTTAAAGCATATGAAATATCGCTTACTACAATTGAGTTTAAACTTTCTTTTAAAGTAATTTTTATTATTTTCTCATATTTTGAAGGAATATTATCGATGAGTTTTATGATTTTTTCACAAAGGTCATTTGGATATTTTTGGCAGTATTTGGAGTAAAATATCTCTGTCTTTTGTCCGTTTTTGTTCTCATTAGTATTAATTGATCTCTTTAAAATATTTTTCCTTTCTTCTTTTAAGCTAATTACATTTCTATCTTTTTCCATTTCTTCCTGTAATTTTTTTAAGATAACTTCAATCTTTTTTATTTTTTCTTCATTTGATTTAAGATGCGCCTCATCTTCGTTTTTTCTGTTTTCTCTTACGATTTTTTGATAATCAATCTCTTTTGCCAGCATATTTTCTAACTGATTTTCAAGTAAAGTTCTTTTTTTTCTAATTTTTTCTAAATTTATATCGATTATATTCAAGGTAGTACTATATCTTATTTTTGATTCCTTTAAAAACAGTTCTTTTTTCGAAACTGTTTTTAATAACTCCCTTGAATTGATTCCCATAATATTAAGCGAATCGATAAATTTTGAAATATTAATAATTTCTTTATTTAAACAGATAAATTTTTTATTATAACTATCTAATTTTTTGTTTATTTCTAGAATATTCAAAATTATTGCTTTTTTATTTTGTTCGACAGTAACTATTTTTTGGTTAATATTTTCAGCTTCTTTATTTAAATCGAACAGTCTTTTTTCAACATCACCCTTCTTTTGTAACATTAAATTCAACTCGTTCTGAATTATTTTTTTTCTATTATCCAGTTCATAATTTTCATATTTATATTTTTCTTGTTCCTTACTTAAATTATTTAACTCTATACTTAATGAATTAATCGCTGCTTCTTCTTCTTTAATTTTCTGTATAATCTTGTTTTTTTCTTTTTCGTAATATTTTAAATTTCTTTTTATTTTAGATAAATTTGTTCTGCATAAATTGTATTTTTGATAGATTAAAAATAATTCTAAATTTTTAATCTCTTCTTGACATATTTTATAACTATTTAAATGCTTTGCTTCTTCTTCTAAAATTAGTAATTGATTTTTTATTTCAGAAATTATGTTTTCAATCTTCTCTAAATTATAATTAGTTTCCTCTATTTTATTTAAAGTTTTTTTCTTTTCATATCTATATTTAGAAATAGAGGCAGCCTCTTCAAATAAATAACGTCGTTCAGATGGCTTTACACTTAAAATAAGATCAACTTCTCCCTGAGCAACGATTGAATAAGTATTTTTACTCAATCCTGTATTCATAAATAGTTCTTGAATATCTTTCAATCTGCAAGAGATTCCATTAATGAAATTTTCGGTCTCTCCGGAACGATAAATTCTTCTTTTAATATTTATTTCTTCCCAATCTACTGGAAGAACTTTCTCAGAATTATTGATAGTTAACGAAACTTCCGCTATATTTAAAGGTTTTACTTTGTGATTCCCTGAAAAAATAATATCTGTTAGTTGCTTTCCCCGTAATGACCTGATATTCTGTTCGCCCAATACCCATCTGACTGCATCGGTAATATTGCTTTTGCCGCAGCCATTTGGACCTACTATTGCGGTAACACCAGAATTGAATGACAGTTTTATTTTTTTTCCAAATGATTTGAATCCAAATATTTCAAGTTCTTTTAAAAACACTTTTTACCTCATTTTATTACTTTTAATTTTTTTAAAGCATCCTGTGCGGCTTCCTGCTCTGCCTCTTTTTTGTTCTCACCAGTTCCGGTTCCATAGACAATTTTCTTTAGTCTTACCTCGATAGAAAATATTTTTTTATGATCCGGACCTTTTTCTTTAATTAAACAATATTCGGGTAAACATTTCATCTTTTTTTGAGAAATTTCCTGTAATAAAGTTTTATAATCTTCCCCATGCTTTCCTTTTATAATTAGTTCCGTTTCCTTTTTTATAAATAATGAGATAATTTTTTTAGCTTTTTGCAGACCGCTATCTAAATATATTGCTCCTAATAGCGCCTCAAAACAATCTGCAAGAATAGATAATTTTTTTCTCCCTCCGGTTGAATCTTCCCCTTTTCCCAAGATAATGTACTTTCCCAAAGAAAGCTGATCTGCCCATTTAGCCAAAATATCCTTGCTAACTATAACAGATTTAATTTTTGTAAGCTTACCTTCTGAAAAAGAGGGTAATTTACGGTAAAGATATTCAGTAACAATTAAATTTAAAACAGAATCACCTAAAAATTCTAATCTTTGATTGTTGGCTTTCTTGTCTTTTAAACTTTTTTTTTGGAAAGAAGAATGGGTTAAAGCTTCTTTAAGAAGAGTTCTATTTTTAAATTTATAATCTAATTTTTTTTCTAAATTATTGGACATTAAATCCTTTTCTTTTTTCAAAATCATTGTGTCACCCTATGAATTAGTCGTTGGCCAATAAACCTAGCGTGGAGCGTACAGCGTTTAGCGTATAGTAAAAACTAAAAGCTAAAAGCGAAAAACCATAATTCAAAACTCTTAACTAGTTGTTAGTGAATAGTCGTTAGTTGTTAGCTTGAAATACAATATACAAGATAAACTAGTTAAATAGTACAATTCTAATAATTTATTAACCAATTAACTAAGTAACTAATCAACGAATTGAGATATTTAATTTTAAATTTTGATCTATGGTTTTGCGTTTTACGTTTTCCGTTTTTCACTATATACTATATACTCGATACTATTTTATTCTGGCTTCTGACTCTTGTATTCTATCTTCTGTTTTCTTAACCAATTAACCAACTAACTATATAACCGAATGTATACGCTCTACGCTAAACGCTGTACGCTATTCTTTATACTTGCCTAAAACAATTACCCCATTATGTCCGCCAAAGCCAAACGAATTTGACATGGCATAATTTACTATTTCCTTTTTGCTTTTATTTGGCACATAATCTAAGTCACACTCCGGATCCGGTGAGTTATAGTTTATAGTAGGAGGAATAATATCATTTTTTAGAGTAAGGGCAGTAGAAATTGCTTCCACTCCTCCGCTTGCCCCCAACAGATGACCGATCATCGATTTAATAGAGCTTACCTTTAGATTATAGGCATGTTTGCCAAACACCTTTTTTATGGCTAAGGTTTCCAATTTATCATTTAAGGGAGTAGAAGTCCCATGAGCATTGATGTAGTCAATTTGTGAAGTCTCGATATTTGCATCTTTTAAGGCAATTTCCATTGCCTTGGCAGCCGCTTCTCCTTCAGGTGCGGGAGCAGTAATATGGTAGGCATCAGCAGTCATGCCAAAACCGAGTATTTCAGCATATATATTAGCATTTCTTTCTTTTGCGTGTTGTAAAGTTTCTAATACTAAAATTCCTGCGCCTTCACCCATAATAAAACCGTCTCTCTCTCTATCAAAAGGTTTGGAAGCTTTTTTGGGATAGTCATTTTGAGTAGATAAGGCTCTCATTTTGCAAAATCCAGCTAAAGCCATAGGGCTAATTGCAGCTTCTGTACCTCCACTAATAATTATTTGGGCATCTCCATGTTGTAAAAGCTTGAAAGCCATTCCAAGAGCATGAGTAGATGATGCGCAAGCAGTAGTAATAACCCCATTAGGTCCTTTGGCACCGATTTTTATAGCTATTTCACCTGCGGATATATTGGAAATCATCATAGGTACAAAAAATGGGCTTACTCTTCCCGGCCCCTTTTCCAATAATATTTTATGTTGTTTTTCAAATGTTCCTATACCGCCTATACCTGAACCAATTATAACTCCCGCTGAATAAGAATCCTTTTCAGTAATTTTCAATTTCGAATCCTCAAGTGCCAACATAGCCGCAACAATTGAAAATTGAGTGCTTTTATCCATTCTGTTTGCTTCTTTGATAGATATGTAATTTGTATAATCAAAATCTTTTACTTCTGCTGCTATTTTAGTAGGATATTTTTCGGTATCGAAATAACTTATTCTATCGATACCACATTTTCCCTGAATTAAGGATTGCCAAAAATTATTTTTTCCAATTCCTACGGGAGAAACCGAACCTAAACCGGTGATTACTACTCTATTTTTCATTATTTTACCCAACACCTTCACTAAAAAATTACTATTCTTAGACTTACATTTCAATTAAGGGTCGGATAACTCTCCGACCCTTAATTGAATAGACATTAATTTTAATTTCTTAACATTATTCTTAATACATATCTTTTAAAAAAATAAATATATAAAATACCTATGCCTATTTTATATTTATATTCTTATTTGCTTAAGTATTTAACCGCATCTCCGATAGTTTTCATCTTTTCAGCATCTTCATCCGGAATTTCTATATCAAATTCTTCCTCGAAAGCCATTATCAGTTCAACTATATCTAAAGAATCAGCACCCAGATCATCAATAAAAGAAGAATTTTCCGTAATTTTACTTTCATCAACTCCTAATTGATCTACGATTATCTTTTTTATTCTGTCCATTGACTCCATTCTATACTTTCACCTCCTTTCACATTACCATACCGCCATCGACATTTATAACTTGTCCTGTAATATAATTTGCTGCATCAGAAACTAAAAAATACACCACTTTAGCGATATCTTCCACAGTACCCAATCTTTTTAAAGGGATTTTCTGTTGCAGATCTTCTCTAACTTTTTCCGGTAATTTTTTAGTCATATCTGTTTCTATAAATCCGGGCGCAATAGCATTTACATTTATATTTCTCAAAGCAAGTTCTTTTGCCATTGATTTAGTTAATCCTATTATCCCTGCTTTTGATGCGGCATAATTAACCTGACCGATATTTCCCACTACTCCGATAACTGAGGATATATTTACAATTTTATCATTGCTCTTTTGCCTCATCATATATTTTGCCACAGATTTGGAACAATTGAAAGTACCTTTTAGATTTATTTTTATCACTGCATCCCAATCTTCTTCTTTCATCCTGATTAAAAGAGCATCGCGGGTTATTCCAGCATTATTTATCAATATATCTATTTTCCCAAATTTATTTATAACCTCTTTCACCATTCTATCAACTTCATCAAATACGGTTATATCAGCTTTTATCCCAATTGTCATATTACCACTTTTTTTGATTTCTTCCAAAGTTTTATCAATCTCACTTTTTGGTGAAATATCGTTAACAACTATATTTGCTCCATGGTGTGCTAATTCCAGGGCAATAGCCCTACCTATTCCCCGGGCAGACCCGGTAATTAAAGCAACCTTTCCAGATAGTCCCATTTTATAAGACCTCCCCCATTTTTTCAATTACATATTGAAGAGAATTCGAATCAAATACATTAAAGACTTCAGACTCGGGAATAATTTGCTTAATTAATCCTTTCAACACTTTCCCGGGGCCTACCTCTATAAAACAATTAATACCTTCGGAACTCACTTTTTTTATGGAATCAACCCACTTTACAGGTTGAGTCATTTGTTCAATTAGAGCTGACCTAACCCCTTCTTTATTTTTGATATAATCAGCAGTAACATTGCAACTTACAGGTATTTTAGGATTATCTATTTTTACTTTTTCTAAATATCTTGCTAAATTCTCTTTGGCCGTTTCCATAAATGATGAGTGAAAAGGAGCACTTACCTTTAAAGGTATTGCCAGCCTTGCTCCTTTCTCTTTGGCCATTACCGCAAACTTATCCAATGCTTTAATTTCACCGGAAACTACAATTTGTGTTGGAGAATTATGATTAGCAATTTCTACTATCCCAATATCCTTAATTTTTTCACACATTTTACTTATCTCATCTTTTTCTAAGCCGATAATTGCTAGCATTGAACCAGTTCCTGCCGGAGTTGAATTTTGCATGTATTCTCCCCTTTTCCTCACTAACTTCACTGCATCTTCAAACTTAATAGCAGAACTAGCTACCAGTGCTGAATATTCTCCCAAGCTATGTCCGGCAACTATAGAGGGTTCAATTTTATTTTTTCTTAACAATTTACACAAAATTGTACTGACAGTTAAAATTGCCGGTTGAGCATTAACCGTATTTTTTAATTCTTCTTCCGGGCCTTCGAAACAGATTTTGCCAATATCTACTTTTTCTTCTTTTAAGGCTTCATTCGCCCTATTAATTAAATTTTTCGCTTCCGGGTAATTTTCTATTAAATCTTTCCCCATTCCTATTTTTTGAGAGCCCTGACCGGGGAAAACAAAGGCTATTTTGTTCATTATCTAATTTGTAACTCCTTTTCTATTATATATTATCGAAATTATTTGAGCCATTTTAAAACAATGGATCCGCTAGTTAGACCGGCACCAAATGCGGTAAGTACTACAATATCACCATTTTTAATCTTACCTTCTTTTACTACTTCATCAAGAGCAATCATGACAGAAGCAGCTGAAGTATTTCCATATTTATTTAAGTTTATAATAACTTTATCCTTTTCTATTTTCAAAACTCTGGTTAGCGCGGAAATAATTCGAATATTAGCTTGATGAGGAATAAAACAGTCTATGTCCTCTACCGAAAGATTACATTTATCCAAAGTTTCTACGGTTGCCCTTTTCATATGTTTAACTGCAAGCTTGAATACTTCATTTCCTTTCATCTTAACATAATGCATTTTCTTTTCTACGGTTTCATGAGAAGCAGGGTACTTGGAAAGCCCGGCTGGTATCATAATCAGATCATCGTATGACCCATCTCCTTTTAAACAACCGGAAAGGATTCCTTTCTCCTGGTCGGCTTTTAAAACAGCCGCCCCTGCTCCATCACCAAAAAGAATACAAGTATTTCTATCAGTCCAGTCTACGAATTTTGAGAGAGTTTCTGCCCCAATTATTAAAACATTATCATAAAAACCGGTAGCAATATACTGCCAGGCAGTAATTAGGGCATAAACCGCACCGGTACAGCCTGCTTGCAGATCAAAGGTTGCGGCATTTACAGCCTTAATTTTCTTTTGAACCAGGCAAGCGGTAGCCGGAAAAATCATATCCGGAGAATTGGTAGCGACAATTATTAAATCAATCTCACCGGGTTTAGTATTTGATTCTTTTAGCGCTTTCAAAGCTGCCTTTGCAGCTACATCTGAGGTAGTTTCATTATCTTCAGCTATACGACGTTCAGCGATGCCGGTTCTGGTTATAATCCATTCGTGATTTGTATCTACCATTTTTTCCAAATCTTCATTGGTTAGAACTTTTGTGGGAACATAAGAACCTGTTCCGATTATTTTAACATTTTGCATATTTTTCATTATTTAATATTTTTCCCTTCTTGTTAGTGAATTATTTTTTTGTATTTATATCTCTTTAAAATGCTCTACTATGTTAGCATCTATAAATTTACTGGTATTGAGTATGGCATTTTTAAAAGTTTTTGCTTTAGACCGTCCATGACATATAAAGCATAATCCGTTTACACCTAATAGGGGAGATCCGCCATGTTCTGTATAATCGGTAATTTTTACCAAATTCATAAATTTTTCCTTTAATTTATCCATTTCTTGATTTTGGGGAAGTTGGCTTATTACCATACTATTAATCTCAGTTAAAAGTAATTTTGCTAATCCTTCAGAAGATTTTAATAATATGTTGCCAGTAAATCCATCACATACTACTACATCAACTTTCCCCTTAAAAATATCCTTACCTTCAATATTTCCCACGAAATTAATATTGGCATTTCTTAAATTTTTATAAGCATTTTGAGCGAATTTATTTCCTTTATTTTCTTCTTCGCCAATATTTAGTAATCCTATTTTTGGATTTTCTATTCCTAAAATATATTTAGCGTATTTAGTTCCTATAAGAGCAAACTGGGATAGATGTTCCGGTTTACAATCAACATTGGCACCCACATCTAATACCAATACTTTCCCTTTTGCTGAGGGTAATACAGCAGCAATGGTTGGACGGCGTATTCCAGGAATGCATCCTAACTCCAATAATGCCGCAGCCATAACCGCTCCACTATTTCCGGCAGAAATAAAAGCATCAGCTTGATTATTTTTGATTAATTTCGTACCTACTACTATGGAAGAATCCCTTTTATTCCGTATGGCATCTAAAGGAAATTCACCTGTTTCAATATATTCTTTACAATTTATGATCGATAATTTATCTTCTTTATATTTATATTTTTTTGACTCTTCTTTGACTTTCTCTATATCACCTAATAAAATAATCTCTAAATCTCTTTCTTCCAAGGCCGAAACCGCACCTTTCACAACTTCTTCAGGGGCATAATCTCCTCCCATAGCATCAATAGCTATTTTCATCTAGTTTTTCTCCTTTTTTAAGTTATTATCAACGGTAAAAATTACTAATTTTCCAGTGAATACTTCTTTTTGGTCGGTCTTTACGTGAACTGATACTAAATATTTATTACCCTTGTTACGGGCAATTCTTGCTTTGGCTACCAAAGTCTGCCCGGCATACACAGGTTTTTTATAGCTTAAACGAGCAAGCCCGGTTAAGGCTACTTCTGCATCAATGATAGAAATTGCCAATGAATCAGCTAAAGAAAATATATAATGACTTCTAACTATTCCTGTTTTGTTAAAAGCCATATCTTTTGTAGTTTTTAAGATGGCAATGGCATTCTTACCTAACTCCAAATCTATTAATTCGCCAACTATTTCTTCTTTACTCAGAGATTTTACCTTATCACTTGAGGAAGTATCTTTGGCAACTTGCACTATCCGTTTTCTCATTTCGGGAATACCCATTTCCAGTCGATCTAATCGAATAGTTTGCACACTAAAGTTAAATAATTCAGCCAGTTTTTTATCAGACAAAAATGGGTCATTCGAAATATGTTCTTTTATTTTTCTTTGCCTTTCTAATTTACTTAAATTTTGAATCATTTTACCAGCCGCCTATTTTATTTTTATTAATAGCACCTACTATTAGCAACTACTAATTGTAAGTATTATATATTAGTCGTATCTAAAAATCAAACATATTTTTTATATAAATTCGTATCGCGTATTAAATTAGTCATTAGTAAATAGTGAATAGTTGACAAATATCAACACATCGCGAACTTAAAAATATCAACACCTCGTGAACCTTAATGGTATTTTGTATCAAGACATCGCGAACTATACTTATAAAATGCT
>Ga0307430_1001052_pt1 | contig 21195 bp, 20 predicted proteins | sample SalMarWE160130MG_FD_202159 | JGI IMG/M metagenome (GOLD analysis project Ga0307430, IMG submission 202159) | Salt marsh sediment microbial communities from the Plum Island Ecosystem LTER, Massachusetts, United States - WE1603-130 | ecosystem: Environmental > Aquatic > Marine > Intertidal zone >...
GAGTTTTAAGGTGTCTTCGATGAGTCTTTTTTCTGCCTCAGCCAGTGAAATATCCACAGAACTCGAAGTAACTCCTGATTTTAAAGGCTTCTCCTCTACCTTCCGAGAAAGATCACTCGGTAGGAACATGTCTCCCTGTCCCAGGACGATGGCTCTCTCAATGGCGTTCTCCAGTTCCCTAACATTGCCCGGCCAGTCATAATCCATTAGCAATTTCAGGGCCTGGCTAGAGATACCCTTTGCATTCTTGTCATCTCCCCTATTGTACTTCCTTAAGAAATGACTTGCCAATAAAGGGATGTCTCTCTTTCTTTCACGCAAGGCAGGAAGATAAATCGAGACCACATTTAGACGATAATATAGGTCTTCTCGGAAGGCTTCCTTCCTCATAAGTTCTTCCAAAACCTTGTTGGTAGCGGCGATGACACGAGCATCAACCTTTATCGGTCTGGTGCCTCCTAATCTCTCAAAGGTTCGCTCTTGAATAACTCTTAATATCTTAGCTTGCATGGCTAAACTCATATCGGCAATCTCGTCAAGAAAAATGGTCCCACCAGAAGCTAACTCAAATTTACCCGGTTTTCTGGTGGTTGCCCCCGTAAAGGCACCCTTCTCATAGCCAAAGAGCTCGCTCTCCAGAAGACTTTCAGGTATAGCGGCGCAGTTTACCGGCACAAAAGGATTTCCGGCTCTTTGGCTACTATAGTGAATGGCTCGAGCCACCAGTTCCTTACCGGTGCCACTTTCTCCCCGCACTAGAACCGTACAATCAGCTTGAGCCAAGGTTCCGATTACCTCAAAAATCTGCCTCATTGGCTCACTCTTGCCCACCATACCGGCGAAGTTGTATCCCTCTTCCCATTGAAAACGCAGGCGTTGAACTTTACGCTCCAGATTCTGTCGGAAGAGTGCTCTCTTGAGGACAACTCTCATTTCCTCCAAGTTAAAGGGTTTAGAGAAGTAATCATAGGCACCATTTTCGATAGCCTTTAAACATGTCTCCTCTTTTTTATCGGCGGTTATGACGATTACCTCGATCTCAGGCTTGGCGCTTCTGATCTCCTCCAGAGTTTTCATTCCCTCCTCCGGAGTATCTACTCTAGGAGGAAGACGTAAATCTAGCAACATCAAGTCTACTGGAGCTTCCTCTATTACTTGATGGGCTTGAGGCCTGTCCTCAGCTTCAAGAACCCTGTAGGAATCTTTTAAGGCCCAGTATACTTGTTTTCTTAGGCGCTCATCATCATCAACCACCAACACCGTCTTCATTTATCACTCCTTTTCGGGGTAATGGGTTCCCTACCCACCTGTGGGTCTTTCTTCTGAACCAAGATGAGGCAGTCTTTAGAGATAATCTTTCTTTATTCTAGCGAAGAACTCCCAGTACTTTGGTTACTGTCTCCTCGGTGCCATCAGCACCCTTAGCTACGACTCTCCAGATGTATAGACCATTGTTCACCTGCTCCCCATGCATGTTTTGGCCATTCCAGGACCATTCTTTTTCTCTACCAGGTGCAATGTCTTCACTCCAATCCCAAATTAGCTCCCCGCTAAGGTTAAAGATGCGAATGGTAACGTGAGCTTGTTGGAACAGAGTGAGAGTGATTACAATAGGATTTCCTGAACGTACTACAGAGGAAGTTTGCAGAGTAAAGGAGAACACCTTTGAGTCTGATACCAATGCGTTTTCTTGAGCCAGAGAGAAGCTGGTAAGAAAAAAGAAGGCAATCCACAAACTCAGAACCACCCTTAATGATTTTTCCAAAGTTGTTTTTCTCATTTTTTCAGGTAAATATTCACTCAACTCTTCGCTAAAGCTTGATTATGGCATTAAAAAACATTCCTTCCTGGATAAAAGTTGCGTTATCCCAATTGCAAATTGCGATCTCACCAGCGATTCTATCGGTTCCTCCGCTCTGTCGATAATTTTGGGCTCGATAGCCAAGGGAAAAAGCTAAATTAGACAAAGGAGTATAATGAAGGCTGATCTCCGCATCAGTTCCATGCCCCCGTCCCGATTGATAAAAATATAAATCTCGTAGGTTCCAGTATCCCTTACCTTTTACATTCAAAGAAGGCAAGTAGGCTATACTTCCTTTTATAGCTAGCTCGTCCGTAAGAACCAACTCCATTTTTGTTCCCACTCTTATTCCTTCGAATGTAATGTCATAAGTGCTATTTAGTCCTTCAGATTCTGTGACGTGATAGTCTTCCCACCACCATATCAGTGTCGTTATGGGATCAATCATTCTCATAGAGACCTTGCTATATTCATAGCCAAGAAACAGACCTAGTTTTATTCTTTCAAAATTTTTTACAAGACCTGTCAGTCCTGCTTCTTCAAAAGATTTTGTAAAATTAAGGTTGGTATTGTAAAAATAGGTATCCCCTGAGGAGGGATTCTGGGTCTGGAGTGCAGGGTCCGATGAATAGTCGTAAAACAAGTCAGTGTAGTCATAAAACCAGTCAGTGTCAGTACAGGTGCCTGATTGAATATCGCCAGTCCCATAGGAAAAATCAAAAGAGAACCAATCGATGGGTTTTAGCTCCAACCCCAGAACAGCCATATCACTATTTGTGTCATAATCTAATTTTGAGGCAAATTCACTGTAATAATAGTCACCGTTCATCTCAAACCAGGTATCACCCGATATTTTCCAATTTAAATTGCCGCTAGAGGCCCAATATCCCAGGTTAAAATTAACCTTAACAGATGCTTGTGCCTTTATCGTAAAAAGACAGAGTAAAATACCTGCCAAAACCACCATGCATCCATTTCGCATTGACCTACTTCTGAACTTCTTTTTATTCATTACCAATCTTCTCCTTTCTCTCCCATTCAGGAATCGCCTCTATTTAAAGGTGAGGAAGTTATTCTTCCAGGATGTGGTTCAGGGCATCACAGTAGACCCTTTCAGAGCTCCTACTTTGACAGTGGCATGATCCACCTCTTGGGCTGACACTAGCTCATAGTAAGTATCAGTTACCTCGACTTTGGCGTAATCTACGTAACTTACATCTTCAGGGTCCCGTGGCGCATAGTAAATGGTATATTCCCAGATCTCCCCGACCCCTAATCCCGTGGTAGTAGCTGTAGGTGGTTGATCTGAATTCAGTTCCGTCCCTGCCGCATCAAAAAAGTGAGCGGTGATCTCGGCAAAGGAAAGTATTACATCTCCATTATTTTCAGCCTCACCGCTAACCCAGGCTCCCGAACTATCTATATTTAGATTCGAGCTAAGAATGTTCAAAGAAGGATGAGCTTCTCTCTCTGTAGGATAGGAAATGGTGAACTCCCAAATTTGCCCGGGGTCAAGAGTAAAATATTTCTCTTCTTCGTCTTCGGGCAGTTCTTCGGAGGTGGTTTTGGCAACACCTGTGGCTAATAAAGTGCCGTCCTGGCTGTAAAATTTTCCAATGACTTCGGCATATTCTAATTTCGCACTGCTATCGTTGCGAGCAACCCCCTCGATTTGTGCGGTCAATTCACCTTCCCCATCAACACTTTTTTCAAGATGGTACTGGATGATGGTCAAAGAAGTTTTGGGAAGGAAAGAGCAACCTTTTGGAGTGCAGCCGCCTATTGATATTATCAGAAAGATTAAGAGCAAGAGACGAATTTTATTCATTTTTTATTTCCTCCTTGATAAAAAATAATCACGTCCACTTTTATTTTCACTTTTCTATTGCCTTTTCCAGTCTTGCCTTTTCTCTCTTTTCCTTTGCCAGTCTCTCCTTTTCTAGCCTTTCAACTCTGGCCAGTTCTCTCTTGGCATATTTTAGATAATCAGAGAAACCATAGATTTGGCTCCTCTTTATAACTTCCTCAAAAGATTCTCTTGCCTTCTCATACTCTCCAGCTTTTTTGTAATCCAGGCCCTTTTGATAGAGCTCCTTTACCAGTGTCCTTCTCTCTAGTCTTTCCTTTTCCAGTCTTGCCTTTTCTCTCTCTTCCTTTGCCAGCCTCTTCTTTTCTAGCCTTTCAACTCTGGCCAGTTCTCTCTTGGCATATCTTAGATAATCAGAGAAGCCATAGATTTGGCTCCCCTTTATAACTTCCTCAAAAGATTCTCTTGCCTTCTCATACTCTCCAGCTTTTTTGTAATCCAGGCCCTTTTGATAGAGCTCCTTTACCAGTGTCCTTCTCTCTAGCCTCTCTTGTTCCAACCTCTCTTTTTCCAGCCTTGCCTTTTCTCTCTTCTCTTCCTCCAGCCGTGCCTTCTCTAGTCTCTCTTCCCTTTTTCTCTGCTTCTCTAACTTCGCCTGTCCTATTCTCTCTAGCCTTGCTTGTTCTCTTCTTTCCTTCTCCAGCCTTGCCTTCTCTAGCCTCTCTTTTTCCAATCTCGCCTTTTCCAGTCTTGCCTTTTCTCTCTCTTCCTTTGCCAGTCTCTTCTTTTCTAGTCTTTCCTCTGTTATTCTCTCTTTCTCTAGCTTCGCCTTTTTTATCCTCTCTTGTCTTGCTTGTTCTCTTCTTTCCTTCTCCAGCCTCTTCTTCTCTAGCCTCTCTTGTTCCAACCTCTCTTTCTCTAGCCTTGTCTTTTCTCTTCTCTCTTTCTCCAGTCTCTTTTCCTCTAGCTTCTCAAGATTGGCTAGTTCTTTCTCTGCATATTTTAGATAATCAGAAAAACCAAAAATGCGGCTTTTCTTTATAACCTCCTCAAAAGATTCTCCTGCTTTCTCATATTCTCCAAGTTTTTTATAATCCAGCCCCTTTTGATAGAGCTCGTCTACTTGGACTTTCAGGGGTTTGCGTTTTTCTTCTATATCTTCTTCTTCCAGCTTTTCCGGCAAAATATGAGGGGTGATAAAGATCAGAAGGTCGGTCTTTTTCTTCTCAATTTTCTTATAGGTGAAAAGGGAACCAATGATAGGAAGGTGAGACAAAAGAGGGACCCCTTCTCTATGATGCGTCTCGGTCTCCTTTAAAAGCCCCCCGATGACAATGCTCTCCCCATCCTCCACCTCTATCTTAGTCCGGGTGTCTCTGGTACCTACTATGGGAGGACCACCTTCCCAAGGCGCGTCCCCGGTCTTCTGCTCGACTTGAGGATGGATGTCCAAAACTATCCTCTTTTCCTTTTTGATATGAGGGGTAACCTCGAGAGTTGCACCTAAGTTGAGGAACTCGGTAGTCTCAAACAGCTCTCCTTCTTTCCAGCTCTTTATCTTGTAAGGATACCTGTCTCCCACATGTATCCTCGCCTCCTCGCCATCGAGTGTAACTATACTTGGACTGGAAAGTAAAGAGGCCTTATCCTTAGAAACGAGCAGGTCTATTATTCCCCTGAACTCTTGCTCAACGCTGCCAAATATTATCCCCATTCCACCAGCCAGAGTCGAAAGCGGAGCTCGAGGGTCGGGAAGTTCCTCTTCGGGCTCGGGTCTGGCGTAATAAGGATAGCGAAAGGTTGATCCCAGAGGATACTCCTCATAAGCTCCCTTCCATCTCCACTTTATACCGAGCTCTTTTAGATCCTCCAGGCTAACTTCTACAAATTCTGCTTTAATCATGATTCGCTTGAGGGGAACATCGACCCCTTCAAAATATTCCTCGAGCTTTTTTATATAAGAAGAAGGGGCAATTACACTGACAGAGTTAGTCAAGAAGTCTAGAAAAAACTCTCCCTCTTCCCCGATTATGTTATCCAAAACCCCCGTCAAAATATCCTTTTTTTCCTCTACATTTATGTAGTTTAATTGAAATCGCTTTCTTTCCGGCACCGGAGGGGGTACTCTTGCGGTTTCCTCTAATTCATCTACCCTTTTTCTGAGACTCTCAACAACCTCTTCCATCTTTTCTTTTTCAATCTCTTCCTTCTCGGCCTTTTCTCTGGCGGCTTTCTCTAATTCAGCTGTCCTTTTTTTGATATTCTCGATATCTTCAGGAATATCGGTAACAATCAAGGCGTTGCTGGTGGGATCTGCCTCCATGGTTCCCGACAAGGAGAGAAGATGTTGGAAAGCTTTTTTTACATCTTCTGCCTCAGCATATTTTAAGAAAATGATCTCGGTCTCCAGCAGTGGCGTTTTCACTTCACCGAGTTCCTTTGCCTTAACCACTCTGATAATTCCCTCTTCCTCTCGATAGGCACACCCACTTGCGTCTAGGACAGCCTCCAGTGCCTGCCAGAGATCCACATTCTTAAGACGCAGGGTAATCTGGCCGTCCACTTCTTTTCCCGCAATAATGTTGACATTGGCTTTCTCAGCGATTAGTCTTAGCACGTCCTGGAGATCCATCTGTTTTACATCCAGGGAGATAAGAGTTGGGGCCTTCTCTGAAGATACTTTGGCTAATCCTGAACCTGAACCCAATACCAACCCCAGTACGGCGAGTAAAATTACGATGATCCCAATGGATAATCTATTTTCCCATGGCACATTATTCCTCCCTTAATCTCAGAGTAATAGCTTGATCTTCCCTTTTCTATTTTTCCATAGCACGGAGCTCCTCCATTAATTCCAGGATAATGATTTGATCTCCCCTTTTTAGAGTAACGCTATCTTCCCCAATTTCACTAACGGTGAAATCCCCTATCGTCTCCCCTACTTTCAGAATTCTGTTATTGATCATAGCCAGAGGATTATCAGGAGCAAATAGAATTCCCATCAAATTAAACACCGGGATTCCGGCATCCAGTCTGGCTACCAGCTGACCAATTTTCTCAATACTCTCGGGAACATCCGTGATGACCAGGGTATTGCTCCGAACATCTGTCTCCATAGTCCCTGAAGGGGAGAGAAGATGTTGAGAGGCTTTCTTCATCTCTTCTGCTTTAGCGTATCTCAAGGTGATAACTTCAGTCACCAGTATTGGTTTCTCCTCCACAATCTCCCCTAACTTAATCACTCGGATAATTCCTTCTTCCTCTCGATAGGTAAACCCGTTAGTCACTAAAATAGCCTCCAGTGCCTGCCAAAGATTCACATTCTTAAGCCGCAGAGTAACCTTACCGGCCACTTCTTTACCTATGATGATGTTCAAATTAGCTTTCTCAGCCACCAGTCTCAGCACATCCGGGAGATCCATCTGGGTAACATTCAAAGAAATAACCTCCTGCCCAGACATCGAAGCGGCTCCGGTAGCTTTTTCTTGGGCACCCACCCCTGAAGCGGCAAAGACTATGATTATAGCCGCCACCAGGAATACTACCGTTTTGCTAAATCCCCGAGATTGAATCCTTTCTCGACCCCTTTTGCACTCTAACATTCCTCTACCTCCTTATCTTTTATTGCCGGAATTTGAAAATTAATAAAAATTAACGCTCTTTCCAAATTTTCTACCAACATTATCGCCGCTCTCTTAATTTTAGGACTCCCTCCCGGCGACGAGCTCACCACTCAACGCTAGGAGCTTTTTTAAGTTGGATATTCTTCCTTTTTCTCCGTCTCCTTTTGCTTCTCTTGTATCCGCTCAAGATCCTCTGTAGTGAGACTCTCATAGTTTGGACGTTTTTCCTTAAATTCCTCTTCCTTTTCCTTAATATTGATCACGACCTCCATGTCAGAAAAACTCCCCCCTAACTCCTGCAGCACCCCCCGCAATTGGGACTTTTCAACATTTACGACCACCTTCATTTTACCCTCCTTATTAATATTGTAATTTCTAAAAATGGGAACGCTTCCTTCTTTCCCCTCACTCTCTCTTCCTCCAACCTTTAGCCATAATCTCTAAATCAAACTTCTGCATAGTTAGTAACAGAAGCTCCAACGCACTTAGGACGTCGGATTAGTCTTTTGATTTTGACTTGCTTTTCGATATAGGACCTTGGACCTCGGACTTTGTTTTTCCCTCCCATTCTATCAGCTTAAAGGTAAATTTCTTACCCCGATACCGGACAGCTACCCGGTCAAAGTCTATCTTCACTATTCTAGCTCCCTCAATAGTATCGCCCTCTTTGACCACCCGATCATTAATCAAAGCCAGAGGCTCGGTTTTATCCCAGGCAATTCCCTTGAGCACTAATTTGGGAGGCTGAGGAGGCAGGCTCTCTTCTCTCGTTTTGACCGGAAGCAGGAAAGGGTCCCGCCGAGCTTCGTAATAGACCAGCATCTTATCCATCTTCTCTCGCTTTTCCAGCCAATTTGAAAGAGAAAGAGCAGTCGCTTCAGCTTTTTCCCTTAACTCCTCAGGACTCACCTCCACCGTGACCGGTCTTTCTACAAGCTCTCTCACCGTCTTTTTGAGAGGAACAATTCCCAGCACCCACAGCCACAATCCCACCAGAACTATTGCCAGGACCACTACAATTATGACTCCCTTTTTCACTTTCATTTCTTTTCCTGCTCACTCTTTAATAAGCTGATTCTGGAGATAACCAATTGGACCCGGTATTCTGACGGCTTTCCGCCTGGGGAAATATTCAGTCGGTCTACGCGGTTAAAATCGTCTGATCTTTCGAGACTGCTGATAAAATGGCCCAGTTGATGATAGCCGGTCACAATACTTATATTCCAGGAAGATATCAGCAAATCCTCTTCAACTTTCTCAGGAACCGGACTGATGGAAATCACCTTAACCTTACTCTCCCGGAAAATTTTCATTAAGCTCTCCGGAACCACTAAACCCATCTCTCCCATTTCTCTCATCTTTAGGAAACGGTCCATGGTCTCACCTATGGCAGCTTTCTCTTTCCGCAGCTCATCAATTAAGCGGGAAAAAGCCCCCAGTTTAGCATAAAGGGCCTCCTTTTCCTGCAGTTCCACCTTTATCCTTCTTAGCTCGGCCTGTTGGGGCCTGATTACCAAAAAATACAGTAAACTTAAAGTGGCAACTCCCACCAGGATGAGACCTCCGATTTTTTTATCCAATAGCCTGGGGTTCATAAACTTTCCTCGCCTACTAGTTTACAGGAAAGTCGAAAACTCATGGCAGAAATTTCTTCCTTTTCAGTCCGGCTGGCAGTGGTCAAATTGATCTCCTTTATGATTTTGCTGAAGGCTGGATTTTCCTTGATTTGATGGGCAAAGTTTTCTATGGAACGAAACCCCCGATTGTCACCGGGCACGGCAAAGCCTTGCAGAGATAGAGTCATAGCCTCAGCCGATTTTTGCACGGATATGCTGCTTATCCAGATATTTTCCGGTATGAGTTCACTAAGAGCCTGGAGCCTTGGCGTCCACCAGATTTGTTTTCCCCTGAGCTCACTGGTTAAGGATATCTTGTGATACAAAGAATCCCACTCTTTTTTGTATTTCACTATCCGGAAGACCTCTGGATTTAATGCGTCATATTGTCTTAAAATCAAAGTTAGTCGGTTCTGGCGGTCTTTAATTTCATAATAGTTGCCTATGTAAACCCGCCCCATCCACATAATCAAAAGGAGAAAGACTCCAAGTAAGATAGCGAAGAGAATCCTCCTCGAGCTTTTCGCTCTAAAGGAGCTTACTCTGCCTCGAATCAGATTTAGCTGGATTTTCATTTTTATTTCTCCCTCAAACCTAATCCAATGGCGATGGCCAGAAGATAGCCCTGAGATTCCTCAAACTCGTGACCCAGTTTGCCAGGATCAAACTCCAGATCTTTCAAGGGATTCCATTTTTCCACCGGTAGCTCCAGAGCCTTCGAAAATAAATCACCAGCCTCTGAAGCCACGCTACCTCCTCCGGTTAAGAAAATTCTGGCCACCTTGGTTCCCTGAGCTCTACCTTCGTAATAATGGACGGATCGACGGATCTCCTCAACTGCTCTTTTCACCATGGTCATGTCCTTGAAGTCCAGAGGGATCTTCAACTCCAGACTAATGTCTCTGACGAAGTGCAAATTACCTTTGCCTAAAATCCCCAGACTTATTAATCTCGCTCCCAGGTTCAAGACCATCACCTGCTCATCAGAAGCCAGATTCTTCAGTCTCAAGAAACAGTTGGCCAGAGCCAGGCAGTCAATATCAATGGCTATGGGGTTCAAACCTGCCTGTTGAAGGGTTTCCATGCACTGGCGAACCATCTCTTGGGGCACCGCAACAAATAAAATCTCCTGTCCTCCAGCTCCTTTTTGATTCTGCGGTAAGATCTGAAAGTCTGTCTCCATTGAATTGAGCTTACCTCCCATCACCCGTTGAGCCTCCAGCTTGACCGCACTATCTAGCTCTTTTGCTGAAAAAGGAGGGAATTTGAAGTACTGAATAATGATGGAAGAACCGCCCAGAGAGGAAACGGTATCCCTGGCCTTAATGCGGCTTTTTCTCAATGAGTACCTGATGGCCCGGGCAATAGCATCCTTACCCGTTCTATACCCGGCGGTGCGGAAATCGGAGACGGGGTTATCAATCACTCCCACCTTCTCCAAGCTTATCTTCCCGGAGGACTGACTCAACTGAACCATCTTTATCAGGCTGGATCCAACATCTATACTTACTACATTTTTCAACGCTGCCATAGATTTTTCCTTACCTCAGAATCACCTGGTATTTAGTTATTGTATTTCTTGCCAGTCGGTAAACCCTGCAAAAATTGAACCACTACCATATCCCTCAGGAAGACCAAATGGTTGTGTTTCGGGAACGCGGATTCGCTCGTCGTAGGTGACTTTCATCTGGTAATGCTTCAGAAGATCAAGATCTTTAATGGTTTCATTGAGGTGTTTAAAGGTTTGAGGGTCCTCTAAATCTTCCCATTCTTCACCTTGTAAATACTTCCATTTTCCCTCTTCAAACTTGGCAAAAGCTTTCCATCCAGGTCCTCCTCTCACCCTAGGATCGTAGTCTACCCCTTCTTCAGGATCAAAGTAAAACCATTTTTCCTCTTCAGGATCAAAATAAGCAGGGGCCCAATCCCACACCCATCCCTTTCCCGACTCCCAGTGTCTTGTTCCTGGTACTTTATACCAATCACGCATGATGGAAACGTTATTAAGGGCGACCCAATTGCCAAAGACATTAAATCCTGTGTCAGGTATTTGAAAATCCTCTTCATGAACCGAATCGACATTGTAAAGAAAATCCCTGGCGGAAAACATAAAAGCGCTTACAGTATAGGTGGTCCCGAAGCGAGGATCACCGAAATAGATGTCGCCTCCACTCTGAGGCATACCACTTTCATCATGATCTTTTCCCAGAGCCACTAGTGCCAGAAGGCTCTCATCATCTGCGTATTTAATATTATCGCAAATATGAATGTCTCCCGTAGCTACGATAAGAGCTTTTCCGCTAACTTCAAACCCATAGGTAGGGCTACTGTGAAACCAAACGTCGCCATCCACATAATAAACCCTGTTCTCTCCCAGGTCTAAAGGGGTTGGTGCGGTATATGAATCTCCAACCTCACGAATCCTGGCCGGTCTAAAAAAATAATCATCAACACCCTCAGTACTCTCATACTCAGCAATACGGTTGAACTCCCCTGTGACCCACCGCCACCCGTTCCAGTACCGTTCATTGTGACGGCCTACGTTTCTGGCCACTACATTGTACAGCGGATGATCTTCTCGTAGGAACCCGGGAGGAGGAACATTCTCCCCGTCAAAAACCTTGCCTAAGTCACAATAAGTCCACGGCCAGTTTTCCTGTGCCGTTTCGTCCGCGTTCTCATATGCTGCGTATTCCGCTGCCGCCTTTTCCGCGTATCCCATACCTATCAGGTCCGGGTAGGCTATAGGGTCGACATTCGGATTAAAATTAAGAGCCCAACCGCCAAATCCAGGATCGGGATGTTTTATAACCTCATGAGGAAAGGTATAGTCAATTGCGCCTAGAACCTCATATTTGTTGGGAAGAGGCCATGGCGGTGGGGGATTCCAGGTCTCCCACTCCGGCACGGGAGCCCAGTCCGGATCATCAGGTCTCCACTCCGGCTCGATAACGCTCGCCTGCTCATACAAATGGACATCTGCATTGGAATATATATCCCCGTAGACAGTGTCTTTTCCTCCGTGTTCGTAGCGTCCATCCCGCTCAGGCTCGCCAGTACCCTCTAGTTCAAGAGCCCAATTTCCTGGAAACGTGTGAGCAGCGTAGATACTATACTGGTAAGCATCCAGCAAAAAAGGCAATGTTACTTTTATCTTCTTTTCTGCCGTCACCTCTGCACCTTTTATTGTCTGACCAATTGAAATAGCCCATGGTAGAGTTGGAGGGACTGTGGAAGGATCTCCATCGTAATATTCAACCCAGTATTTTTCTCCGTCTCCCAAGGTAAGTGGTTCGTCATGTTTTCCGACGGCAGGTCGATATGGTCCACCTTGGTCCTCCGGTCTTGATATTAAAGGCGTCTCTTTAATGCTTTGATGTTCTCCGGCATACAATCTTACCGCTAATCTCTCTATCCCTGCTTCAGCCAGCCAAAAGGCTTGGTTTTTGTCAATTTCCCTCCTTACCAGCCTGTTCTCCATTACCCCTGCATTAAGAAAGGCCAGTCCAGTTATGGTAAGAGCCAGTGCCAGGATGATGACAATGGGTAATATCACTCCGCTTTCAGGATTAGATGATTTCTGGGTCAATTTCTTACTTTTCATTTTCTTACCTTATTAGCTTTCATTGATAATTAATTTCTCGGCTTCACCGCTGTCCTGAGAACGCTGCCAACGTTTCCTCTTACTAGGGTCAATTTCATGTTTATGGTGTTCCCCTCACGAATGACCTCGAAATCTGTACCCTCGTCTCCCTCGACAATTAATTCTTTGTTCCCACCAGATTCCTGGACGAAGTCATTAAAGAAATCGCTTGCCTCTTCTTTGTCCACATAAAAGCTGTCCTCAGCGATAACTAAAGTACTATCATTCGGGACAGAAACCACTGGATCTTCGGTAAAACTAGCTGGTCTTAGCTTACGCTGGATTTTGATCATGACTAAATTGGCATCTCGCTGCATTTTTAGCCTCTCACTTCCCTTTGTCCAGGAACTGAGACCAAAAAGGGGAATCTGGGTAAAGACTAAAACTGCTAAACCTACCAGCAGGACCACCACCATCAATTCTACCAGGGTAAACCCGGAAGTTCTATTTTCCACTGACCAAACCTCATTCATCGGGGAGCAATTAAGGTAGTTAAGCTCACCGTATTGGTAGTACTATCGCTCCACTCTACCGTTACCGTTACCTCCAAGTAGTCGTAGCTGCCATCGTCCACCCACTGAGCCTCGGTAACCATCCTTCCGTCGGATAGATTATCCACCGTTACGGTTTCCTCCGCATCTTCAGGTGGGTCGTCTTCCGAAACTTCCGGCTGGATCCAACTCCAACTGGCACCGCCCAGGAGATAATATCGGAAAGATGGGTCAAACGTATATCCGTCAGATGGGTCGTCAGCTTCAGGAGCAATATACTCCCAATTTGCCGCCTTCAACTCTTCCAGCCTCTGACTGGTTACCAGAAGGGCGGCTCGGCGATGAGCCTCGCGTATAATATTGACTCGACCATAGAAAAAAAACATCCCTCCGCCAAGAATTATCAGAGCTATAATTATAAGAGCTATCATCACCTCTATTAAAGTGGTGCCAGTCTTTGAATTAAAGGAAGCAATCTTCATTGTGACTTCTTCGAGGAGTTGGGGAGATTCTCCCCAACTCCCCATGATTATTATCCATTTCCCTTATCACGGCCAATACTCATACCAACTTCCGTCGATAAAATCCAGGTACAGCTCTATATCCTTGATCTTACCATCTGTCCCTATGGCATAAATGTAAGTGCCATCCGGTACTACCGCCTTTACACCACTGGGGACATCCCCAACGCCGAACGTCGCATTAGTAGTGGTCCACCACGTGTTGCTGGCAACGTCCACTGCTAGTTTTTTCAGGATGCTCGGACTATCCTCACTGGTGCCTGTCACCAAAGGATTACCTTCCACTAGAACCACCAGCTCAGACTTCTTCAGAGCACCCAGAGTGGCTTTTCCCTCGGACCCATAGGCTCTATTCATAGCGAACCTGTATATCGGAATAGCCGCAGCAGCCAACACGCCTACCACTATGACCACCACCAGTAGCTCAATTAGCGTAAATCCAGTCTTCCGATGCTTACCTATGACTCTGTTGGTCATTTTATGTAACTAGGACGGGCGTTTTTCCTACCAGTTTCTAGCCCCATATCACCCACAACACGGTATCCCTAATTTTTCTGGCCGTATTCTTTACACAAATATCTCTACCGTCCTCGCTTCCGGTAGTAACCCCTCTGTGTTTGAAAGGCTCAAAAAGAACCATGCTCACGGTGTGTAGGCCCAGTTTTCATGCCATTCGCCAGTGTCAATATCCATTGCCATCGATATACCCTCGATTTTAGTGTCAACGGCGAGATCTAGAGCTGCAACCCAAATATACAAGTGACCCGCTACAAGAGGAGGTATGCCGATCTCTGTAGCTGTGGCCGTGGGTCCTGCCAGATCACAGCCGAACGTACACGTATCAGCATGGAGTCCAGTCCCCGTTTCAGCGTAATGCCACCATGTGTTCGACCTAGTATCCACTCCAAGAGTTGCCATACTGAAGTTGGCCGCAGTATACAGGTAATCGGTCGGAAGCGTTGGAAGCTCACCCCCAGCTTTTTCGGTGGCGTAGACAATCTCAGCCGAACGGATGGTGCCGATAGTAGCTTTTGCCTCGGAGGCATAGGCCCTAGCCAAGGCAAATCTGTATAAAGGGATAGCGGCTGCGGCTAAGATACCTACTACGATGACCACTATCATCAACTCAACTAAGGTAAATCCAGCTCTTTTCTTTTTTTCCCTGCGCAAAATCTTTCTTAACCAATTCATCTGTTTTTCCTCCTTAATGAGATTTAATTTTTACGGTCCTACTTTCATACTCTCAGCTCACCACCTCCCCGATATTTCATTTCGTCCAAGTTGATTTTCCTATCCCATAACTCTAGCTAGATTAAAAATGGGAAAATACATAGCTATTACAAAAAAGCCTACCAGTACTCCCAGGCCAATGATAAGAACAGGCTCGAGAGTTGAGGTTAGAGCTTGTATCCGGTAGTCGAGCTCCCGGTCATAGAAATCGGCTACTTTGGGCAGCATCTCGTTGAGGGTTCCTGACCGCTCACCGGTGTGAACCATTCCGGTGACCAGAGGAGGGAAAAAACTCTGTTTCCTCATTTCGGCAGCTAAGGTAGAGCCCTCAACAATTCTTTCCCGAATCTCCTTTATGGCGCGTTCTGCCACTACATTTTCGGCAACGGCGGCGGTGTGATCCAGGGCCAGCACCAGAGGAACTCCACTGGTGAGCAGTATCCCCAAAGTCCGACATATTCTTGCCAGCACCAAATAATAAATTAATTTAGCCACTATGGGCAGTTTTAACTTAATCCTATCCAGGGTCCCCCTTCCTTTGCCAGCTCGGAAATATCCAAACCCAAGCACTACCAGTCCCAGAACCAGAATTATTTCATAGAGAAGGTTTCTGATGAGAAAATCACTTACATTTAAGACAAACTGGGTTATGGCCGGCAGCTCAGCTCCGAAGGAGGCGAATATCTCTTTAAATTGAGGAATGATGTAAAAGATCATCACCCCCACCGCTACCACAAAAAAGCCGGTGATGAACATAGGATATCTACTGGCATTTACCACCTTTTTTTTCAGGTCTATTTGACGTTCCAAGTAACTGGCCACCTCCGAGGTCACCTTGTCCAACGATCCAGCCTCTTCCCCCACCGCCACCATCTCTATAATCAGGGGAGGAAAGATGCGCGGATACTCGGATAAAGCCTGGGAGAATCTCCTTCCCCAGGCTACATACTGTCTTATCTGTCTTAGAATAAGGGCAAATTTCTGATTCTCTGTTTGGGAGGAAAGACCATCCAGACATTCTGATAAATTTACTCCTGCCTCCAGCATAGTGGCGAGTTGACGAAAAAATACCGCAACGTCACTTGCCTTTATCCGGCGTGCCTGAAGGAGAGAGGAAAGTTCCCTCGCTACCTGGCCAGTAAAAGCCTCCGCCTTAACCTCCTTTATGGAGACCGGAGTAAGGCCCCTGGTTCGCAAAAAAGAGGATACCTCCGGAATTGAGCCTGCCTCATGCCGGGTTTCGACCCTCTGTCCCTGGTTGTCTACCGAGATACAGGTAAATTTAGGCATATTATTTTAATCCTGTAAAGTAACGCTTAAAACTTCCTCAACTGTGGTCACTCCCTGGCGGAGCTTTTCTACAGCAGATTCTCTCAAGGTCCTCATTCCCTGCCTGGTTGCCTCAGCTCTCAGGACATGCATATCAGCTCCTTCAAAAATGAGCCGTTTCACTCGAGGATTGATTTCAAAAAACTGGAATATAGCAGTTCGGCCAAAGTAACCAGTATAGTTACACTGTCGGCAACCACGGCTGCGAGCCAATTTGAGCTCCTCCTTCTCCCCATTCCCTAGACCGAGTCGCTGCAAAACTTCCCCAGAAAGAGTATAATACTCCCGGCAGTTAGGGCAGACACGACGAATCAGTCTCTGGGCTATAACTAAGTCAACGGCGGAGCCAATGAGGTAAGGTTCAATGCGGAAGTATCGCAGTTGAGCTATGGCACCCACGGCATCGTTAGTATGCAGAGTGCTAAAGACCAGATGTCCGGTCAGGGCAGCTCTTGTAGCAATCTGAGCGGTTTCACGGTCACGAATTTCCCCCACCAGGATTACATCAGGGTCCTGTCGAAGAATGGCCCTAAGACCCCTGGCAAAGTCCAGACCAATCTCAGGCTTTGCCTGGGTCTGATTAATACCGGCTAAATCGTATTCAATAGGGTCTTCTATGGTAACAATATTCCTCTCCGGACTGTTAATATGCCTCAGGCCAGCGTAGAGAGTGGTAGTCTTTCCACAGCCGGTGGGCCCGGTTTCCAATACCGTTCCATAGGGCTTTTTGAGTGCCTTTTCAAACTTTGAGAGTTGATCCGAGCTAAAACCCAGCTCCTCAAGGCCCAAGGAAATTTTCTCCTTATCCAAAAGACGCATGACTAACTTTTCTCCATACAGGGTGGGAAAAGTGGAGACCCTGATGTCAACTTCTCTGTCTCCTATTTTCACCGCACAACGACCATCCTGAGGGAGCCTTCGCTCAGCAATGTCCAGATTGGAAAGAATTTTTACCCGGGAGATGATGGCTGAATGCATGGCCTTGGGAGGAGGGGTTATGTCCCGCAAAACCCCGTCAATACGAATTCGAAGGCTAGCTTTTCCCTTTCCCGGCTCGATGTGGATGTCACTGGCTCTTCGCTCAATGGCATCGAGCAGCAGCAAATTAACAAACTTAACTACCGGCGGATCATTAGCTTTGAGTTTAACCTCACTGAGGTCTTCCCCGATTCCTGGTTGAACCAGAGACCCATTTACCTTGACCAGATCTAATAAGACCGTCTCCATGTCGAGGGATCCACTGTAGTACCTCTCCACTGCTGTCATTATATCTTTTTCTGAAGCCTGTACGGCCTTAATTTCACAACCGCTGATGGTTCTAACGGTATCAATGGCTACCACATCATTCAGGTCAGTCATGGCAAGGGTAAGGGTCTTCCCATTCTTAGATAGAGGGATAACAACATAGCGCCTGGCTACCGTTTCAGGAACCAATTTCAATACTTGAGAATCGACCTGGCCCAGCAGAGACTTCTCATCATAAAAGGATTCTTTCTCCTTTAAAGCAGTGAGTTGCTTTTTCTGGACAAAGTTAAGGTCTACCAGGATCTTTTCCAGATTTTCCTTAGTCTCTCTCTGCCTGGCCAAGCTCTGATTCAACTGGTGGGGAGTAATTACTTTTTTATCCACGAGGGCTTTTACCAGCTGTTTGTTGTTTTCAGAAACCATCTAATATCTCCTTATCCTCTACCTACATCTTTTAAAAAGTGTCTCAAGTCCTGGGTCCTAATCAGAGATGGTAGGCCAGTGATTTTTCAAAAACAGCTCGATTTCTCACCCTCACCACAGCCGTCTCGTAGTCGACCATATCCCTATTAACTAAATCCTTGAGTGCCTGATCCATAGTTCGCATTCCCAATTGAGTTCCCGTCTCCATAACTGTGGGTAATTGGTGAGATTTGCCTGTCCGTATCAGGTTCCTCATGGCAGAGTTAGCAAGTAATAGCTCCATCGCAGGTATTCTTCCCCGGTCATTTTTTTTGGGAAGAAGGATCTGGGCAATTACCGCTTGTAGAGTACTGGCTAGCTGGGTCCTTATCTGGGGTTGTTGGTGAGAGGGAAAAACATCAATGCACCTATCCACCGCCCCCGGGGCATCGGGGGTATGCAAAGTGGCCAGAACCAAATGCCCGGTCTCAGCCGCAGTAATAGCAGTAGCAATAGTTTCCAGATCTCTCATTTCTCCAATCAAAATGACATCCGGGTCCTGACGAAGGCAACGCCTCAAAGACTCAGCGAAGGACAAAGTATCTGAGCCCACCTCCCTTTGCTCTACCACACTCTTCTCATGGGAATGCAGATATTCCATGGGGTCCTCTATGGTGATAATATGGGCCAACCTCTCTTGATTTATTATTCCCACCATGGCAGCCAGGGTGGTTGATTTGCCACAGCCAGTGGGGCCAGTTACCAGAATGAGCCCCATCTTCTTAAGAGCTAAGTCGCCCAGAATAGAAGGGAGATTGAGCTCGGAAAGCGAGGGAATATGGTCAGGGAGACGTCTAATGGCCACGGCTACCGATCCTCGTTGGACATGGACATTGGTCCGGAAACGTCCCACTCCACTTACTCCGAAAGAAAAGTCAAGCTCATGACTTTTTTCAAACCGGGCTATTTTCTCAGCACCCATAACAGAGTAGATGATGGATTTTATCTCCTCAGAGGTGAGAGATTTCTCCTCCAACGCCTTTAAATCTCCATCAATGCGAATAGTAGGAGATATTCCGGCTACCAGGTGCAGGTCTGATGCACCTCTTGCCGTCGTTTCCTTTAGCAGAGAACCTAGATCCATAATTTGCTCCCTTTCAGCCTATTTCGAGAATACCTCTGCATCATTTTCTCCGGGTCTTGGCCAATTTTTCGCTTAAAGTAACACCTAACAGAGAGCAAAAAACATGCCAAAAATTTGACTACCTTTCTTTTCTCCGCTTTGTCGAGCAGGTATCTATCTTTACCATAACAATATACTGCTTCACATTTAAATCTCCCTGCACCTAAGTGCATCAACTTGCCCCAAATATGTTCAATATGTTTACATATATAGGACAAATAATTACTTTGTCAAGAGGGGAATAAGGATAAATAATCTTCTGAGGGTAAATCCTTTGATCATTCAACAAAAAAGCCCATTCTTTTCTTCGAAAGAATGGGCAAGTGCAAGTCACAATATAGCTTCGGTAACCCAGCTGCCGTTGAAAAGGCCTGTGGTTTTGCGCCCCATTCTTTCGAATAGTTTGCCTTTATCGGTTACATCTTTCTCAGCTCTCTAACAATTATCAAAGATCCACTTTTCTATCAGTCATATTATAGCAAATAAGAAATATTTGTCAAGTCCCCTGCGACATAAAACGATAAATAGTCCTCATAATGGGTTACATCGTCCTGTATCAAATAACTAGCTCAAAATAGATTTTTAGGTTTTTCTCCGGTCATCCCGGAGTATTTGGTATTATTTTGAAAATAATTCTTAAGAATGGATGAGCCAGAACTATCCTCAAGCAAAATGCCTGAGTCTCCTCCTATGCTTGAATTTCTTTGCTTTTCGATCCTGAATTGTTTCCTCTTAAGAATTCAAACTCTATCTCTAATCCCGGCGATGAAATGTCTAGCTTAACCAGACGAAGGTCTTCTAAATCATGGGCTGCTTTTTCTAATCGCTCCCTGAGGAAATTACTCCCCAGACATCCCTCGAGAACTTTTGAACTAACCCTTCCCGTTCCTTTTGCTTTGTCGGCAAAAATTATGAGAAGTAGGTACAATCTAATCTCCTCTGATGATAGCCTTTTCCATAAATTTTCATCGGTTAGCTTTTTTAGCAGCTCACGTTTGTTTATTCTCATGTTTTGGATTATAAGATAAATAATTATGATTGTCAAGGCTAGGGTAGGCTAAATAATCTTCTTAAGCTAACAATTCTACCGATCACAGGCAGGACAGAAGTTTACTTACTATTTGAACATTTGACATCCCCACCCAAATAAACTAGTATTATCCTCAGTGAGGTTGGAGATGAAGATAGGGAAAAGTATAAGGAGACTGAGAAAAAGATTGGGATTGACCCAAAAAGGATTTGCTGGGCGTGTGGCTGGCAAAGTTGATTATACCTATATTGGAAAAATGGAGAGGGGGGAGCAATATCCTTCTCTCAAGATGCTGGAAAGGATAGGAAAGGCTTTTTCTGTTCCCCTTGGTTATTTCTTTGAGGATGAGAGTCTTCTTAAATCCCTGAATCTTCTACCGGGTGAAATAAAGGATCTACTTAAGGATACAAAAAGGCAGGATTTACTAAAGATCAGTCAAGGACTAAACCCACGAGATATGAGCCTGGTTATGCAGATAATCAATATCCTCACCCAGAAAAAACCTCTGGAGGGCTTACAACTAGCAGAGCCTGGGCTTGAATATCCAGCTATGGATCAAGGAAAGGAAAGGGAACTAATCAATAAAATAGAGGAGGTCCTCGGTTCTTCCCCTTTGGTTTTATCCTCTCAAGAGAGTTGGCTGAGGGAAAGCTTAAAAATCACCCTGAAAATTCTTAAGGCGTCGGTCTAGTTAGTCTTGGCGGGAAAAAGAATATAGAGACATCAAACAGGCTTCTCACCTAAAAATCTGAGGGGGGGAGATGCAACACAATAACAAAAAGAGGCAGAAGATTGCTCTTCTGCCTCTTAAACTTTTACTTATTCAGCTTGGAGCTTAGTACTGAGGTGGTGGGTACCCCCCTCCCCCTGGAGGCATTCCTCCTTTTTCCTTTTCTTCAGGGATGTCGGTAATCACAGCATCGGTGGTTAAAATCAAAGAGGCAATACTTGAAGCATTCTCAATGGTTGTTCTTACCACCTTGGCTGGATCTATAACCCCTGCCGCCACCAGATCCTCATATTTTCCGGTCTCGGCATTGAATCCCCAGTTACCCTCTTTACTCATTACTTTTTCTACCACTACTCCACCCTCTACACCAGTATTTTCTGCTATCTTTCTCAAGGGTTCTTTAAGTGAATCTCTGATTATGTTTATTCCGATTTGCTCATCGGGATTCTCACCCTTAAGCTTGTCCACAGCCGCATAAGTCCTGACCAGGGCTACCCCACCTCCAGCAACTATTCCTTCTTCCACAGCAGCCCTGGTGGCCGCA
>Ga0307430_1001054_pt1 | contig 21186 bp, 21 predicted proteins | sample SalMarWE160130MG_FD_202159 | JGI IMG/M metagenome (GOLD analysis project Ga0307430, IMG submission 202159) | Salt marsh sediment microbial communities from the Plum Island Ecosystem LTER, Massachusetts, United States - WE1603-130 | ecosystem: Environmental > Aquatic > Marine > Intertidal zone >...
TAACATCCTTTGATTACGTGAAACTCCTTCAATATAAGACATTAGACCCCCTTGTGTTTATTCTAATCTAATTTACTGGATATATAATTGAACGCAAGGGTTTTCACACAGTCTGACGACCTAACGAACCAACAAAGTAAGAAACAACAAATTACACGAATTAGTAGTCAATTTTCAATTTCTAATTTCCAATTAGACTATACCCTATATTCTCACTGCTAACTACTCTCTACCTATCTAACAACCACACCCTTCTTCGATATATCTCCGATATCCGTCTCAAGATTATAAAAATATATACCGTTTGGAACCCTCACACCTTTTAAATTCGTACCATCCCACGTTACATTATAAATACCGGGGACAGATTCCTTATTAACAAGTTCCTTTACCAGACCTCCGTAAATATTATAGACCCTAAGAATTACATTTTGAGTACTTGCATCTTGAGGTATTTGATATGTTATAATTGTTGAATTGACAAAGAGATTTTCTGCAAAAAGCATAAATCCATTCGTTTTCTCAGTATAAATCTCTATACCGGCTCCGGGTGTTCTAACAAGAAAATAATAGGGAGTAATACTTCCTGTAAAATTCTCCGTCATGTTTATCGTTCCCGATGTACTATCTAACCCGAATACGTACAAGGAGTGGAATCCAAGTGTAAGTGTATCAAGTGCCGAAGCAGTCCAGCTTACAACAGGTGAACCCCCGCCGACTGTAATTGTCGCCTCCGACCACTCGCCTTGAGTCGTTCCGATTTGATAAAGCACCTTCATAATATTGGAATTAGTCGGGCTTCTGGAATTGGTAGTTCTTCCTGCAAACGAAGGAATCCTATCTTCCGTTTCATTATCAGGAAATGAAGTAATGAGTGTTGCAAGAGGAGATGTATATTCTTCTACCTCGTCTATTACGGTTACGTTATCACTTAAAAAATTCACAACATATGTCTTGTTCGTATTTGAATTTACACAAATCCACTCTGGCTCATCTCCAACGTCAACAGTAATGGTCGAATTGGTCGCTCCATCTATCACAGTCACGTCGTCACTGGAATAATTCGCCACATATATTTTATTTGTATTGGTGTTTACGCAAGAAGCCCAGGGTCCATCTCCAGCGGGAACAGTTACTTTTGAATTGGTCGCTCCATCTATTACCGTTACATTGTCACTTAAAAAATTTGCCACATATATTTTATTTGTGTTGGGATTAACACAAATTGCATCCGGTGCCTCTCCAACGGAAATAGTATTGGTTGAATTATTCGACCCATCTATCACAGTCACACTGTTACTACCTCCATTTGCTACATATATCTTGTCTGTATTTGGATTTACGCAGATATCCTTCGGCTGAGTACCAACATCAACACTGTCGGTCAAATTGGTTTCTCCGTCTATTACTGTTACATTGCCACTCCAATAATTGACCACATATATCTTATTTGTATTTGGATTTACGCAGATAGAAGAAGGGCCGTCTCCTGCTTGGACAGTCTCGGTTGAATTAGTCTCTCCGTCTATAACCGTTACATCGTAAGCACCCCAACTGGGAACATATACCTTGTTTGTGTTGGGGTTTAAACAGATGTCATGAGGATAATTGCCGACAGGTATGGCATTAATTGAATGAGTCTCTCCGTCTATTACTGTTACACTGTCGATATCCCAATTTGCCACATATATCTTGTTTGTGTTGGGATTAACAGAGATAGAACTAGCTCCACTTCCAATGAAAATAGTCTCTGTTGAATCAGTTACACCATCTATTACCTTTACATAGCCGCTATCTCTATCCGCAACATATATCTTGTTTGTTATTGGATTTACGCAGATAGCACGAGGAAGATACCCAGTAGGGATAGTATCTGTTAAAAAATCCGATCCGTCTATCACTTTTACATAGTTACTCCCCCCAGTTGGAACATATATCCTGTTTGTAACGGGATTCAAGCAGATACCGGCCGGCTCGCCTCCAACGGAAAGAAAGGTAGTTGAATTGTCCGAACCGTCTATAATGGTTACAGTACCACCGGAACGATTCGCTACATATATCTTGTTTGTATTGGGATTTACCGAGATAGCTTCAGGACAAACGCCTACGGCAACCGTGTCTGTTGAATTGTCTGTTCCGTCTATAACTGTTACACTGAAATCAATATAATTTGCAACATATATCTTGTTTGTGTTGGGATTAACGCAGATACCTCGAGGATCATCCCCAACAGCGACAGAATCGGTTGAATTGGTCTCTCCGTCTATTACCGTCACATTATCACCGAGCTCATTTACTACATATACTTTATTTGTGCTTGGATTTACACATATCGCATAAGGAGTATTCCCAACGGCAATAGTGGTATCGATTAAGTTAGTCTCTCCATCTATCACTGTTACATTGTCATCGACATTATTAGCAACATATATCTTATTTGTATTTGGGTTTACACATATAGCCATAGGCAAATCACCAACGTCAACAGTATCAGTTGAGTTGGTTTCACCGTCTATCACCGTTACCTTATCACTGCTCCTATTTGTCACATATATCTTGTTTGTAACGGGATTCACCGCTATCGCCCAGCCTCCGGTTCCGGCGGCGGTAACAGTATCAGTTGAATTGTTTTCTCCATCAATAACTATTACCTTATCACTCGTCTCACCGGCTAAATAAATTTTATTTGTGTTTGTATTCACACAAACTGCATAAGGTCCATATCCAATAGGAATAGAGGCGGTCGAATCGCTTGTTCCATCTATCACCGTTACACTTTGACCGCCAACGTTTCCCACATATATCTTGTTTGTTATTGGATTTACGCAAATCGCATAAGGCCAGTTTCCTGTAGCAATAGTGTCGGTTACCCAGTCAGCATAAAGAGCAGGAACGAATAAAAAGATTTGAAAGAAAATTACAATCAACAATACTTTTACGATATTCTTATAAATCATAAATACCTCCTTTTATATTGAAATTATAGGGATTATTAAACATTAGTCAAGTCGGTGCAGAGCACCGAGTCATTAGTCTTGAGTCTTGAGTCTGGAGTCAAAGTTCAGGTACCGGGTCTCAGGTATCGGAATCGACATTGAACATTGGACTAATTAAAGTGTCTGCCGTCTTCGGTCACCCGTCTTTTTTTGTTAACTTCCTAACGATATAAATTCTCTCTCTAAATACAGCCTTGACTTTTCCCTCATATCTCTTAATAATCCTAGAGAAAAAAAGGAGTTCAAAAATAAATGATTACTCACACATTAGGATTCCCGCGAATAGGGATTAAAAGAGAATTAAAAAAGACAATCGAAAGTTACTGGAAAGGCAACCTTTCCGAAGAAGAACTTTTTCTTGCGGCAAAAACCTTAAGAAAAAAGCACTGGCAGCTGCAGAAAGAAACCGGTATTGACCTTGTTCCGGCTGGAGATTTTTCGCTTTACGACCAGATACTGGATATGACGGTAACCCTGGGAGCAGTACCCCGGCGTTTTAACTTCGAGGGCGAAACTGTCGATATCAAAACTTACTTCGATATGGCAAGAGGAAAAGCAAAGCAAGGTGATGCCAACGCAATGGAAATGACAAAATGGTTCGATACAAATTATCACTTTATGGTTCCCGAATTCGAACCCAATCAAACTTTTAAACTTTCAAGCGAAAAGATTTTCGAAGAAGTAAAAGAAGCTACCGCACAGGGTCATAACGTAAAACCCGTCCTGCCCGGACCTCTTACATACATCTTTCTCGGAAAAGAAACCGAAGAAGGTTTTAACCGCTTCGATCACTTAGATTCAATATTAAAAGTTTACGAAGAAATCTTAACCCGTCTTTCAGCAACTTGCCAGTGGGTTCAGCTTGATGAACCTATTCTCGTCCTTGACCTTGACACAGAAACAAAAAACCATTTCAAAGAAACGTATGAAAGATTAACAAAAGCAGCCGGTTCAATGAAAATATTACTTGCGACTTATTTCGGAGCATTGGGCTCTAATGAAGACCTCACGCTTTCCCTACCTGTATCAGGTTTACACCTTGATCTCGTAAGAGCTCCGAATCAATTAGATTCGGTCTTAAAAAATATTGATTCAGAGAAAATTCTCTCTCTGGGGTTAGTAAACGGTCGAAACATCTGGAAAACGAATTTCGATACTGCAATAAACATGGTAAAAAAAGCCGTCGAAACCATCGGCAAAGAACGTATAATGCTCGCTCCTTCCTGCTCTCTTCTGCACGTACCGATGGATCTTGACGAAGAAACCGCATTATTACCCGAAATAAAGAATTGGATGGCTTTCGCAAAGCAAAAATGTAACGAATTGCATATAATACGCGGCGCGGCTCTCGGAAAAGACGTCGGAGAAGAATTAAATGCAAATCGAGAAGCTCTCCAATCAAGAAAAGAAAGTCCTTTAGCTACAAATAAATCCGTACAGGAAAAACTGCAAAATATATCAAAAGAAATGCTTTCCAGGAAATCACCATTTGCCGCGCGTATAAAGAAACAGAATGAAAATCTGGATTTACCGCTGCTTCCTACAACAACTATCGGTTCCTACCCTCAAACAAAAGAAATTCGTCAAATCCGTTCAAAATTCAAAAAAAGAGAGATATCCGAAGAAGATTACAAAAAAAGCATGAAAGATTTTATCAGGGAAATGACTATCAAACAGGAAGAATTAGGGCTGGACGTTCTTGTTCACGGTGAACCGGAAAGAAACGACATGGTCGAATATTTCGGAGAACAGCTTAAAGGTTACTGTTTTTCAAAGAACGGATGGGTGCAGAGTTACGGAACTCGATGCGTAAAACCTCCAATCCTTTACGGAGACGTATTACGTCCGGAACCTATGACAGTTAACTGGATTAAATATGCCCAATCCCTAACAAAAAAACCGATGAAAGGAATGTTAACCGGACCTGTCACAATCCTCTGCTGGAGTTTTGTTCGTGATGACCAGCCGCGTAGCGAAACCTGTAAGCAGATTGCGCTCGCGTTACGTGAAGAAGTCAGAGAACTCGAAGAAGCCGGAATCAAAATCATCCAAGTTGACGAACCTGCCATTAGAGAAGGTTTACCATTAAGGAGAAAAGACTGGGAAACATATCTCCAATGGGCAATCGATTGTTTCCGTATTACAACCTCCGGCGTCAAAGACGAAACACAAATACATACTCATATGTGTTACAGTGAATTCAACGATATTATCGAATGGATAGCAAAAATGGATGCTGACGTAATAAGCATAGAAGCGAGCCGTTCGAAAATGGAATTACTAAAGGCTTTCGAGGATTTTCATTATCCCAACGAAATCGGTCCCGGTGTTTACGACATTCACAGTCCCCGAATACCGTCAAAAGAAGAAATGAAAAGCTTAATCAAAAAAGCAATAGAAGTAATACCATTAGAAAACCTCTGGGTAAACCCGGACTGCGGACTAAAAACCAGAAATTGGGACGAGGTTATCCCATCACTCAGGAATATGGTAGAGGCAGCACGGGAGCTACGACTAAGTTGAATGGTTGAATTGTTGAATAGGAAAAACAACTAAATCCCAAATCCTAACATTGACGCACGACTCATGCCTCGCGATGTCCAACATCGCGCCCCTTGACTTATCAATTAATCTTTTTAAATTTTCAGTATACTATAATTATGGAAATATTAAATTATCTATGTGAAGAAGGTTTATTGAAATTCAAAAATAAAACCCCTAATTTTTTTATTGGATCCCCTATTGCATACCCGAAAAGCAAATGTTGTTTTTGTAAAAAAGATATTAACAAACGGAGGAAAAAATGAAAATAGAAGAAATAAAGAAGAAGTACGAAAAAAAATTATTAAGCAAAGTTAATGTTTTAGGTGTAATGACGGGATATAAGATAAAGGGAGAGGAGAAAACCGATGAACTAAGCGTAATATGTATGGTTGAGAAAAAACTCCCTAAGGAAAAACTGAGTAAGAGGGATTTTGTCCCGGAAACAATAAAAGATATTCCAACCGACGTGATAGAAGTCGGAAAAATAAGAGCACTACAAGCAGATAATCAGGAAAGACTTAGACCCTGCCCTATGGGAACATCCGGAGGGCATTATCTGATAACTGCGGGTACAAACGGAGAATTACTTAAAGATAGGAGTACCGGTAAGATATGTATCGGAACAAATAATCATGTAGGGGCAAACTCAAATGATGCTGAGATTGGAGACGCTTATCTTCAACCCGGATCCTATGACGGAGGCAAAATTCCCGATGATGTGATAGGACAGCTCTTAAGGTTTATCCCTATTGAGTTTATTGATTCTCCGAGTCAATGCTCGCTAGCCAGATTCTGGAGCAGTCTCTACAATATACCTGCTAAATTGCTTGGAAGAAAAACAAGACTTAGACCGGTTTTAGCTTATCCTGAACATAATCTGGTCGATGCAGCCATGGTTGAAGTCAACAGTGACGACGTTTTAGCAAAAATCCTGGATATAGGAGTACCTAAAGGAATCAGACAGGCCGAGCTCGATATGCTTGTTCAAAAATCGGGAAGAACGACTTCCCACACAGTTGATGGACTGGTAACCGGTATAGACGCGACTATCGGTCCCATATCTTATGGTACAGGAAAAACCGCATATTTCAGAGACCAAATAGTTATAAGTAAAGAAGGATTTAGCGCCGGAGGCGACTCCGGAAGCCTGATTCTCGATATGGAAGGCTATGCAGTCGGAAAACTATTCGCGGGAAGCGATAATACTACGATTGCCAATAATATACAGAACTATCTTGATTTACTGGATGCGGAACTTATTACCGGCTGAGATTATTCCATGCCTACAATTGAAGAGGTAAGAAAAGTAAAAAACAAATACGAAAAAGAGCTTATGAATAAAACCGGTGTTGTGGGCTGTTCAATCGGATATAAAGAAATCGATGGTAAAAAAACCGATAAACTTTCCATTGTTTGCTACGTAAAAAAGAAAAAAAAGGAGGAAGAGCTTAAAACAAAAAATATTATTCCTGAGGAAATCGAAGGAATTCAAACAGATGTTGTAGAATCCGGTGAGTTTAAAGCCATGTGAGATTACATCTATTGTCGAAGGACTGTTAAGATGTTAGGCGGTTAGGTCGTTAGGTAGTTTAAAAATTCCCGACCCAACGAACCCACTAACTAACGAGCCAACTAAAACAAAATTGGACGCAGATCAACGCAGATTTACAGGATTTTATTTGTTACTACTATCCAACGACCTAACGATCCAACAATCCAACTAAAAAAAGATATTGTCAAGTGTTGAGATTTGACCCCAAATATACAAAGTCAAAACTAAAAAAAATTCACCACAGAGGACACAGAGTTTTTATTTTTTGTTTTAACTAAATCCCAACCCCCAAATCCAAAATCCTAAATTAGCACGCAGATAAACGCAGATTAACAGGATTTTTTTTCCTTAAATTCTTATAAAGTTTATATAATATTTTCCTAAGTTTACACTTTTGTCCCGGACAAAAGTGTAAACTTAGGATTCAATAAAGGCTCGGGGCTCTATACTTTTCCACCCTTCATCCTTGACATCATTGAATAAAACACATACTTTTTCAGTAATATTTATGAGGTTTTAAAATGGAAAAGAGGAAATTCTTAGAAACCTATCCCGATAACCCTCTCGTTTATGGAATAATAAGAGAAGTTGCAACAACCAGTATACAGGGATTTAAAATTCCCGGCTGGGTTAAAAATAAAACTGAGTATAAAAGAGATTATAGGGAAAGCTTCGGAGACTTTGACAGGGGAAAATGTCTTAAGTATTTCAACTCTTTTCTCGAAAACGAGAAATATAAAGGAACTTTACTTGAAGACGCGATCCTTCTCTATATTGACGATGTTAAGAAAGAGTAAGATGAACGCATAACATCAGTTGACAAAAAAGATAAACCCTATAATTTATGAAAAACAATTTTATTCGGAAAATGGAGATTTTAAATAATGGACTTATTTACTAATATTTATCTGGGAGATAGCAAAGAAGTACTCAAAAACATTCCAGAAAATTCTATAGATTTAATTTTTACATCACCACCTTATGCCGACAGTCGTAAAAACTCTTATGGGGGTAAACATCCAGATGAATATGTTCAATGGTTTTTACCATTTGCAAAAGAATTACTGAGGGTAATAAAACCAACAGGAACATTTATTTTAAATATAAAAGAAAAAGTCATAAATTGCGAACGACATACTTATGTAATAGAATTAATTTTAGAAATGAGAAAACTAGGTTGGTTATGGACTGAAGAATTTATCTGGCATAAAAAAAATTCTTATCCAGGTAAATGGCCAAATAGATTTAGAGACGCATGGGAAAGATTATTACAATTCAATAAAGATAAAAAATTCAATATGTATCAAGAGAGAGTAATGCAACCAGTAGGAGAATGGGCACAAAACAGACTCAAGAATTTGAGTGAAACTGATAAAAGGAGAGATAATTCAAAAGTGGGAAGTGGTTTCGGCAAAAATATTTCTAATTGGCTTGAAAGGGATTTAGTTTACCCTGATAACGTTTTACACTTAGCTACTGAATGCAACAATAAAAATCATAGTGCGGCATTCCCTGACGCCCTGCCTGAATGGTTCATTGAACTCTTTACAATCGAAGGCGATACAGTATTAGATCCCTTCATGGGTTCGGGAACGACAATAATCGTTGCTCGAAGAATGCGAAGAAATGCAATTGGAATAGACATCGTCCCCGAATATATTGAAATCGTTAAAGATAGAATAGGACCTTATAAAAAAACTTTATTTGAAAAAATAAATATTTATGAATCCGCTAAGCTTGACTGACATCTTTAAATATGTAGAAAAAAACATTGGCACCTTTCACGAAAAAAGATTAAATAGGCTTGAGAATCTGAAACTAAATGACATTCTAAAACGTAAAAACCCATATTTGTTTAAAGCTAAAAATATTTTAACCGCTCAAGATTTAGTTCAAACGATATTAGATGCTTATTTATCGTCACAAGAAGAAACAATTTTCGGAGATTTCCTTGAAGGACTGGCTATATTTATTAACAATAAAGTTTACGGTGGCCAAAAATCCTCTGCCGAAGGTATAGATTTAGAATTCAAAAAAGAAAAAATAAAATATATAGTATCCATAAAATCTGGACCAAACTGGGGAAACAGTAGCCAAATCAGGAAAATGGAAGATAATTTCAAGAAAGCAAAAAAAATCCTACATACAGGTAGTTCTAAAATGCATATTATTGCTGTAAATGGATGTTGCTACGGCAGAGATAAAAAACCTGACAAAGGCGAATACCAAAAGCTTTGCGGTCAGGAATTTTGGGCTTTCATTTCAGGAAACGATCTATTATATACCGATATTATCGAACCTTTAGGACATAAAGCAAAAGAAAGAAATGAAGAATTTATAGAGCAATATTCTCAAATATTAAATAAATTCACTCTGGAATTCGGCAACAAATTTTGTGTAGATGGGAAGATTAACTGGGAAAAGTTAGTGCAATTTAACTCAGCCATTAATCTTGTAAAATCTTAGAAACAATAAGATCAAACTCTAAATTGTCCAAGGTTTAGATTTGACCCCAGATATACTTCCAAATTCGCCTACCATACAGGGTCTTCCTGCGGCTTCCAAATAATCAAGGTCTGATGCACGCAAGCTATGACCAGCTTTTCCATTCCAGCCATTGGTATATATATGAACGGAAAAGATGATGTCATCGTCAACAATACTTGGAGACGCGTCAGCAGCCGTGTGTGTCTCCTGTCCCCATCCGGGAATGTCACAAATAATCGGACCGAAGTACACCTGGCGCACTGTGTCGATAGCTGCATTATATGCGTCGGCATATGCCTCTGAAGTTACGCTATGGTCTCCCCATTCATTCATTAGATTCACGGTAAATGAGCCAGCCGAAGAAAGACTGTCCCAATTATCTACCCACCAGTTGGCAGCAGCAATCAGTTGGTTCGGGTTATTAGAACCGAGCGAATCCGCATAGTGGTAAGTAGCTATAACATCATAACCATTGTTGTTAGCTTCACTTATCCATCTCGTGAAATCAGCCATGGTGGAATTCGTACTCGAGTCTAATTCTATCCTTATAGTCCGGATATCGGAATAATCATTCATTAAGTCCCAGCCTAAATCCATGTCTCCGCTGCAAAAATAAGAGGGCTGAAGATTAACACCACATCCTTCAAGTCCGGGTGTTGCCGGAGTTATTGTGCCTCCACTGGTTGTTGTGGTTGTGCTGGTAGTTGGTCCAGTACTCTGTGTTTCTCCACATCCCCAGGAAAACGTTATTATTGCAACTAAAACTATATATATAATACGTTTAAGATTCATTTTGCCCTCCTGTTGTCAATTTAAAGAATCAAGATAACTTGTCAAGGATAAATTTCCGCAACAGCGGAAATAGTTAATTTGTGTATTGATTAATTAGTTAATTAGTGAAAAAAGACAAAACTTATATCTTACACAAAGACACTAAGACACAAAAATAATTGGACACAGATAAACGCAGATTTACTCAGATTTTTTATTTTTGTTTTAACTAAATCCCAACCCCCAAATCCAAAATCCTAAAGAATAGCCGCGAAGGCGGCAAAAAAGTCACGAGTCTTGAGTCATGAGTCAAAAAACTCAACCCAACGAACCCACGATCCAACTAAAATAAATATTGCCACTGATTACACGGATATACACTGATTTTTTGTTTTTCCTAAAACCTAATGATGCCTTTACAAAATCGACCTTTTTGATTAATATTACAATATGAAAAAATATTACATCCTTCTAATAACTCTTTTTTTGATAATAATTTCCTGCGAAAATGATTCTACCGCTCCGGATTACGGCGATTGGCCTTATATCGATAATACAGGTCTTACCAACCCAAATAACCTCACCATAATAAACACCGACACAACTATCACCGTATCCGGTGTAACCGTTCAAAATCTGGATGTAAGGGGAACATTAACTATTCAGGCTAACAACGTAACTGTCAGAAATTGCAGAGCTTGGCTTGGAGCTTATTATGGGATTGTCGTTTCTTCCGGCTATTCGGGAGTTTTGATTGAAGATTGTGAAATAGGCAAAGATTACAGAAACAGTTCGAAAGGTATCTTGATAGGCACAGCAGACAGTACTGAAGTAACAATTCAAAGATGTTATATTCATCATGTCGGAGATGGGATTTTTGGGGGAGGGGGAGGTGATCCTGCACCAAAAGCTAAACTTACAGTTCAGGATTGTTATATTGCGGACATAAGGGAAACAGACGGAAATGATAGTGTTGACACAATCGATGACCATAAAGGTGACGGTATGGAATTTTTGGGTCAGATAAGAGAGGCGATAATAAGACACAATCATATAAATCTCCCAAGCGGCCAAACATCATGCATTCTATTTCAATCCAACTGGGAAAATTTGCAAAATATTACAATCGATAACAATCTCCTATCCGGTGGCGCATACACTATTTACACAAGAATAAACTCAGGACGCACTTTTGAAGGTTTGACTATCATTAATAATCATTTTGGCAGAGATTATAACTTTGGCATCTGGTCAAACGATGTCGATACAACGGAAATGACAACCTACGGAAACGTCTGGCACGATACCGGGGAAGCGGTTCCGGGGATGTTGGGGGTGGATAATTAGCCCCAATGAGAAAATTAAAAAAAATCTTATTTTTTTATTAACAGTATTTTTTATAGAAGTTAACGTAACAGAATTATACGGAAGTAGTAATAAAACAGATGGGCTTAAATCCGAAATAATGCTTCACCCTGTTGACGCCTTTACAGGCTACACACTAAAAAAAGGTGAGTGGATTTACAACCAGGCTCTTACTCCTTATCCCAGCTGGTTCTGGTGGGGAATTACTGATAATATTACAACCGAGCTGGATACAGAATGCTGGCTTGGGGGTGTCGTGAGTTTTAACTTCAGATTTAAACTTTTAAATCAGAGGACCTTTATACCAACTGTCGCGTTTGAAACCATGTATCAGTATCTACCCAAGGAAATTGACCAACTCGATACTTATGATTATTTATCGGTAAAGAGAAAAGGAAATATCTGGTATAATAGGCTCAATTTAAGCTGGGAGATAAAGAAAAATCTTTATTTAAACGTTTCAGGAGGGGCAACATACCTGGAACATTTAACAATAGATAATTCCGATACCTCTAATTATGAAGGAGAAACATACAATAATCGTGTTACTCCTGATGTTTCCGCCAGTATTGATTTCAGAGCGTATGAGTGGTTATCTCTTCATGCTGCGGCTTCCTATGGAACTACGTTTATTTATCTCGATAATGTTCCACGAAAGCAGCAGTTTAATGTAGGCGTAAGGTTTGCTCCTTTTTACAAACATAGAAAAGGTATATTAAGAAATTTCAGAATTGAGTTAGCATTTTTAACATTTCGATTCAAAGAGGTAGACCATCTCGTAAGTGGTCCTTTCGGATTCATTTACTGGCAATGGGGCGGTAATAAATGAATCTCACACGGAGAGTTTAAACTGTTAATGGTTGACTGCCAAATGAAACCAGAGACTTTATTTTTAAAAATAAAATATAATTTACATATCTCTATGTAGTTTTTAGACTTTGTTAGTATTTCTTCAGAAAATCAGAGAGTTTTTCTTTCGACACAGGATTAATTTTAAAAGGAATTTTATCAATTGTCAATAATTCTTTTTCTCTTTCAAGGTTAATGGTAAGGTTTTCTTCTTTTAAGTTCCATTCGGCAAAAACAAAGCGATTTATATATTCAGGAGGAAGAAAAACTTTTGTATTTGCTACTTCAATATAACCCTTTTCAAGCTCTTCTTCTTCATAAACTTTCCGAATATAATAAATTTTTGGAATATAATTGTTCTTTTCTTTATTTTGTAAAGGTTGATCCGGAAATTCGCAATATTTCCTATAATCTTCATTAAAAAGTTTAAGCTTTTCATCTATTTCTTTAATATTCCTAAACTTAAATCTGTTCCAGAGTTTTCTGGAGAATACACTGTTGGCACCTTCAATGGAAGCTTGATTCCAAGGTTTCCTTGGAGTCGTAAATATAGGTGTATCAACGGGGTCATATCAACGGGGTTAGACCTTGAAATGTGAGAAGAAGTAGTTAGAAGTTGGAAGTTAGTAGTTAGAATAAAACAAAAAACATCCGACGGCTAAAAAATTCCTTGACAATGTAACTAAAGTTTCGTGTTTAGAGTTTGGTGTTTCGTGTTAAAGCAAACAATCCTGAAACAAATCCAATTCTCCCGCGTCTAACTTTATAAATACTAAGGAGGAAAGAAATGAAAAAAACTTATTCCACAAAAGAATTGTTAGTTTGTTTATTTTGCATTCCGTTACTTTTTTTATGCTGTTGTCCTTACATCGGGAGTTTCGCTAACAAGGCAAAATCCGAAAGAATGGTCGAACTAAAAGCTCCTCTTGCTGCGGGCTCTCTATTTGAAGCCAGAACCCACAATGGCTTAATTACCATTAACGGCGCAGACGTTAGCGATTGTATTATAACGGCAAATATTGTTGCTTACGCACCGACCAAAGAAAATGCAAAAGAACTTGCAGAAGAAGTAAAAATAGAACTTCAACCCTCAGGAAATAAGCTAATCACGAAAATTGATAAGCCTGATTTTATGAGGAACCGGTCTGTGAGCGTCAACCTTGACGTCACAATTCCTAATCAGACCGACCTTGAGCTTTCCACCCATAACGGGACTATAAGCGTTGCAAATATCAGGAGAAATATCAGCAATAAGACGCACAACGGCACAGTCACAGTCTCACAAGTTACCGGCACCATCAAACTCCAAACACATAACGGCTCAATTACATGCAAGGAAATTTCAAGTAATGCGCAAATTCGAACACATAATGGCAGAATAGAGGTGTACTGTTCTGAAACTGCCTCTCCTATTTCCGATATATCAATAATCTCTCATAATGGCAGCATATATTTTGTTTCTCCGCCGAACTTTTCCGCCGAAGCCGATATCTCAACACATAACGGCACAATTAAAAGCAGCTTGCCAATTCTTTTGAAAGGAAAAATCGGTAAAGATAAAATAAAAGGGACAATCGGCAAAGGAGAAGGAAAACTATACGTCGAGACACACAATGGCTCAATAGAAATAAAATAGGGAGTAACAGGACCGGACCTTAATAATTAAAACAAAGCATAGAGGGGCCTGGTCTTGAATCGTGAATTATACAATATACAAAATACGGCTGATTATTTTTCTTCATCACTTTGCTCAGCATCTTTGCCCACAGCTTCCTTTCTCTCCTTTCTACCTGAAAACACATAATAAAGTAAGAAAAAAATTCCCCAAGCAGTAATAGCCATAATTAAAAATGAAAAAAATGCCACAAAACTAAAAGTCTCGTATTCCGAATGAATGCCTAAAGAAAATAGAGCAATTAAGAAATAAACTCCAGGTACAACTGTCCAAAGGCTTACTTTGTGAAATTTATTATAAGAATGTAAAGCGATTGTAATACAAGATATCACTATTCCAAACATTATACTTATATCCATATTGTTCTCCTTTTCATCATAAAAATAAATAAAACGCCTACTTTAGTCAAGGGGTTTTTTACAGTATCCCCCCCCCATATCACTATTGACATTTAGTTCTTTTTTCGGAACAGAGGGGTCAGGTCTTCTTTGAAAAGTGTCAAGGGGTGGGGTTAAGTTTTTCTTTTTTTACCTCCTGTTATAAATAATAGAAAATATAAGGACAGTGATCAAATCCGTTTATCCTTTTTCCCTAACTACACATATATATCCGGGATATATATGTGTAGTTAGGGGGTTAGCAGAGCAAGAGCGTTCGGCATTGAAATGTGAATTCACCCCTCTACCCCATTTAAAGTTTTAATTGTTCTTTTTATTTTTCTCATAACAGAATCTTTTAACTTTTTCACTAATCAACTAATTAACCAATTCACTAATTTACTATTTCTGCAACAGCGGAAATTCATCCTTGACATTGAATATTTTCTTCGGTATGTTATACAATAATAAAAACATCATTTATGAAATATAAACTCAATTAAAAAAGGAGGTACAACATGAAAGTAAAAAAATTTTCATGTCCAAAGTGCGGGACAGGAATACCAAAAAGAACAGCCCTTTTCATGACCAAATTTACCAGGATCCGATGCAAGCAATGTGGGATAGTGCTACGCCCCAAAAAAAAGACGATTTCGACAATCGGGGGTATAGTTGGAGGTGTAGGGGGTGGTTTGAGTTCCTTAATTGTAATGTATGCAGTAAATAGATGGAATTGGTTGGTTGCCGGTACTCTCCTTTTAGCATTTTTAGTACTCGTGACGCTTGTAAGTTTTTATCTTACCATTAAGTATACTAAGTTCATCAAGAATTAGTATTAACAGGGTCAGACCTCATTTCAAAGCTGACCGCTGACAGCTGAGGCTGTGCCAAAACCCTCTTTTTTGCAATTTGCAGAAAACTAAGTTCTTGTTTTTCAAAGGCTTATTTTTTAGAAATCCGTTAAATTTGGACTTTTGGCACAGCCTCAGCTACCGGCTAAAAACGACAGAGATATTAGGTCTTCTTTTTTGAATTTACCAATCACCCAATCAACTAATTAACTGTTTCCGCTGTTGCGGAAATTCATCCTTGACTTAAAAATGATTGATATTATTATTTTCAAGCAAGGAAGTGTCGCTCAATTTAGATGTTGAATATAATTTCAATTATAGCAAAGGGAGGTATAAGTGAAATCAAGCTTTTCGATAATATTTACTTTAATAATACTTTTTTCGATCGGTTCCTGTAAACGTAAAGACGGTTCTAATTTTACCGAATCTTTTGAGGATTTTGGAATATCGATGCTTCACCCGAAATTCGAAAAACTGGAATCCTATGGATTCGACCAAAAACATTTACCTGCAACGGATAATTCCGGCGTCTTAATGGCTGGCTCAAAAGAACACACCATAACACTTTTCTGGTTCACCAATCCTTTTCCGGGTGAAATGAAAACCGAAGAAGAATATAGTAATATGAAACTAAGACTTGCATCAGAGGTCGCTCAATGGGAAAGAGCAGAACAGGATTTTAAAGTAAATCCCGGCAATTATTTGACCTCACCTGTAGGGCACAGGGTGTTCTTTCAAACATGGTCATATAAAGATGCCTCTGCTAGAGTGTACGGTGCGACTTCTGTTTGGTATTGCAAACAATCAAGAAGGATATTCCAGCTCAATATACTTAATACATCCGAGAACAATGATTCTCTCATTAGAAAATATCTCGATGGCTTCAAATGCCACGGGTAAATAGGATTTGGGATTTGGGGGTTGGGATTTAGTCTAAAATCTAGGCCCTAAAACCTAATACCTATATAATGGACGAAAAATATTTAAAAAAACGTTTAACAGAGGTCAAGGAAAAAGTAAGCAAAACACCTAAAACTGCTCCTGCCCATAGGAAGCTTTTAAAACAAGGATATTCGTTTTCTGAACTACCTTCCTCCGAACAATTAATAATTTGGGATTATATATGGAAAAATTCATCCGACTCCTGGGCAAGCGTACACGCATTTCTATATTTAGAATCAAAAATGAAAGATAAAGAATTTTTGCTTGATTCCTGGAAAACGATAAAACACTGGCAAAAGACAGTAGATAACTGGGGGTCCTGTGACGGCTTATCCAAAATATACACAAAAATACTGGAATTAATTCCGGAAGAAGTATTAAAGCAACTTGAGAAATGGAATAAATCGAATAATCTATGGGACAGAAGACAATCGATCGTAAGCCTTTTATATTTCAGCAGAACTAAAAAAGTAATACTGCCGTTCGATACGATTATTAAACTTACAAATAGATTACTGGATGATAAAGAATATTACGTTCAAAAAGCCGTCGGCTGGTCATTAAAAGAATTATACAACGTATATCCTAAAGAAACGTTACAATATTTAGAAGATAATATTAAGAAGATATCGTCAATAGCATTTTCTCCCGCTACCGAAAAGTTGGAAAAGAAAAATAAAGAAAAATTAAAGAAGATAAGAAAATAAATTTAAAGACGGTTAAATCAAAGTGAATATTATTATAAATACAACAATTTGGTTTTTAATCGGAGTTTTCTTATTAAATATAATTGTTCTGGCAGTTTTTCGTACCGGCATTGTGTATAAAAGCAGAAAACAAGATGGTACACTAAAGAAGAAAATGGCCTTTGCCGGAATTCTGCTATTTTTAATTATGTTGATACTTATACTAATATTTTTTATAGCTTTTGATTATTTTGCTTTCAAAAATATAGAACAAATAAAATATATCCGGGTTCTATCAATAAATTTATTATTATTGCTGCTTTTGGATTTTTATGATGCTTTTATAATCGATATCTTTGTGCTAACAAAATGGAAGCCCGGATTTTTAAAATTAAGCAAGGAATTGACGCCGGATTCGATGAAATTCCATATTAAGAAGCAGTTTACAGCAGGATGGATAATAAAACTTCCTTTGATACTTATAAGTTCTACCCTCTTTTACTTTTTATATCGGTAGACATAGCAAATAGAATCTTAAATCGATATTTGAGTCCGCCCCTTGACTTTTAGGAAGATGTTATTAAAATGATTATAAGTATATAAGTATTTACTTATACTAATTAAGGATAAAAATGAAATATGAAGTGAAAAGAATGGCAAAGGTTTTTAAAGCGTTAGGAGAGCCAACAAGATTAAAAATAATCAATATTTTGGCGTCCGAAGGCGGATATTTTTGCGTTGGGGCTATGGCAAGAAGGCTTGGCATTTCACAGCCTGCGGTATCTCAGCATTTGAAGGTTCTGAAGGAATCGGGCATTCTCGACTCGAAGAGAATGGGTTTTCGCGTACACTACTTCGTAGATGCAAAAACTTTAGAGAATTATAAAAAACAAATAGACGAACTTATTGAAAACGCTTTAAAAAAAAGCAGCCATCCAGACAATAAAGCCTGACTCTTTTGCTAAAAAAAATTTTTCAGATATATATAAGTTATTAAGCATATACCAAAAATGGAGGTTATATGAAAAAAATATACAAATCTTATCTTGTTTCGGTTGTTCTTGCGCCGGTTGTCTTTTGGGTTTACTTGCTTTTTGACCTCGTTTGTGCCGCAAGAGCTATTGTTTTTGAGGTTGTTACGGGGGTATTATCATTAACGCTTTTATCGTTAGTTTATAAAAGCAAAAAAGCTCTTATGCTTTTAGTCCCGCTTCTTGTGCCTGTTTTTGTCGTTATTGCATCACCGATAATTATGGTTAATAGATTGGGGGCAGAGAAATTCTTAAGTCAGAGAATCCCTGCTTTCGTTACGTTTGAAATTTTTGCCTTATTTCAAATTGTGTTGATTTCGATTTTGATTGGAATGAAGAAGCGATTAGAACGATAACTGAATTATATTTAGTGGAAAAAACCAAAAAAGGAGGAATGATATGAAAAATTCAAACAAACTATCAGTACCTGTAATTTATGTTAAGGCGGTCATTGCCTTGATGTTTATTCAACTGGTGCATAAAGGTGTTCGGGAAATACCCCATGTTTTACAGGTGACTCGTATATCTCCCAAAGTGGGGCTAATGTTTTTTACCAGTTTACTTATAGTAGGAATAATCGGCGTTTTTTGCAGGTTTAGGTGGGGTCTTATTTTAGGAATTATTGGGGCTAGCTGGATGATTTTTCAGCCTTTCTTAGTTCACGGAATAATGAGGGTACCGGCTTTAAATGGAATCTGGTGGTACCCGATATTTCCTATTACTCAGGGTGGTCTGATTATTTATTTTTCTATACTTACATGGCAAAAGGATAAAGAACACATAACTCAAACCTAATACAAAAAAGAAGGATATTGTATGTGTTGGAGTTTTAATCGTTGTTGCTGCAGTCATGAAAAGTTCAATGAGAACTTCAAGCACGAAGTAGAGCAAACCAACGATGGGCTAACCATCAAAATCAAGGCTAAATCACCTAAAAAGGCTGAGGCCCTGAAGAAGATGTTTGAAGCTCATAGAGAACTCTGCGGCGAAAACTGCGGATAGCAGCAATCAATAAAAAACGGAGGGTTTAACCCCTCCGTTTTTTAAATACTGAGCAATACTGAGGGGTCAGGTCTCGTTTTTTGAATTCATATAATTAGTGAGTAGGGAGTAGAGAGCAGTAAGCAATTAAAAAACAAATAAAAAACTTTGTGCTCTTTCTGGTTATTTTAGGATTTGGGGGTTGGAATTTAGCAAGTTGGTAGCTGGAGGTTAGTGGTTGGTGGTTTAAAAAACAACAAAAATCAAAAGCCATAAAAAAATTTACCCATTTAACTTTCCTCTTAAAATCAAACTTTTAAAAATTACCATATAAGACCATTAATCCGGTCTATGTTCTCCTGTGCATTCTTTATACCTTTTTGAGCATATTGTATCCACTTAGAATCACTTGTTTTCGTTATCGTTTTTTCCCAGATTCTTTTTGCCTCTTCAAACTTTTCTTTTGCCGGTCTCAACTTCTCTTCATTCAAACCCAAACGATAATAGTACTCGCCGTAAAGAGCTAAAAGAATTACGTCATCAGAATCAATACGAAAACCTTCATTAATATATTTTTTAACACCTGAAAGATTCTTTCTGGTAAGCTCAAGATTAATCAATTGATAATATACACTTAAATTACCGGATTCGATTTTTAAAGCTTCTTTATAGTAACTCTCAGCTTTCTGATATTGCTTTAATTTTAAATACGCGTTTCCAATTTGTATTCTGCTGGAAACATGCTTGGGAATTATTTTAATTATGGATTTGTATTCTTCGATAGCATTTCCGTATTCCCCAAGTTCGCTGTAACATTCGGCAAGCTTTTTAATTATTTCGATATCATCAACAAAAGCGTCTTTAGCTTTTTTAAAAAACTTAACCGCTTCGCGATAACGCTTACGTTCAAAATAAGCATTTCCCAACCTGAAAGCCACTCCGCTATCATCAGGGTTATATTGATAAGCTTTTTTATAGTTGTTTAAAGCTTCATCGTACCTACCCTGTGATTCAAGATAACTCGCATATAAGTCATAACTGTTGGCATCTTCAGGAAATTCTTTTATGACTTTTTTAAAAATTAGCTCTGCTTTTTCAGGTTCTCCTATCATCGCATACAGGGAAGCAATAGCCTTTGCCATTTTACGATTACTCTCCGGATCAGGAAAACATCCAAACTTTTCTTCGCAAATTGCAAGGGCTTTATTTGTATCTCCAACTGCAAGATATACCTGACGCAACGCGAGATACGCATCCACGTATGAGGGATCCGCTTTAATGGCCTTCTCCAAAAGAGGAATTGCTTCATTATAATTTTTCTGTTTCATATGTTCGAAAGCAAAACTGTAAAATTTTTCCGCCTCGGAAACTTCCTGTACATCAGTCTGTTTTATCTCTTGCTTCTTCTCGCTAACAGATGCGCAACTTGCCAACACAAGTAAAAAGAAAACAAAAAATATCCTTAAAACTTTCATTTTCAATCCTCCTTTCCCTTTAATTTCTATTTCTGGGGCTAAATCTCAACCCTTGAAAATTTAATAAATTATTAACATCAAGATGCTTTTTCTTCATTTGTTTTATAAAAATAAAACAAACGCCCATTATAGTCAAGGGGTTTTTTAAAGCAGAGGGGTCTGGTCTGGGTAACCGCAAAAGCAGTTAGTATATTGGTTAATTTGTTGATTGGGTAATTAGTGAAAGAGATTCTTCGAATCGGTTAATCGAATCTTTTGTCACAAGCCAACCGGGCGTGTTGCCTAAAGGCAAATTCAATTTGCGTATTTAAATATATTCCGATTTTTCCTGAAAGATAACCATACTTTTACCAATATGAAAATCAAATAAAGATTAAGGGGGTATAATTCGCCTTTTCCCGGCTTTTTCTTTGCCATTTGTCCGCTTTCGACATCTAAATAGGTATGATTTATGAGTATTCTTACGTTTTGAACTGCCGATATCATCCATTCTTGTATCTGAACTCTCCAATGCCCCCGCCATCGCGCTCTTTTTAAACTATGCTGATTTTCTCCGTCCGCAAAACTCCCTTCCATTAGATGCCATCTTTTCTTTAAATCCCGT
>Ga0307430_1001059_pt1 | contig 21123 bp, 17 predicted proteins | sample SalMarWE160130MG_FD_202159 | JGI IMG/M metagenome (GOLD analysis project Ga0307430, IMG submission 202159) | Salt marsh sediment microbial communities from the Plum Island Ecosystem LTER, Massachusetts, United States - WE1603-130 | ecosystem: Environmental > Aquatic > Marine > Intertidal zone >...
TGACAGGGCTCCAGGTGTTTTCCCATTCCGCTTCCCACGGGCTTGCGCCCGAGGCTACTGCCAATCGCCGCTACGCGGCTCACACGGAACGACACCACGTGCATGCGTTGTGAGAAATGCGGGTTAGTCTCGGTGAACCGGCCAAGGCCGCGGCGGATGTGGAGCCTGGAGCCGGCGCAACCAGCAACGCCCCTTGTGGGGCGCAGGAACCCTGGGCTGTTCTATAAAGCCCCTTCGGGGCAGGCACGGTGCAGAGCGTTGGGGGCAGGCACCGTGCAGAGCCTATGCATGGGGCGAGCAGGGTGAGGGCGGCGGATTCGGGGCAGGGCAGTGTGTGGACGGCGTCTTGGGGGCGAGCGCGGTGAGGGTGTCGCCTCGGCTATCCCATGAAGCCCTTTGGGGCGAGTGGTGTGAGGGTGCGGCGCGGGGTTGTTCGGGAGGCGCGTGTCGTGGTGGCGGGGTATTTTGATTGACTTGGACGAGGAGGGGTTCCTAGTATCGCGCGGACGAGAGATCAGGGGTCGAGGATGGGCGTGTCGAGAGCGATAGCGTTGGCCTTAGCGGTCGTGGGGGTGTGTCTCGTGCGGCCGGCGCCGGCGACGTGGGTCTACTCGCGCGATACGGGGCGGTTCGCCCGGCTCGAGTCGCTCGCGAAGGAGAACGCGCGCGAGCAGTTCAAGTACGCGGCGCAGTTCGAGGAGGCCGGCAAGTGGAGCCGGGCGCTGGTTGAGTACCGCAAGGTGGTCCGCTGCTTCCCGGACTCGATTCTTGCCGCGAGGGCGCAGTTCAGCGTCGGGCGCTGCTACGAGCAGCTCGGCAAGCTGAGCAAGGCGTTCAACGCGTACCAGATCGTTTTGGACAAGTATCCGTCGTTTGGCGATCCCGACGAGGTGATCAACCGGCAGTTTGCGATTGCGACCGCGTTCTACGACGGGCGACGGAAGCGGATGCCGCTGCTCGGACTGCGGATCGGGTCGGGGCGCGGGGCGGCGATCCGGTTCTACGAGCAGATTGCGTCCAACGCGCCGTTCAGCCCGCTGGCGGACGAGGCGAAGTACCGGGCGGGCGAGCTGCTCGAGCGCAAGAAGCGGTTCGACGATTACTCGTCGTCGGGCAAGCCGATGCGGCCCGGCGCGATCAACACCTACCTGTTCGTGGTGGACAACTTCGAGGGCGGCGAGCGGCGCGACGACGCGCTGTTCCGGGTCGGCGAGTGCTACTACTACAAGGCGCGGCGTGCGCGGCACGATAGGAAGGCGCTGGAACAGGCGCTTCTCTACTATCGGCGGTATCTGCGTGAGTATCCGAAAGGCGAGTATGCGGAGGTGGTCGAGGAGCGGATCGCCGAGGTGGACCATCGCCGCGCCGAGAGCAGCTTCCAGGTCGGCGTCTATTACGAGAGGCGGGGCAAGTACCGGGCGGCCCTGATCTATTACGAGGACGTGGTGGCCCGTTTCCCGCTGTCGCCGTACGCGGAGGAGGCCGAGGAGCGAGCGGCGAGAATGCGCACGCGGCTCGGGCCAGAGGCCGACCGCGGGGCGGTCGGGGCCGACAGCAAGGCGGTCGGGGCCGACAGCGGGGTTGCCGGGGCCGAGGGCGCCGGAGCGGGGTCTGGAGCGCAGGAAGCGGACGAGTGACCGGACGGGAGAGGGCGAGACGATGCGACGCGTATTGCTACTGACGGCGGGACTGGTTGTGGTGATGGCGCTGGCCGGCGGCTGTGGCGGCTACCGGGTGGGAGCGCTGCTGCCCGAGCACATCAAGACGATCGCCGTGCCGGTGTTCGTGAACAGGACGAGTGAGCCGAACCTGGAGATTCAGGCCACGAACGCGGTGATTAACCAGCTCGCGACGGACGGGACGCTGCGCGTCGTGCCCGAGGACGAGGCGGACGTCGTGTTGACGGTTCGACTGGTCCGGTATCAGCGCAAGGCGATCCGCTACACGGGCGTGACGCGGCCGACCGAGTACAGGATCACGGTGACCGCGCTGGCGACGCTCCACGACCGGCACGAGGGCGTCGACCTGTGGAAGGACGACCGGCTGAGCGGCAACGCCGAGTTCGTTGTCGGGGCCGGGCTGCCTGCGTCCGAGCGCCGGGCCCTTCCGGAGGCGCTCGAGGACTTGGGGCACGACATCGTCGAGCACATCGTCGAAGGGGGATGGTAGGCGCGCGGCGCTCTCGTGCCTATTCGCAGGGAGGCGCTCTGTAAGCCCTTCGGGCTACGAGGTTGTATGTTGTGCCTGCTCAACCCAGGGCGTTGCCCTGGGCTGGCCTATCCAGCCCCTTCGGGGCAACCACGGCGCAGACGCCGCCTGTTTTTCCAATAGGCCCTTTCGCTTCGGGCTCGAGGCTGTCGCGCGACTCGTTGTGATTAGATCAATGCTTCTCCAACAACGCACTGGTGTGGTCTGCGGCGCCGATCCCCGTGCCTGCCAGAGGGGCTAGCCCGTGAAGCTTGAGGAGTTCCGCCGCATCCTGTCCGAGGTGTCGCTCCGTCCGGTCCTGCTTCTGGTCGGTCCCGAACCCTACCTCAAGACGCGCGTGATCGACGCCCTGAAGAAGCGTGGCGCAGCCGAGCACGGCGAGGGCTTTGTGTGTCACACGTTCTATGCCGCCTCGCACGGGGCGTGGGCCGTGCTGGGCGAGTGCCGGTCGGGCGAGTTCTTCGTGACGGCGAAGCTCGTGGTGCTCCACGACGTCGACCGCTACCGCAAGGACGATCTCGATGCGCTCGCGGGATACGTGCGCTCGCCTGATCCGGTGGCGTCGCTGGTGATGGTGGGGCAGAGCGTGGACGGCCGGACGGCGTTTGCCAAGGCGGTCGGGAAGGTCAAGGGCGCGCGGATCCACCTCAAGCAGATGTACGAGAACGAGATGGGGCCGTGGGTCGAGGCGCTGGCCGGGCAGCGTGGCAAGCGGGTGAGCCGCGGGGCGCGCGAGGCGCTCGTCGAGCTGTGCGGGACGAACCTGACGGCGCTGGCGGCCGAGGTCGAGAAGCTCGAGCTGTTCGTGGGCGAGCGCGAGCAGGTCGAGGACGCGGACGTGGCGGCCGTGGTCGGGAGCAGTCGGACCGAGACGTACTACCGGCTTCGGGACGCGGTCCTGGAGCGGCGTGCGGGCGACGCGCTGGCGATCTGGGGGACGCTCGTCGAGGAAGGCGAGAGCGTGTACGGGCTGTTCGGGCGGCTGCGCGTGACGCTGCGGGAGCTGGTGAACGCCAAGGAGCTGGCCGAGAGCGGGGTGGGGCCTCGCGAGATCGGCCAGGCGTTGGGCATTCCGTCGTGGCGGCAGCGAGCGTTGGCGGGTGTGCTGTCGACGGCGCGCCTCGACCAGCTTCGGCGCAACTTGGTGCTTCTGTTCGACGCCGACGTCGATCTGCGCCAGAGCCGTCTCACGGATCGTCAGGTGGCCGAGCGTCTGCTCGTGTCGTTGTGCGCGGCGTAAGGCCGGGTCGTCGGCGTGTTGCCTCCCGTGCCGGGGGCTGCTGTTCAGGCGGGGAGTGCGTTGATCCTGGCTGCGATGCGGGACTTGGCGCGCGAGACGGTGTTGAGCTTCAGGACGCCCTTCTTGACTGCTTTGTCGTAGAGTGAGGCCAGCTCGGAGAAGCCCTTTTCGGCTTCGGGCCTGTTGCCTGCGGCGACCGCCTCGAGTACCTTTCGGCGCTGGGTGCGGACGCCCGACTTGACCGCGATGTTTGCCTGGCGGCTCTTCTCTGAGGTTCTCATGCGCTTGACGGCCGATTTGGTTGTCGGCATGCGGCTCTCCTGGTCACGTTCGCTGTTGAGACGGCTCGAGTTCGGGGTCGCTGCCCAAGGAGCTACTCGTATACGCGCTGAGGGGGGCGGCGTCAAGCGATTTCCGGTGTGGCCGCGACCGGGGCACGGCGCGGTGGGGTTGCCCGCGTCGTGTGTAACTGTGCAGCCCCTTCAGGGCTGGCGTCGGGAGGGTGATTGTGCAAATGCGGTGGCGGCATCGACCGATACAGCAGATGGACAGTAACTTATCGCTGCTCTGAGCGTACGGGAGTGGCTGCGGCGGCCGCGGCTTGACGAAACTGAGGAGCTGTAGGAACGTCACAAGACGTAAGGAAGGGATCTCGCGACATGTTCCGCGTTGACAACGGTGTTGCGCACAGTGAGCAGTGATGCTAGACGTTACACGCTATGACAGGGATCGGGTGCATCAGGTCCAGCGAGCTTCGCCGAGGTGTCTCAGTGCCGTGATGGTGTGCTTTTGCCGGGTCAGTTTACGTGGTGCCGTGCTGGTCGTGGCCGTGGGCGTGCTGGTGGCCGGCTGGGCGGTGACGGCGTGGTCGGCGCCGGTCTCGTCGGCTGCAGCGGCTGGTGGGGGTGCGTGGCTGGGCGCGCGTGCGACGCCGCTTGAGTGTGGGCTGCTGGCCCAGTTGAGCTCGGCTGACGAATCGGGCGAGAGCGAGCCCGATCCGGTGAAGGAGCCCTGGGAGGAACGCGTGGAGCAGTCGGAGCGGAACAGCATGACGGCGGTCCTGGTGTTTCTCGGGATCGTTTGTGCGATACTTCTGTTTTGGTGGGGGTGGGGGAAGGTGTATCATCGGCCGCGCAAGCTGTAGCTGGGACGTGCGTGGGCGCGACGCCAACCTGAAGTGAAAGCCGGGGTACACTTTCCACGTTTCTCGTCGAGGCGGCCGATTCTGTTCGTGGCCGTCTTCTTCATTGCGGGGATTCTTCTCGGGGATGCGATCTGGCATGGTCGCCTGGCCGTTTGGCTGGCGGCCGTGGTGGTCGGTGCGCTTGCCGCCTTTTTGTGCGTTGTGGCGTCGAGGTGGGTGGGCGTGGCCGTGGCGGCCCTTCTTATTGCGTGGCTCGGGGTGGTTGCCGTCAGCTTCTACCGAGCCAGGGTTCTTCGGGGGGATTCGTTCAGCGCGCTTGTTGGCGAGGCCGAGGCGTGCTGGATCGAGGGGGTTGTTCTCGACGAGCCGGAGGGGAAGGCGACCGAGGGGCTGTTCGGTGGGCCCGCTGGTCGCCTGTACCGTTTTCATCTACGCGTGACGGCTTTCTCGACGGCGAATGACTCGGATGGGAAGATGTCTCCCGCACGCGGGCGAGTGGTTGTGACGACCACGCGCGAGGCGGGGCTTGGGATCGGCTACGGCGATCGGATCCGGCTGCGGGGGCGGGTTCAGGTGCCGGACCCGGCGCGCAATCCGGGCGGGTTCGACTACCGGGAATATCTCGAGCGCAAAGGCATTCAGCGGGTCGTCCGCGTCCGGGGAGGCGACGAGATCGAACGCCTCGGCGGCGGCGGCAGTGTGGCGTGGCGCGTCGTCTACGGGGTGCGCGGGCGGCTGGAGCGTGCGCTCGACTACGGCAGGATGAGCGAGGACAGCCGGGCGTTTCTCAAGGGCGTGCTGCTGGGCAAGCGCCGGGCGATCAGCGAGGAGCTCGAGGAGGCGCTCGTTTACACGAACACGGTGCACGTGCTGGCGATTAGCGGTTTGCACGTGGCGATCGTCGCGCTTGCCGTGCACCGGGTGTTTCGGGCCGTGTTCCTGCCGCGTTGGGCGGCGTCGGTGCTGACGGTTGCCGTGGTTGCGCTCTATGCGGCGATGACGGGCGGGCGGCCGTCGGTGGTGCGTGCGAGCGTGATGATGGGCGTGATCTTGATGGCGCCCGTGGTGCGGCGGGAAGCCGACACGCTAAACAGCCTCGCGTTGGCGGCCGTTGTCATCTTGCTGTTCCGGCCGCTCGACGTGTTCTCGCCGGGCTTTCAGCTCTCGTTCGTGGCGGCGGGCGCCGTGGTGATGCTGGCGCCGCGCCTGATCGAGTGGGCGGCCGAGCGGTGGCACCTGAGGCCCGAGCCGGGCGTCGATGTGCCGGAGTGGCGGATGCCGATCAACCGGGTGGCGCTGACGGGCGTGCAGTTGTTGGCGGTGTGCGTCGCGGCCTACGTGGCGGTGGCGCCGTTGACGGCGTTCCACTTCAACCGGTTCGCGCCGCTGTCGTTTATTCCGAACGTGGCAGTGGTGGCGCTCATGGGGCTCATCGTGCCGCTCGGTATGGCGGCGGCCATCGTGGGGCAGGTGTGCTCGTTTGCTGCCGGGGTGCTCAACGCGGTCAACGGCGCGTTGATCGGCGGGCTGAGCCGCGTCGTGGTGCTCACGTCGAACTTGCGGTTTATTCATTTGAACGTGCGGTCGGCGCCCGTGCTCGTGCTGGGCGCGTACTACGGCGTTCTGGTGGCGGTCGGCTTCGCGCATGGGGCGTCGCGCACGATGCGCGTGGCGCTCGTGGCGGTGCTGGCAGCCGTTGGCGGCGTGGCGCTGTGGTCGCCCGTCGTGGGGGGGCATGACTGCGCGGAGGTCGTCGTGCTCGACGTGGGGAAGGGGGAGTCGATCTTTGTGCGCACGCGGGAGGGCCGGCGCATTTTGATCGATGGCGGTATGGTGGTCGGGAGCGATCCGGGGCGGTGGACGATCATGCCGTTTTTGCGGAGCCGAGGCTATAACCGGCTGGATGCCGTGGTGCTGACGCACTATGACGCCGACCACTACGGGGGGTTGACGCACGTGGTCGAGCACATCGGGGTGCGGCGGTTCATCGTGCGCGGCGGGCCCGAGAGCCGAAAGGCCGGCCACGTGGCGGGTCTGCTTCGTCTGGTGGAGCGGCGTGGCATCCCTGTCGAGCGGTTGGAAGCCGGCGACCGGCTGACGCCCGTGGGCGACACGCCGATTGTGGCGCTGTGGCCTGATGGAACGCTTCCCGGGACGACGAGCGAGAACAACGCGTCGATCGTGCTGCGGGTTGACGAAGGGAGCGGTGTGTTGCTCACGTCGGATATCGAGCGCGACACCGAGCGGCGTCTGGTGAGCGGGCAAGCGGGGCGGCTCGCAGCCGGTGTGCTCAAGGTGCCGCATCAGGGCTCGAAGTGGTCGAGCACGCCGGAGTTTCTCGGCGCGGTCGGCCCGCGGCTGGCGATCATCACGGCCGACCGGTTTCACATCCATCCGCACCCGGCGCCGGAGACTGTCGTGCGCTACGAGTCGCTTGGGATCATGGTGCTGCGGACCGACGAGCACGGGGCGATCACCGTGCGCCTGACGCCCGACGGGGTGCGCGTCTGGACGATGCTTCCGGGCGCGAACGAGCCGGGCGCCGTGCTGGAGTAAGCATCGGCGCCCGACGGGCGGTGCTTACTGAGCGATCTCGTAGATGACGCCGTCGGCTGCCTGTGTGCGCACCCGCAGTGGCATCGCGCGTTCGAGATCTTCTTGCGATACGAGGTAGGCGCGTCCCTTGATCTTGTCGAAGAAGACGATGATGCCGCCCTCGCGTTCGAGGCGCCGGCGCATCGCGTCCAGATCGTCGGCGAGGTGCTCGTTACGCGCGTAGGCGTATCGTACGGTCTTGATCTTGGATGGGATTTGCGTTGTGGCGCGGTCGAGGTGGAAGTAGAGCGCGTCGATCGCGTTGCTGAAGATCGGCACGTCGGGCCCGAGCTCCCGGGCACGGCTGACGAGCTCGGAGTTGTGCCAGGCCTTGCTCGCGAGGCCGAGGCCCTCGCCGTGCCGCCAGGTGACCCACCAAAAGGCGCGGTTCGCATACCAGAGCGCGAACAGCGTCACGAGCACGCCGGCGGTGATGATGACTCGTCGCCGGCGTGCGTCTCTCAGGAGCCGGTCACCGAGGCTGACGACGAAGATCAAGGCCGGAGGAAAGGCGGGGGACAGGTAGCGCAGGTTGAAGGCGGCGTACCTGTCGGAGAAGGTTACGTACCCGGCGAGCATGGCGGCGTAGAGGACGACACACATGCCCATGACGAGCGGCAGCTTGTCGAGGTGCGGTCCGGCCTGGGTGGTCCCGGAGCGCGCGCGCCGCTGAAGGGTAAGGCGAGCGACGAGGACGATGGCCACGATGGCGGCGAGCACGACGGTGATCCTGACCACGGGCGGCACGGGCACGTCGGTCAACGGGATCCTGGGGGGCATGATCCAGAGGGAAACTGTTCCGAGCCCACGTTTGATGTGCTGCGGCAGGACGAACTGGAAGCTCGTGATGCGGCCTGTTGCGGTGCCGGTGGCGATCATGTTGCGGACGGCCCAGGCGAGCGTGGGCAGGAAGGCCGTCAGTGTGAAGAGGGCAGAGTCGGCGAGCTTCCTCAGGAGCTTCTGCTTTGTGAGGAGCCAGATGACGGCAAGACCTGTGGCGGCAAACGCGAGGCCGGCGTAGCGAGTCATCATGGTGAGCGCGATGGCTGCCGCTGAGGCAAGGAGCAGGCCGCGGGCGCGGCGCTTGGCGTAAGCGCTCAACCACAGCAGACCGAGGAGACCGAGGAAGATGAACAGCGGCTCGCTCCACGCCATGGAGTGGATCTCGAGCATGTCGACGCAGGTCAGCGCAAGAAATGAGCCGACGATCGGTGTCCAGACCATGCGCGCGTCGCGTCTCAGGATCAGGCCGACCAGGACGACGTTGGCCCCGAACAGGGCCGCGTTGAGCCATCGGGCGATGATGAGCGGGTCGAGGCCAAGCAGGCCCGTGAAGGCAAGAAGCCCGGGATAAAGGGGCGGCCGGAGAGCGGCGTCGGTGCCGTAGACGTCTCGGTAGCCGTTGCCCGAGATGAGGTTGCGGGCCACGGAGACGAACGAGGCGGAGTCCGGTGATGTGCCGACGCCCCAGCGGGTGCTCAGGCCGACGAGCAGAACGGCGAGGAGTGCGGCGGCAACGAACGGCGCGAGGCGCACGAGGGCGCGTTGACGTCCGATGCCGGGTCGGTCGTGTCGCATCGCAGGGGCCTTTCAGTTTCCGTTCACTGGTCGAGCTCGAGGATGACGCCGTCGGCGCCGGCCATCTGCTCGGCGATCTGCTCGTTCGGTTTCCCGCTGCGGTAAGAGTAGAGCGACGGCACTTCTGTCGTCAAACGTCCCGTGTACAGGTGGAGCACGTGGAGGGCATTGCTGAAGACGGGCACGTCGTTGTCGAGCTGCCTTACGAGCTCGATCGTGGGCGACTCGCGCCACCGGTCGGCGCGGTAGCCGAGGCCGTGCTCGCGCGCCCAGCTCACCCACCAGAATGCGCGGTTGGCGTGCCAGAAGGCGAGTAGGCTTGTGAGCACGACGAGCGCGACGCCGGCTCTGCGCAGGGGCCTGGTGGCGCCCAGGAGCCTGTCTGAGAGAACGAGCACGATGATGAGCAGGGGCGGGAAGAGCGGCATCCAATGCCGGACGCCCGGGCTCATGTATTTGTCGACGAACCAGACAGTGGCAAGGAGCTGCGCGACGTACAGCACGACGAACGTCGCCAGCAGGGCAAGCAGGCCGGGGCGTGTTCGCTGCGACGGTGTGGTCGGCTTGCGCGCGCGTGCGGCGGTGATGACGGCCACGCCAACGATGGCAAGGGCGACAACGGCGAGGGCGGCGACGCGAGCGCTGAGCGGTACCCATCTGGGCAGGAGCCAGCGCGACAGCGTCTCGAGGGTGGCGCGGATCTGGCCCGCTGTCGGCGGGTGGTATCCGAGCGTCCGTCCCGCCGCGCTGCCCGCGACCAGTGCGTTGCGGAGCATCCAGCCGGCCAGCGGCAAACACGCGACGGCGGCAAACAGCGCGGCGTCGGCAAGTCGTCGCCAAGAACGTTTGTCAGCAGCGGCGATGACGAACACCGTGCCGGCGGCGATGAGTGAGAGGCCGGCGTATCGTGTCAACACGGCGAGCGCGCTCACGACGGCGGCCGCGACGAGGTAGGATCGCGCCGGCCGGCGAGCGTACCCGGAGAGCAGCCAGAGTGCGAGCATGACAAGCAGGACGAACAGGGGTTCGGTCCAGATCATCGAATGGACGCGGAGCGAGTCGGGCATCGCGGCCATGGCGAAGGCGCCGAGCACGGGAAGCCACTTCGCCCGCGCTGCCGTTCGGAGCATGAGGCCGATGAGCAACACGTTTGCGCCGCACAGGAGCGCGTTGAGCCATCGGGCGACCGTGGCGGGATCGGGGCCGAGTGCGGTGCCGCCTGTGAGCATGAGCGGATAGAGCGGCGGCCAGGCGGGGACCGAGGTCCTGTAGGCGGTGCGGTAGCCTTGGCCATCGAGCAGGTTGCGGGCGATCGAGGTGTAGCCGAGGGAATCGACGGACACGCCGGCCCCCCAGCGGGTTGCGACCGCGACGATTGCGATCGCCAACACGGCAATGGCCGCGAGCCATGGCGTGGGTGCCGAACGCAGTGTGCTTGCTGGACGGAGAATCACGTCTACACGATGACGACGCTGTGTGAGATGTGCGGCCTACGCTACGACGCCGGCGCCAGCATGGGCACGGCGGGCCACGCTGTCAAGCGGTTCGTCGGCAAGCAGTCTCGGCCATCGTCGTGGCCCTCGAGTACTTGCCGTTCCGCCGCGCGCGAACGGCGAGGCTGTTCTCAAGTCCGGTGTTACCTGGCCGATAATGAAAAGTGGCGTGGTGCCGGAGTCCGCTGCTCCAGCGGGCCGCCGTAACCGCTTTGAGGACATCCACTGATGCGACATCTTGGGCAACGGCATGGCCTTACGCTGATCGAGATCATCTTGGTGATGATCCTGATCGGCGTGCTGGCGGCGATCATCATGCCGAAGTTCGGCACCCAGGCCCACAAGGCGAAGATCGCGCGGACTAAGGCGAACATCGTGTCGATCCGTTCTGCCATCCGCTTGTTTCAGGCCGACCACGACGGCAAGCCGCCGGTGAAGATCTCGGATCTCGTCCCCGACTACCTGCCCACGATCCCGTTCGAGGCGATCACTGAGCAGTCGATCGAGAAGGAAATACTCGACGGCGTCGGCGGGTGGGTGTACGAGGAAGGTAGGGTGCTGGTCAACCTGAGCGGGACCGACACCGAAGGGATGGACTACTCCAAGTACTAGCGGGTTGCTGGACAACCTGTGTGCCGCCGAGATCACCTCGTGTCTTGATGGAGAGTTGTGTCGCCCCTTCGGGGCACAAGGATCTCTTCTCTCGTCGAGAACCTTGGGCTTACGGGCCTGTCGAAAAAGGCACCCTATGTAAGCCCTTCGGGCTATGCGGTGATGGTTTGTTCCTTCCGAACCCAGGGCGTTGCCCTGGGCTGTTCTATGAAGCCCCTTCGGGGCAACAGGCGAGAGACCGACATCCCACTTTCTCAACAGCCCCTTAGGCCCCAGGCTACTGGCTGTCGGGCCTCCGGCCCTGGGGGCCGATTGTCTGGCCACAGTCCCTTTTCAGGAGCTTGCTGGAGCGGAGTCGCGGCGCCTTGGCGAGCCGTCTTCCGGCCGGGAGCCAGTCATGCACGCGGAGAGGGGGCGCTGTGGGCGTGGTCACGACGCGAGCAGCGACTTGATTTTGAGCGCGACGCGGCTGAATTCGTTTGTGACCTTTGACTTGCCGATCAGGCCGCCCCAGAGGCCCGACATCCCCTTGTTGACGAGGAGGCGGGTCTTGCCTGACTCGTCGATGACCTGGACCTTGAGCTTCATCCGGCTGCTGAAGGCGCCCGTGATCGCGAACGCGCCGCCGCTGCCTCTGGCGTAGGTGCCGTTCTGCGGCGTGCCATCCTCGAGCCGGTAGCCTTCTGCGGCGAAGAACCGTTCGAGGTCGGCAGCGAACTTGGCGGCGTTGCCGTTTTCGAGGATGATCGTGACGCCCCGCTTCGTTTCCTCGTAGCGCTCAAGCTTTCCTTCCAACATGGCAGGAGCTCCTTTCGATGGAATCGGCCACACTCGTCCCGAGATAGGGATCAGCACTGGGGTGACATGAGCAAGACGCGTGCCTTTCTTGGGGATGCGATGGGGTTGGCACGGGGTCCGTGACCGGCGCATCAGGCTGAGGGCGGCCGCGTGTGCCCGCGGGCTCAGCACGTCGGGGCGCGACGGCGGAACGTGTTGAGGCTTGACGGGCGGTTAGAAGTGCGCTAGGCACCGGGAGGTCTTTTCCTGTACCATCTGCGCGGGCAGTCGTTGGCCCGCCGCGCGGGCGTTTGGCCCGCCGCGCGGGCGTTTGGCCCGTCGCGCGGGGGTTTGGCGCGGAAGGATGATGTGATGGCGCAGGTTTTCGTTGTGATGACGTACGACGTGAAGCCGGGGAAGCGGGGGGAGTTCCTCGCGTGGATCAAGAAGGTGCGCCGCCACATCCGCCGCATTTACGGGCCGAACTACACGGTGCTGCAGGATCAGGAGGCGCCGAACCGGTTTACCGAGGTCTTTGTCTGTCCCAATAAGGCGGCGTACAAGAAGCTGCACCGCCTCCACGACGTGCGGCTCGACGAGTACATGTGGCAGATGGATAAGTTCGTGGGCAACCGCGAGGAAGCCGTCTTCCACACGCTTGTCGAGATCTGATCGGGCCGCTTCCCACGGATTGACGCAGATGAGGCCGGTCTGTGTGGATCTGCGCCGAGTCCTTTACCGCTCGATGCTCTCGACTGCTCGCAGCCGCTCGTGGAGGCGGTGGGCCTGGAGGCAGAAGGCTTCGAGCCGCGCCTCGACGAGCTGGGGGAAGGCGGCGCCGTCGGTCTCGATGGCGAGGAAGGGCAGGTTGCCGATGCGGCCGTGTCCGGCGCTCAGCCGTGTGATGAGCTCGCCGGTGTGGTTGGTCTCGGGCAGGCGGTCGGCGTGCATGGTTTCGCTCAGGATCGCCTCGGCGACGCGCGACGGCATGCAGCCGAACGGGCCGATCGAGATGACGCCGACGACGGTGTGCAGGATCTCGCGCACGGCGCTGCCGACGGTGAGCACGGACTCGCCGAGGAACCGCGGGTTCATCAGGCGGCTGCCGGCGTCCATGGTGCGGTCGATGTCGACGAGCTCGGGGCGGTAGAGGCCGCTGCGCGCGAGGAGGCGCTTGGTGCGGCGCTCGACGCGGTGCTGCATGATCGGGCGGATGAGCAGGCGGAGTCGGTCCTGCAGCGTCTGGCGCTCTTTCGAGAGCCGGTGTCGGTAGATGTAGTCGACGTAGTAGAGGAACTCGCTGATCGGCGAGGTGCGCGTGATGAGGCCCTTGCGGGCAAGGCGGTCGGTGAGATGCTGGCACGAGAACTCGTCGTGGCGAACGAAGATCTCGCCGGTGAGCAGCACGGCGGGCGTTTCCTCGAGCGGCTGGGTCAGCGGGATGGCGGCGAGGCGTGCGGCCGCTTCGGTGATCGCCTCGTCGACGCGGATGCCGTTGTCGCGCGCGAGCGCGGCGAGGATGATGCACCACGCCTCGTCGAAGACGGCGAGGCCGCCGGCCGTGTCGTCGGCGAGGACCTGGACGGCCGAGTGAATCTCGTTCATGGCGTCGGCGACGGTGACGGCCTGCCACGCGCGGTAGGTGAACGTTGGGCCGAGGCCCGCGTAGCCGTTCGCGTCGCCGAGTGGGACGACGCAGAGGTTGGGGATTCGGCGCTGCTCGATGAGGCGCTTGATGAAGACGTTGTACTGGCCGAAGCGGCACGGGCCGGTCGATTCCGGCATGAAGTAGACGAGGACGTCGCGGCTGCGTCGGTTCTCGTCAAGATGCTTGAGCAGGCTGCCGACGGTGAGCTGGAGCGGTAGGCACTCCTTGCAGTTGGTGGCGCCACGGCCGAGCTTGAGCGTGTCGGCATTGGCCGGCGGCAGTGGGGTCGCGCGGACGCCGAGGCTGCGAATCGTGGCGGCGAGCGCCTGCGTGCCGAGCGCGCCCATCGACGGCACGAGGACGTGGACGCGCGGATCGCGGCCGTCGAGGCGTTCGCCTGACGAGGTGCGCACGACGAGCCGGTTGTTTTCGGTCGTGGCGCGGGCCGCGACGAACGGGCTCGGCAGGACGCGGCGCTTCCTACCGCGTTGGAGCTGGCGGTAGCGGGCGACGACGTCGAGGAACGCCTCGATGCGCGTGTTGAGGCCGGCGTCGGCGGTGTGGTTGTCGAGCTCGAGCGTGAGTGACGGCTTGCCGGCCATGATGTCGCGGAAGAACGTGAGGAGGAACGAGTCGGGCCCACACGAGAAGTTCGTGATGAACGTGCCGAAGAGCTGCTGGTGGCGCGCGACTGCCTTGGCGACCTTCAGGTTGAGGCGGCCCATGGCCCAGTACATCGAGTCGGCGCAATCCTCGTCGAGGAAGGCGAGGAAGTCGAACGGCACGATGCGCACGCCGCGCGAGGCGAACTTGTGGGGGATGCCCATGTTCGCTTCGGCGGCGAAGGCGTTGTAGGGGCGGCCGAACAACACGACGGCGAGGGCGTCGGGCTTGGCCTCGAGCTCGTCGAGGACGCGGCGGCCGATCGCGTCCATCTCGCGCTGGCAGGCGTCCATCGCGTCGCAGGCGGCGTCGAATGCGTCGAGCGCGCGGCGGCGGCTTGCACCGAGTTGCTCACCAAGCTGGGCGAAGACCTTGCGCTGGGAGCGGAACCCGTCGGCGAAGCTGAGCGTGGGCGAGAGGAGGCGCGGCGCATCGCCGTTCAGGCCGAACGCGGTCTTCAAGTAGTACGGCTCGCTCTGGGCGAAGGGGCAGAGCTTCTTGTATGGCGCGTCGTCGGCGACGTGTGCTTCGACGACGAGCGGCATGAAAATGACGTCGGGCTGCTTCCTGAGGAGATCGTCGAACATGCCGTGCGCGAGCTCGGCAGGGTAGCAGAACGCGGCGCCTCGGCGCTCGCAGCCTTCCTCGCGCGGGATGCTCGGCACGACGACGCGAAAGCCCAGGTTCGCGAAGAAGTGCGAGTAGAGGGGGAAGAGCGTGTGTGTGAGGAATGAGCGGTTGATGCCGACGGTCCTCGCGCCGTTCGTCGAGGGAGAGTGCGCGGCGTGCTTTTCGAAGACGAGTCGATCGTGCTCGGCGACGAGGTCAAGGGCGGCGGCGTCGTGGCGGACGTTGAGGCGGAGGTTGGAGTACTTGTTGCACGCGCCGCCGAACAGGTACGTCTCGCCCTCGATGACGATTCGGTTGATCTGGCAGCGGCGGTCGCATTTCTCGACGCCGCCTCGGCAGGTGAACGGCTTCTTGTACGTTACGTCGCGTGCGGCGAGGCGGCGCAGGTCGAAGCGTGTCTCGTCGAGGAGGCCGGTGCGCCGGCGGTTCTTCACTTCGAGCGCGACGCCGAACGCGCCCATGAGGCCGGGGTCGGGCGGCACGACGATGGGCTTGCCGACGAGCGCGGCCATCGCGACCGGCACGGCGCGGTTGTAGCAGACGCCGCCCTGCATGAAGATCTTCCGGCCGACGGGCCGGCTGCCCTTGACGCGGTTGGCGTAGTTCATGCAGATCGAGTAGATGAGGCCGGCGACGATGTCGTCGCGGTCGATGCCTTCGTGCGCGGCGTTCTTGATGTCGCTCGAGATAAACGCGGCGCACTGGTCGTTGAAGTTCGGCGGGTGGCCGGCGGCGAGTGCGATGCCGGCGATCTCGGTCACGTCGAGGCCAAGCGATTCCTTCGCGGCTTCCTCGATGAACGAGCCGGTGCCGGCCGAGCACGCTTCGTTCATGGCGTAGTCGGACGGGACGCCGCCGGTGAGGTAGGTGTACTTCGCGTCCTGGCCGCCGATCTCGAAGATCGTGTCGACGCTCGCGTCGAAGTGCGCGGCGGCGGTCGCGTGGGCGATGATCTCGTTGATGATCGCGTCGGTGAGCGCGTGGAGGCCGGCAATCTGGCGGCCCGAGCCGGTGACGCCGAGGCCGACGATGTCGACGGGTACACTGAGATCGTCGGCAAGGGCGGCGTAGCACTTGCGCGAGGCGCCGACGGGGTCGCCGTTTGTGCGCAGGTAGACGGAGGCGACGATCGCGTCGTCGTCGGTGCGGAGCAGAACGGCCTTGGTCGTCGTCGAGCCGACGTCGAGGCCGATGATGCACTCGTCGCCGGCGTGCGCGGTGCCGCGAACGGACGGCTTGAACGTGACCATCCCTTCGGCTTCGGTCAGGGGCCGGTGGAAGTCGAACGCCGACTTGCCCTTGATGAAGAGCTCGTCGAGGTTCTTTGGGGGGATCGTCTCGTTGTCGAGCGCCCAGAGCGCGGCGCCGAGGGCCTCGAAGTAGGGCGCCTCGTCGGGGATGATGATGCCGGGGCGTTCGGCGCGCAGGAAGTCCATGACGACGGTGTTCTGGGCGACGCCGCCGACGACGATGACGGGGCCATCGGGCACTTTTACCAGCAGCTCGCTGATCTTCTTGGCCATCATGCGCGCGAGGCCGGCGACGACGCGGGCCTTCGGCTCGCCGCGGTTCAGGGCGTGGGTGCAGTCGCTCTTGCAGAAGACCGAGCAGCGCCCGCTGATCTTGTGCGGCTCGCTGCCGCGGGCGAGCTCGACGGCGTCGTCGAGGCCGAGGTTCATGCGGCGGATCTGCTGGAGGAAGAACTCGCCGGTGCCGGAGGCGCACTTGTTGCCGGTATGGACGCCGGAGACCGTGCCTGTCTCGTCGAGGACGTAGACCATGAACGTCTCGCCGCCGGCGCTGACAAGCGCGCTGATGAGGTCGCCGTTGGGTAGCACTCGTCCGTCCCGGACGTACGCGAGGGCGATCTCGTCGGCTTCGCACTCGGTGATCGACGAGAGCCGGGTGAAGTGGCGGAACTTGCGGCCGGTGGCGGCGACGCGGTCGTAGCGGGTCAGGTCGAGTTTCTTGAGGGCCTCGACGAGGGCGCGGCGCGGGTTGCCCTCGTGCGGCACGATGGCGAGCGGGCGGACTTCGGCCCTGGCCTCGCCGCCATCCCGAGATGCCTCGACGAGGCTGAGGGTCGTCGCACCAAGACAGATTCCCAGCGTCCTCACGGGTGTCCTTGTTCGAGAAGTGGTGGAACTTGCCTCAACCCTGGACAGCAGTATGCGCGTCCGCTGGGTGAAGGTCAACGGGAGAGCGAGGCAAACGGTCCTGGGGGAAGAGGGTGCATCATGGGTGGAGATGGTGGCTGAAGCCGGCTGTCGAGAAGGCGCGCCTTCGGCGCGTTTGCTGAAGCAGGCTGGTTGGGTGTGCGTGCTGTGTGCGACCACTGGCTGAAGGGCCTGTTGAAGAAGGTACTCTATGTAAGCCCTTCGGGCTATGTGCCGGTGTTTCGTTTCCTCTCAACCCAGGGCGTTGCCCTGGGCTATCCTATGAAGCCCCTTCGGGGCATGCGCTGAAAGCCCCCCGCCGCTTCTTCAACAGGTCCTGAAGCTGGTGGCAACCCGCCTCCGCTGACGCTTCGGCGGGCGAGCCGGCTGAAGCCGGCTGACTCAGGAGGCAGGTTGGTCTGCCCGGTGGCGTCCAGAGCTGTGTGTGATTGGGCTGGGGTCGGTGTGGTAGACCGCGTATGAACGGGGTGCTAGACTCCGGGTCGATGCTCGGTGATTGGGGGAGGACGGCGCAGGTGAGCTTGTCTCGACTGGCACCCGGCGGTGGCGACGACCCCGCGCTTGGGACGTACAGGCCGCCCCGCCTGTATAGGCTGGTTGGCTACGCAACCCCTGTCGGTGGCATCCTCATGCTCGTGTTGACCTTGGGGCCGTTCGGCTTCCTGTCCCGGGTGGCGGTGCCCTTTATCGTAGCGTTTGTTGCGGGAGTTCTTAATAGCGGTTTCTACTACCTTTGGGTTGCGACCCAGCGCGTTGTGCTCTCGCGGGACGGTATCGAACACTGGGCCCTTGGCACGACGAAGTTCATCCGCTACGACGAGATTGTCTCGATCCGGCGCCGCGACCCGATGCCGTTTGACTTGCTCGGCACGACTGCCTTCACCAGATTGGGTGATGCGCGCGGGACACGCATCCTGCTGACCGGCTTCGTGTCGCAGTATGGGATCATCACGCAGTACCTCGACTCGAGAATCGGCGACCGCAAGCTGAAGTGGTGCCCGTGGACGGGCATCGAGTATCTCAAATGGGGCACCGCAGGCGTGATGGTTGTCTGCTTCGTCGTGATGTTGCTCTTCAAGGGTCTGTGGCGTTAGGGCAGTACGTGCTCTTGTCGGCGTTCAGCATCTCGTTGTGTCGTGTGACCGCGGGCGGTAGACTGCACGCATGAGTCTGCTCAAGCGGGATCCGGAGGATCATCAGCACTGGATGGGGGAGGCGCTGCGGGAGGCGGCGACGGCGGCCGAGCGCGGCGAGGTGCCGGTCGGGTGTGTGGTGGTATACGAGGGGCGGATCGTCGGGCAGCGAGGGAAACTGCAATGACCTCGCCATTGGCGACACACCGAACGACGCTGTGGTGGCGAACGTCCGCCGGTGTTGCGCTGGTTGGCGGGAGCGCGGTGCCCCTGGGCATCGTCATTCACCTGCTGCTGACCGGGTGGAGTGTGTTGAACGTCATCATTGCGGCGCTCCCCGTGGCCGCAGCGGGTGCTGTACTTATGGTCTGGGGGCTTCGACGGTTTACCGAGCGTGTTGAGCTCAGTCAGGACGGCATCACCTGCTGGATGTTGGGAAAGGCGGCGTTTGTTCGTTTCTCGGATGTCATCGGGGTGAGCGAAACACGCATGCAATCTGGGCTGCTCAGGTTTCCGCAGAAGTTGTTCACGGTCTGCGACGGGCACGGGCGCAAGATTGCGTTTAGCAGCTACCTCGATCGCTTCGACGAGCTCGTTGCGCGTGTCAAGTCGAGGATTGGCGAGGCCGCTGACGTCGAATGCCAGCCGCCCAGGCACCGAACGCTTGTCAACGTCGTGGCTGTCATCATACTCGTCCTCTGCATGGCAGCGCTGGTCTGGGCGCTGTGGCTGAACGCAAGGCACTGAAGGCAGATGAACCTGCTCAATAGGGATCCGGAGGATCATCAGCACTGGATGGGGGAGGCGCTGCGGGAGGCGGCGACGGCGGCGGAACGCGGCGAGGTGCCGGTCGGGTGTGTGGTGGTGCATGCGGACCCGGCAGCCGGCGAGGGGCGGATCGTCGGGCGCGGGCATAACCAGACGGAGATGCTGCGCGATGCGACGGCGCACGCGGAGATGCTGGCGCTGACGCAGGCGGCGGAGGCGCTGGGCAACTGGCGGCTGACGGGGTGTACGGTCTACTGCACGATGGAGCCGTGCACGATGTGCTGCGGGGCGATGGTGCTGTGCCGGGTGACGCGGCTGGTCTATGGCGCGGCGGACCCGAAGTTCGGGGCGGTGGTGAGCATCGCGGATGTGCTGAGCAACCCGCGTCATAACCACACGGTGCAGGTGATCGGCGGCGTGCGGGCCGACGAGACGGCCGAGCTGCTGCGGTCGTTTTTCCAGACGCTGAGGAAGAAGGAGGATTAGCCACAGATTTCACGGATGACACGGATTGGCCGGCGGCCGTTGGCCGCCGAGGTTCGGAGAATCTGTGTTGATCTGTGTGATCTGCGGCTGAGGAGGATTAGCCACAGATTTCACGGATGACACGGATTGGCCGGCGGCCGTTGGCCGCCGAGGTTCGGAGAATGTGTGTTGATCTGTGTGATCTGCGGCTTCCGGGCCTTGCTTCTTCCCGCGACTGGCCTTTGGCATGGAATGTGTGCTTCTGGGAAGGCGCGGCGGACTGCGTTCGGGCGGTGGCGTGAACCATCGGGGGTCTGGCGCGCGTTTCGGAAGTTGAAAAGCAACTGGCGAGAGGCGGATGAGAAGCGTCAGGGTATTCGCGCCCGCCACGATCGGCAATATCGGCCCCGGGTTCGACGTGCTCGGCTTGGCGATCACGTCGCTGGGCGACTATGTGGATGCCAATGAGGCGGCGAGCGGCGTGCGCATCCTCGAGATGACGGGGTTCAACGGCGGGATTCCGCTGGAGGCGGACAAGAACACGGCGGCGATCGCTGCGCAGCGGGTGCTCGACTTGCTCCACGTGGGTGCGGGCGTCGAGCTCACGATCCATAAGACGGTGCCGACGGCGGCGGGCCTCGGCTCGAGCGCGGCGAGCGCGGCGGCGGGCGCGTTCGCGGTCAACGAGCTGTATGGCGGCGGGCTGACGCCGACGGATCTCATTTTCCCGGCGACGGTTGCCGAGGCGGCGGTGAGCGGCGACTTCTTCGCGGACAACACGGCGCCGGCGTTGCTGGGGGGCGCGACGCTGACGCGGTGCCGCGAGCCGCTCGACGTGATCAAGCTCGGGTCGATCCGCGACCTGGTGATCGTGATCGTGACGCCCGACTTCCAAATCACGACGAAGCACGCGCGCGAGATCCTGCCCGAGCAGATTCCGCTCAAGGCGTTCGTGGAGAACATGGCGAACTCGTGCCTGATGGTTGCCGCGTTCACCAAGGGCGACCTGAGCCTTCTGGGGCGGTGTATCAACGACGTGGTCATCGAGCCGGTGCGCGCGAAGCTGATCCCGGGGTTCTACGACGTGAAGCACGCCGCACTCGAGGCGAGTGCGTACGGGTGCTCGATCAGCGGCGCGGGGCCGTCGGTGTTCGCGATCACGGACACCGTGGGCAAGGCCGATTACATCGGCCGGGCGATGAAGGCGGCGTTCGGCGAGCGCGGCACTGACTCGACGGTGTACATCGCCAAGGCTGAGGAGGAAGGTGCGAAGGTCGTCCGAGATGAGGTCGCATTTCCGGTGCATCGAGTGCGGGGCCACGTATCGTCTGGATGACGCGCGATACGTGTGCGACTGCGGCGAGCTGCTCGAGGTTGTCACGGATCTGGCGTCGTTCGGGCGCTCGGCCGAGAAGTGGCAGGCCCGGTGGGAGCACCGGCGCCACGAGGTAGCCTTCCTGCGGTACAAGGACGTGCTGCTCCCCGATCTGCCCGACGAGCGCGTGGTGACGCTCAACGAGGGCGATACCCCCCTGTGCGAGGCCGACGAGCGGGTGCGCGCCTACTGCGGCGTCGGGACGCTCTGGCTCAAGCATGAGGGGCTGAACCCGACGCTGAGCTTCAAGGACCGGGGCATGGTGGCCGGGGTCTCGTGGGCCGCGCACGTCGGGGCGGCGCGCGTGATCTGCGCCTCGACGGGCGACACGTCGGCGTCGATGGCGGCGTATGCGGCCCGGGCGGGAATCCCAGCCGCCGTGCTTCTGCCGCGCGGGAAGGTGTCGGACGAGCAGCTCTCGCAGGCGATTTCTTTCGGCGCGCGCGTGCTGGAGGTCGAGACGGATTTCGATGGGTGCATGCGCATCGTCCAAGATCTCGCGCGCCGCGCGAGTGTGTATCTGCTCAACTCGATGAACAGCGTCCGGATCGAGGGGCAGAAGGCGATCGGGATCGAGACGCTGCACCAGCTCGGCTGGCGCGTGCCCGACTACTTCG
>Ga0307430_1001061_pt1 | contig 21108 bp, 20 predicted proteins | sample SalMarWE160130MG_FD_202159 | JGI IMG/M metagenome (GOLD analysis project Ga0307430, IMG submission 202159) | Salt marsh sediment microbial communities from the Plum Island Ecosystem LTER, Massachusetts, United States - WE1603-130 | ecosystem: Environmental > Aquatic > Marine > Intertidal zone >...
GATTATAATTTAAGAAATAAAGAGAATTAATAAATTTATATTTTTAAATACATAGTTTTTGGCTTTCTTTTAATGATTACAAAATTATTCCAGATCTTGGTGAAAATATGTTTTTACCGTGATTTAGTATTACATACTAATGCCATTTATAATGAAGAGAAACTAATAAATAAAAAGCTGATGTTGAAATACAATATTGGTTTTAGAGAATTAGAGGTTGAAATTAAAACTTTTCTTGGAGAACTTACTTCTAAAATAATAAAAAATAGTGATGCAAGGAATCTAATTTTAACCGGAGGAGATGTAGCCTTAGGAGTTTGTAAAGAGCTAGGCATATATAATATGAATATTTTAGATGAACTTTTACCAGGCATTCCCTTGGCTATCGCTAATTATAAAAATTATAATTTAAACATTGTAACTAAAGCGGGTGGATTCGGCAAAGAAGATACCTTATATAATTTAATTAATAAATTAAAAAACTATTAAGAATGGAGGAAGGGTTCATTATTCATTGATAGTGGACTAGATTATATTTTACAATGAAAAGACCAATTATTGGTATTACTATGGGAGATCCCGCAGGTATAGGAGCAGAGATCACAGTTAAAGCTTTAAGTAAAAAAGAGATTTATAAAAAATCAAGACCAATAGTTATTGGAAGTAAATTTGTGGTAGATGATGCACTAAAATTTATTCCTTCAAATTTAAAGTTAAACGTTATTAAAAATACAGAAGAGATAAAAGGAGAATTCGGAATAATAGATCTTATAGATCTGGACAATATAAAACTCGATGAATTTAATTACGGAAAAGTAAGCGCTAAAGCAGGCCAGGCATCATTAGAATACATTTACAAGGGGATTGATTTAGCTATGAAAGGATTAGTAGATGCGGTAGTAACCGGACCTATTCACAAAGAAGCTATTAAGGCTGCTGGCTCACCTTATGCTGGTCATACTGAGATATTTGCATCTCGTACTAAAACAAAGAATTATGCCATGATGTTGGCAGATGAAAATTTAAGGGTCATTCATGTTTCCACACATGTTTCCTTACGTCAGGCCTGTGATTTAGTAAAAAAGGAGAGAGTTTTAACGGTGATTCGTTTGGCAGATAAAGCTTTAAAAGATTTGGGAATAAAGTATCCAAAAATTGGGGTAGCCGGACTAAATCCCCATGCCGGAGAAGGCGGACTTTTTGGTAAGGAAGAACTTGAAGAAATTATTCCCGCCATCGAACAAGCGAAAAAAGAAAATATAACCGTTGATGGACCGGTGCCTCCGGATACCATTTTTTCAAAAATAATTGGCGGTCAATACGATATTGCGATAGTTATGTATCATGATCAAGGACATATTCCTATGAAAGTTATCGGATTTAAATACAACAAAGCTACCAACAAATGGTCAACCATGAGTGGCGTCAATGTTACGGTCGGTTTACCGATAATTAGAACTTCGGTGGATCATGGTGTTGCCTTTGGAAAAGCAGGTGAAGGCAGAGCGAATGAAGAGAGCATGGTAGAAGCCATAAAGATGGCTATAGATTTTGCGAATTAAGTGTATCTCTATAAAGGAGGGGAAAAATGAAAGCTGCCTATAAATCGAATCGAGAAAAAGGAATTAAAATAGTAGATATACCTGTTCCTAAAATTTCAAAAAATGAAGTACTGGTAAAAGTTAAGAAAGCCGCAATTTGCGGTACTGATATTCATTTGTATGATTGGAATAATTGGTGTGAAAACGTAAATGCTAAGAATCCTATGATCATTGGTCATGAATTTTGTGGGGAAGTTGTCGAAGTTGGGTCAAATGTAACTTTAGTTAAAACCGGTGATTTAATAGCAGGAGAAACGCATATACCTTGTGGCAAATGCATATTATGCAGAACAGGAAGGCAACATATATGTAAGGATATGAAAATATTAGGAGTACATACCGATGGTGTTTTTGCAGAATATGCAAAAATACCAGAAATTTGTGCCTGGAAGTTGCATCCAGATACCCCTCCGGAAATAGGAGCCATTTACGAGCCCTTTGGCATTGCCGTTCATGGCGTTTTAAGGGACAAGATTGCAGGTCTTTCCACAGTCATCATCGGTGCCGGTCCTATAGGACTATTTGCAGCAAATGTCGCAAATATATCAGGGGCCAGCCAGATATTTGTGGTGGATTTAAATGAATATAGGTTAAAGTTGGCGGCCAAGATGGGAGACAATATCGTGACCTTAAATCCTAAAAAAGATAATGTAGCCAATATCATAAGGGAGAAAACCGATGGTAGAGGGGCTGATGTGGTGATAGAATTAAGCGGTTCGCTACAGGGTACAAGGACCGGATTTGATGTTTTAGGAAAAGGAGGGCGGATTTCACTCATAGGACTACACCCTCAAGAAGTACCCCTGGATTTGGTTAATAATGTTATATATAAAGAAGCAACTATTTATGGTATTACCGGAAGAGAAATGTTCAATACCTGGTACTCGGTAGATAATATTATGAATAATAAAAATCTAAATATAAAAGATGTCATTACTCATGAGTTTGCTTTAGATGAAATAGAAAAAGCTATCTTGACTGCTCAGCAAGGTAATGCAGGAAAGATAATTATTAAAATTGGTCAGCAATGAAAGAACATAGAATGAATTAATTACTAAAAAATTATAAAAGGAGCGTGATATAAATTGACAACCCCGATTATAACTATGATTCATACTGTTTTTCCTGTAATTGATAATTTAAAAGCTATTTTTGAAAAAAAATTAAGGAATCAACCAGTAACGATCTATAATATAGTTGATGACAGTATCCTCCCTAGAATAGTTGCGGCTGGCGGTCTCTCATCAGGAATAGTTAGTACTGTCTATCAGCATATTTCCAGTGCTGAAAAAATGGGGTCCGATATAATTTTGGTCACCTGTTCCTCGATTTCGGAAGTAGTTGATATAGTAAGCCCTCTTGTTTCTGTTCCTGTAATTAAAATAGATGATGCAATGACTGATGAAGCAATAAAAATAGCAGACACTTTAGGTGTTGTTGCTACTATTGAAACCACATTAAATCCAACAATTAATCAATTAAGGAAGAAAATGGCAATAGCAGAAAAAGAGATTAAAATAGTACCAATATTATGTTCTGATGCTTATAAAGCATTAATTAATGATGGTGATCCCGAGAAACATGATCTATTATTGTATAAAGCCATAGAAGAGATAATTGAAAATGTAGATGCAATAGTTTTAGCGCAGGCTTCCATGGCCCGTCTTTTGCCTAAACTTATAAAGTTTACCAATAAACCAATTTTGACAAGCCCGGAAAGTGCGGTTGAAAAAGTGATGAGTTTATTAAATCTTGGAGTAGAATAATTAAAAAAAACTCGAATAAATTTAAGTTGTCAAAAAACATAGAGAATACGAAAAAAAAGTAAATATTTTAGATCATGGTTAAAAAAAAGGAGGTGGTTGTTGTATACTAAAGTATCTTTGTTCCTTCTCTATTAAGTAGAATATATAAAAAGGAGTTTTAGAAAATGAAAAGATCGAATAAATTGTCAATTATTTGCTTGATTTTAGTTTTTACATTGTTGTTTAGTATGAGCATTAGCGGTTTATCTGCCGAAAAGGTAATTAAATGGAGATTGCAATGTATGGGTTCAGCTGCTGATTCTATATTCCTGGCTGCAGAAAAATTTGCAAAACTTACTACCGCATCTAGTGGTGGACGTTTGGAAGTTACCGCTTTTCCTGCAGGCGCTATTACACCAGCAGGAAAAGAATTTGAGGGAGTGATATCTGGCTCAGTAGAAGCTGCCCATGTATCTCCTGGTTGGGCTGTCGGTTACGTTCCGGCAGGTGTCTTTTACACTAGTTCTGTAGCTACTCTTACCGGTAATCAGATGATGATGTGGATGGATTATGAGGGATTGAAATTTGCTCAAGAATTGTATGCTCCCGTTGGTTTACAATATGTGGGTCAATTAACAGTACACCCTGCAGAGGTTTGGTGTCACACCAATGAACCCTTACGTTCAGTTGAGGATATTAAGGGCTTAAAGATTAGATTGGGAACCACTGCTCTTAATTCAATTTTTAAGGAAATGGGAGCAACACCGGTTTTCCTTCCAGGTGGTGAGATTTACGAAGGGATGCAGCGTGGAGTTATTGATGCTTTTGAATACTTTACACCATCCGGGAATTGGACTATGGGTTTCCAGGAAGTTATTAAATATATGTATTTAAATCCATCCCGTTCTCCGTCTGATGGTCAATCTCTCTTTGTGAATAAAAAGAAATGGGATGAGCTTCCTGCAGATTTGCAATTGATTGTAGAGGCGGCTGCATATAAGGTAGCGCATGAATTCCATACCGAGGTAGTTCTTCAGGATAGTATAGCAATCGAACAATTCAGAGAATATGGCACAATTATTGAAGATGTGCCTCAGGATATTGTAGACTTGTTATATGAGAAAGCGGATGAGTACTTTGCAGCAGAGGCTAAAAAAGATCCCGAGTATGCAAAAGTATATGAATCTGTATTAAAATTTAGGACAATGTGTGAACAGGCTGGTATCAAATAAATGATCATTATCGCAAGATAATTAGTGTTAATCTCTAATCTTGCTCCGGATTCAATTCTTCCGGAGCAAGATTAGAAAAGTATGGAGGAAAAATTAGATAGATATGAAAAAAATTGTACAGACGATTAACGCCATTAGTGAATTCTCAGGCCAGGTAGTCAAGTTTTTGGTTATAGGATTAATAATTGTACTTTGCTATGAGGTTATTTCCAGATATGTTTTTAATAATCCAACTATCTGGGCATTAGAGACCTCCAAGATGCTAATGGGTACCTTTGGTGCTATTGGATGGGCATATACCTATTTACACGATGGACATGTCAGGGTGGATGTCCTCTATTCCCGTTTTTCCCGTAAGGTGAAGGCATGGATTAATGTTATTTTATCAATTATTTTTCTTTTTCCAATTTGTGCTATTCTTATTTCTTCCGGAATAAAATGGTTGGCATTTTCCTTGAGACTAGGTGAAAAAATGGTTGAAAGTAGCTGGTTACCACCGGCTGCACCATTTAGAGCTGTATTGTTGGTAGGTTTTTCCCTTTTTGCTCTGCAGGGTATATCCCAATTCATTCAAGAATTATACTTTATTATTCGAAAGCGAGAACTATTATGATAGATATATTAACGAGCCCCGAAGTTGTTACCATTTTTATGTTTAGTGCTTTATTAATTGGCGTAATTACCGGGTTTCCATTGGCTCTTCCTATCGGAGGTGTCGGTGTAATAACTGGGTATTTACTATTTGGCCCTAATGCCTTTGATATAATATATAGCCGTGTTTATGATATACTAACAAATTATGGAATGATAGCCGTACCTTTATTTGTTTTTATGGGAAATATGCTTGAAAAGTCCGGTATAGCTGAAAAAATGTATGATGCGCTATATGTATGGTTTGGAAAATTTAGAGGTGGTTTGGCCATTGTTAGTGTGTTAATCGGTACGATTATGGCAGCTTGTGTAGGTATCATTGCTGCTTCTATTACCATGCTGACACTTGTCGCGCTACCGTCAATGATTCGACGGGGATATGATAAAAGTTTAGCGACAGGGAGTATCTGTGCGGGAGGTTCTTTGGGTATTCTTATTCCACCCAGTATAATGCTTATAGTATACGGACCGGCAGCCGGGATTTCGGTAGGTAAGTTATTTATGGGTGCTTTTATACCCGGCTTTGTACTTTCCGGCCTTTACATGCTCTATATTGGTATTCGTTCCTATTTTCAACCGGAAATAGCACCAGCATCTATAGAAAATGAGGACTTTTCCTTTGCCAAGAAAACATCGATGCTGCTTATTAGCATAGGTCCGGTTGCAATACTTATTTTTTCAGTAATGGGGTCAATTTATTTTGGTTTGGCTTCTCCAAGCGAAGCTGCTGCAGTGGGTGCTGCAGCAGCAACTATTTTAACTATAGCTTATGGCCATTTTACCTGGAAAGTACTGAAAGACGTTGCTATGGATACGATAAAATTAACTGCGATGGTTCTTCTTATTGCGGGTTGTTCTACTGCCTTTGTTAGTGTATTTCTTAGCGCTGGTGGTGGAGATGTTGTAGCGAATTTAATTTTGTCTGTTCCTGGTGGTCACTGGATGGCTTTTGCCCTAATTATGTTGATAGCTTTTATTTTAGGTATGTTTATTGACTGGATTGGAATTATTTTTATCCTGGTACCTATATTAGCTCCCATTGTTCCTAAATTGGGATTTAATCCTTTGTGGTTTGCTATGATGATTATTGTTAATCTTCAGATGTCATTTTTAACCCCACCCTTTGCCTATGCTATATTCTTCCTAAAAGGTGCTGCGGCACCAGAGTTGGGTATTGATACAGCTGATATAATACGCGGGGTAATACCCTTTATCGGGCTGATAATGATTGGACTTCTTTTAATGATTGCTTTTCCTCAGATCATTCTTTGGTTACCGGGCACGATGTAGCCAGGATCAGGATAGGATCATTGTACTAGCGAAATTATAAAATATTATAATCAATTAATTGATGATATGGGAGGTATACGATGAAAAAAGAGATTATTATGACCGAAAATGCTCCAGCTGCTTTTGGTCCATTTTCACAGGCAGTAAAGGTAGGAGGTTTTGTATTTACTTCTGGTATTTTACCATTAGATCCCGCAAGTGGTAAAAAAGTTAGCGGGGGTATTGAAAACGAAACAAAGCAGACATTAGAGAACCTAAGAGCCATTTTAGAAACCTCAGGTTCTTCTTTGAATGAGATTGTAAAGGCTACAATATTTCTTACTGACATGAACGATTTTGAAATAGTGAATTCGATCTATAGTAAGTATTTCTCTGGTGATTTCCCGGCACGGGCTGCCATAGAAGTCAGTGGTCTTGCCAAGAATGCAAAAATAGAAATACAGGCAATTTCCATTCATCATGATTGATGATTAAAAAAAGATTAGTATTGAAAATATTATATTTTAAAGAAGGCATTGATTTGCCCATATATACTATAGGTTTATAAATGCTAACAGATCTATACAAAAAACAAAACTAATAAATTTTAATTAACTGAGGAGGTCTTTTTCTATGGAAGTTTTATGTGTTGGAGATGTAATGATACCAGGCGATAATATTGGAGCAGCAGCCAAAGAGCTAAAACTGAATAATTTAAATATAGATATTAAAGATTGGGAAACAGATTGGGATAAACTTCAGGATCGCCGATTGATTATTGAAAAACAGGGACCGTCTGCTGAATCGGTGGTACCCCAAATATTAAACGCAAGCAAGAACACTGAAATGCTGTTGGTCTTATTTTGTCCGGTATCAAGAGAGGCTATCGATGCATTACCTAATCTTAAACTTATTGGCGCTTTACGAGCAGGATTAGAAAATATTGATGTTAAACATGCTACTGAAAAGGGAATTATTGTTCAAAACATTAAAGGCCGTAATGCACAAGCTGTTTCTGATTTTACTATCGGCTTAATCCTGGGGGAAGCTCGTAATATTGCCCGTAGCTATCATGCAGTGAAAAACGGTATCTGGCGAAAAAACTTTGTTAATTCCGATATGGTACCTGAATTACAGGGAAAAACAATTGGATTGGTAGGTTTTGGTTATATTGGGCAATTAGTGGCTCAAAAATTGAGTGGTTTTCAAGTCAATATTTTGGTATTTGATCCTTATGTTTCAGATGAAGTAATCAAGAAGTATCATGCCAAAAAAGTAACCATTAATGATTTATTAAAAAACGCTGTTTTTGTTTCATTGCATGCCAGGATGAGCAAAGAAACCAAACACATTATTGGAGAAAAAGAGCTTTTATTAATGAAAGACACAGCATATTTAGTAAATACAGCTCGTGCAGACTTGATTGAAGAAGATGCCTTGTATCAGGTGTTAAAGGAGAAAAAAATAGCCGGTGCTGCCTTGGATGTATTCTGGCAGGAACCGATTGGTAAAAATAGCCGCTGGTTAGAGCTTGATAATGTTACTTTAACAACTCATATAGCCGGAACAACCAAAGAAGCTTTAACGAAATCACCTTATCTTTTAGTTGAAGATATCAACAAATTATTAGAAGACAAGGAACCAAGATTTGTTGTTAACCCTGAAGTGTTAAAGCGGGCTGAAGTCCAGAATTGGCTCAAAGAAGTGAGGAGTTCACCAGATGTTAGTTAATTTAAATGATGTTTTAATCCAAGCAAGAAAATCAGGTTATGCCATCGGGGCATTTAATGTTTATAATATGGAGACTGTTGAAGTTGTTTTTGATGCAGCTGTATCTTTAAATATCCCGGTTATTATCGCTTTCGGTGAAAAATATAGCCATATTAATTCGATTCATTTAATCGCAAAATGCGTTCATGAGTTAGCGAATAAAACCCCATTACCCATTGTGCTTCATTTAGATCATTGCAAATCAGAAGATTTAATTATTCGGGCAATTCAAGCAGGTTTTACTTCAGTTATGTATGATGGTTCTGGCTTAGCAAACAGTGATAATATAGGAATTACCTCCAAAATAGTAAAAATAGCCCATGCAGCTGGTATTTCCGTGGAAGCAGAATTGGGTTATGTTCCTGCTGAAGATAGCGGAGAATTTGTTCCGGAGGGCCAATTAACCAAGCCGGAAGAAGCAAAAGAATTTGTAGAGAAGACAGATTGTGATGCTCTAGCTATTGCAGTCGGAACGATTCACGGTAACTATATTGGCAAACCAAAAATATATCATGATCGCTTAAAAGAAATTGCAAAAGTAATTTCAGTACCTCTCGTCTTGCATGGAGGTTCTGGAAATACAGAAGAAGATCTAATATTAGCGATTGATGAAGGTATATCTAAAATTAATATTAATACTGAGATATCAAATGCAGCAGTCAAGCAATTAAAAGAAATATTTAAAAACAATTATTCCGGTCATTTGTCTGCTCTTTCCAATATGATAAAAGAACCGATGCTTACAGTAATCAAGGAAAAAATGAAATTATTTTCTCGCGGCAAAATTGGTTCGATACATAAAAGGTAATTTTAGTAAAATTAACTTAGGAGACCAAACAGCCGTTACAGCCGGTAGTCGTGGCACTAAAGATATAACTAATACAATCAAATAATTGGTAATTGAAATTAAAAATTGTGGTGGTTAACCTTTGAAGTTTGATAAAGAAGGTAATTTAATTAATAATTTTTTATAAATTTATATAAAGGATTTATAATGGGCAATTTAATTCTATGTATAGATATTGGAACTACAGGATGTTGTACTATTGTTTTTAATGAAAAAGGTAATCAAATAAGTAAATCCTATCAAGAGTATCAGAGTATTTATTTATCATCAAGATGGATTGACCATGATCCTAAAACATGGTTGCAAGCTGTAAGAAAAACAGTTAAAGAAGCTGTAAAAAAAATAGAATATGATAAAAATTGTATATCTGCTGTTGCAGTTACATCACAAAGGGCTACTTTTATTCCTGTTGATAAAAACGGTAAACCTTTAGATAATGCCATATTGTGGCAGGATAAAAGGGCAATCGAAGAAACGAAGCATTTAATGAATAAATATGGCCTAAAGAAAATATATGATATTACAGGATTGAGGGTTGACCCCTATTTTACCTTACCAAAGTTATTGTGGCTAAAAAAGAACAAAACTGAAATCTATAATAATTCTTATATGTTTCTTTCGGTACAGGACTATATTATTCATTACCTAACCGGTAAATTTAAAACTGACTGGACACAAGCTTCCCGAACCATGCTTTTTAATATTGATAAATTAAAATGGGATAAAGATTTCATAAAGAGTGTTGGAATCGATTTTACTAAGTTACCAGAGGCTGTTCCACCCGGTTCAATTATTGGATTTGTTAATCGGGTTGTTTCGGAAGAACTTAATTTACCTAAAGGAATACCGGTTATTGCGGCAGGGGGAGATCAACAGTGTGCTGCCATAGGATTAGGTGTGATAAAGGCCGGGATGGTTGAAGTCAATACAGGAACGGGTTCTTTTGTTTTAGCCAATAGCGATAAACCAGTTAAAGATCTTAATCAACGCTTAATTTGTAGTGCATCTTCTATTGCTGGCAAGTGGGTGCTGGAAGCCGGTATTTTTACAACAGGTTCAATTTATCGTTGGTTTAGAGATAATTTTGGAGAAATTGAAATGGAAACCCAAAGAGAATCAAGGATTGATGCATATAAAATAATGGATTCTGAAGCGGCAAAAGAACCATTGGGAGCAAACGGTTTACTCTTAATACCTCATTTTGCTGCTTCTGCAGCTCCTTATTGGAATCCGGAAGCAAGGGGAATACTTTTTGGATTATCATTAGGCCATAAACGTTCTTCAATCATTAGGGCAATATTAGAAGGAATTGCATTTGAAATACAGAAGAATATCAGTATTATGGAAATTTATAATGACGAAATTAAAGAAGTTAGAATTAGTGGCGGCATTACAAAGTCAGAATTATTTAATCAAATACAAGCTGATATCTATGGTAAAATTGTAGTAAAAACTGAATGTAATGAAGCTTCTGCCCTTGGAGCAGCCGTGGTAGCTGCAACTACTACAGGTCTATATAATAATATAAATTCAGCTGTAGATAATATGGTTAATCTTAACAACTTAAGCAGAAAAGAGCCAAATATAGAAAATAATAAAGTATATAAGGAATTAAGCAAGATACATGATTCATTATATTGGTCTTTAGAAAAGGCAGGCATTTATAGTAAAATGAATAAAATAATGAAGTTATTGTAGTAAAATAAGTTAAAAATACTTGATATAATAAATAAAGAGCGCTTATTGTAGCTAAGACTCTTCAATTGAGCATGAATTTGAAGAATATGCTGCCAGTACCTCAATATTTTCAGAGTTTGATCATTTTAAAAGATAGAAAATGTTCTGCAATTGAAAATAATATTTTTTTAAAGATAGAGGATTACATAAAGAAATAGGAAAGAATCGCAATGAAAAGAATTTCTATAAAATTAGGAAAAGAAATAGTCGAAGTAAATCTTCCAGACAATACAGAAATATTATCTGCTGATCAAGCAAAACCACTTAGCAATCCAGCTTTTTTTATTCAAAAGGCTTTGGCAGATTCTATAGGTAGTCCTAATTTAGACCAAATTATCGAACAAAAGCTAAAAAAATATCCAGAAGCTAAAGCAGTAGTAGTAATTTCTGATAATACTCGTCCTGTTCCTTATAAAGGTAGATCAGGAATATTATGGCCAATAATTGAAAGACTTTTAGCTAAAAATATTTCTAATGACCGTATTCTTATTTTAGTAGCCACCGGTACGCATCGCCCATTAACGGAAAAAGAGTTAAGAGAAATGTTAGATACTCGGGTATTTGACTATAAAATTCCCATAAAAAACCATAATTGTCAAGACAAAAATAATTTGGCATATTTAGGAAAAACCAGTCGTGGTAGTTCAGTATATATTAATCAAGATTATATGGCGGCAGACATTAAAATACTTACCGGTTTAGTGGAAACACATTTTATGGCCGGTGCATCAGGAGGAAGAAAATCAATCTGCCCTGGGCTTATAGGAGAAGAAAGCATCTATATATTCCACGGAGCTCCTATGTTAGCTTCTCCGAAAGCCAGTGACCTAATTATAGATGGTAACCCCTGTCACCAAGAGGCTTTAGAGATAGCTAAGAAAGCAGGAGCAGATTATATTCTCAACGTTACCCTTGACCAGGGTTTTAAGATAACAGGAGTATTTGCCGGAGATTTAGAAGAAGCTCATAAACAAGCAGTAAATAAAATAAAAAAAAATGTAGCCATACCTATAGAAAAAGAATATGATGTTGTTATTACTCATGCTGGTTTTGTAGGCATTAACCATTATCAGGGAGCCAAAGCTGCAGTAGTTGCTATTCCGGCTTTAAAACCCAATGGTAAATTAATTATGATAGCAAATAATAATGATAAAGATTTAATTGGTAGCGAGAAATATAAAACAGTTTTACATTTATTAAAAATAATAGGAGCAAAACAGTTTAATCATTTAATCTTATCACCTGATTGGACTTTTATTCCCGACCAATGGCAAGTGCAAATGTGGACTCGCTTGTTTTTTAAAATTCCTCCAGAGAATTTTATTTATTACAGCCCCCGGCTTTCTTTTAATGATTACAAAATTATTCCCGGTATTGATGGAAATATGTTTTTGCCTGCAAATAAAAGATATAAAGGAACTTTAAAAGACATCTCTCAAATAATTGAGAGTGCAATTAACAAAATAGATAAGGAATTTAAGCTAAAGGGTAAAAGAGGGTTCAATATTTCTTTTTTAAGCGACGGACCTTATGGAATTCCTATAAAAATATAGATCTTATTCTATATAACTTTAAATACATATAGCATTGTTATAAAATAAAAAGTAGGTGAAGAATTATGCGTAGCGATGTAATAAAAAAAGGTGTAACCAGGGCTCCTCATCGTTCCTTACTTAAAGCATTAGGAATTACTGATGAAGAAATGAACAAACCCTTTATCGGCGTTGCTCAGGCAGCGAATGAAATTATCCCTGATAAGGGAAAAAGTCCCCCAGCTATGCAGTCTTTCTCCTGCTGGTTCTTACCATATCCAGGATTTAGATAGAGCAGGAAGCATTTCCGCTTTGCTTAAGGAGCTGAGCAGGAAGAAGATCATTCATTTGGGAGAGATGACCGTAACCGGCAAAGACGTCGGTCAGAATATTAAAGGTGCTGTAAGAAGGGGCTAGTCTGATTTCTGAAAATATTTAGACATAATTTAGAGCCTCCTTTATCTTTAAAATATAGTTTTAGATTATATCTTTTGAAAAACTTAGAATTTACAATAAATTTATCTAATCTTAAATTAAATATACCAGAAAAAGAACGTTACAAAATAATTTTTGAAAGGGGCTTAAAAGATATGCAAAAAATTGGATTTATCGGAATTGGTATTATGGGAAAACCGATGGTAAAAAACTTGATCGATGCAGGTTATCCGGCAGTAGCTTACGATGTTAATAAAGAAGCTTTAGAAGAGATTATCTCCTATGGTGCAAAAAGGGCTTTTTCTTGTAAAGAAGTAGCTTCTCAATGTGATATTATTATTACCATGCTACCGAATTCACCAGATGTGAAGAAAGTTGTGCTGGGCAAAGAAGGAGTTATTGAAGGAGTAAAAAGAGGGCAGATTTTAATTGACATGAGTTCTATTGCTCCTCTTGTATCCCAAGAGGTAGCAAAGGAGTTAGAAAAAAAGGGTGTGGAAATGCTTGATGCCCCGGTGAGCGGAGGCCAAGAAAAAGCCCAATCGGGCACCCTGGCCATTATGGTGGGAGGTAAGGAAGAAGTTTTTAACCAGTGTAAACCTATTTTAGAGGTTATGGGTAAACCTGTTTTAGTTGGCAGTATTGGAGCAGGTCAGACTACTAAATTGGTCAATCAGGTAATAGTGGCTATTAATATCGCTGCTGTAGCAGAGGGCTTACTCTTAGGGAAGAAGGCAGGGGTGGATCCCCAACGAATCTTTGAAGCTATAAAAGGAGGTTTGGCTGGTAGTCAATGTCTAACTGATAAAGCACCGAGAATGTTTAAGGGAAATTATGACCCGGGTTTTAGAATGAAATTGCATGTCAAAGACTTAAATAATGTTTTAGAAACCAGCCGGGAATTGCATACCGCTATGCCTCTTTCTGCTCAGGTGATGGAGATGATGCAGGTCCTTATGGCAGAAGGGCATACTGAACTAGATCATGGTGCTCTGGCTCTGTTTTACGAAAAATTAAATGGTATTTCCCTGAAGAAAGATTGAATAATCAAAATTATAAAAAATAATAAGAAAAGTAGTATAGTTGAAAAAATGGAAAAAGCGATTGTAGGATTTAGTAAATAGAAAATTGAAATTAAACATCTAAAAGAGACTGAAATTTTATCTATGACTACTCCCAAACCACCTTTCTCGTGTTTTTTAATCCCAGAAGTAGAAGAAAGATTTTTCTGAGATTAAAAAGAAAATAATAATTTAGAAAAATTTGAAATTTGCGTAATGTTATGTTAACATAAAAATGTCAACGATGGCATTATGATAAGTAAGAGAGGTAGAATCGAAAAATTACTACTATAGATATAATAAATGCTTTTTTAATGCTACTAACTATTATTAGCTATAAACGCAAACGTTTACTTTACGGACCAAGAGGGCTGCTAAAATATCTGGATTTCAGGAAAGGAGGGATGAGATAGAGAAAAAAATTATTTTTTTAGAAAGAATTTTAAAATATCTAAAGGAGAAAAAAAATGAGAAAAAGTATTGTATCACTAGTTTTGATTATGGTGCTTAGTATAAGTATTTTTGCTTTTGCAGAAAAGACTGTTGTGGAATTCTGGACTACAGATAATGAAAAATCCAGAGTTGATGTACAAGAAGCATTAGCAGCAGATTTTATGAAGCTTCATCCGGAAATTGAAGTAAAGGTAATTGCAGTTGATGAAGTAGACATCCCTAAAAAACTTGCTACTGCCAAGGCAGCTGGAATATTACCTGATGTCTGTCGCTTTGGATTAGAATATGTAGCCGGTTTTGCTTTAGATGGATTGTTAGATACCAAAGCAGCTACTTCAGCCATTGCCGATATGGGTTATGCTAGTTTTTACAAAGGTGCTTTAGACCTTGTTCGTTCCCCGGTAGAAGGCATATGGGCAGCAGTGCCCATTGATGGCTGGGTTCAGGGAATATGGTATAGAAAAGACTTATTTGCTGAAAAAGGATTGGCTGCACCTACCAGTTGGGACAAAATTATGGAAGCAGCTAAGGCTTTTTATGATCCTGCAAATGCTATGTATGGGATAGTAATTGGGACTGACCCGGGACAGGTATTTACTCAACAGGTATTTGAACCTTTTGCTTTATCCAATGGTGCAACTGGTTTTGATAAAGATGGCAATATCGTTATGAATACTCCTGAAATGGTGGAAGCTTTAGATTATTACACTAAATTAGCTGCCTATGGTCCTCCGGGAGCTTGTTACTGGAGAGAAGCCAGACAATATTATATTATAGGCCAAGCAGCTATGATGTTCTATTCTCCCTATATAATGGATGATATTGCCGGATTAGTAGAAGCATATCAAGTTACAGTTCCAGATTTGGCTAAGAATACCGGCTTTGTTCCTATTATACAAGGACCCAGCGGAATCAAGGCTTCTTACGGACAGTTAGTAACTTTAGGAATCTTTAAAGATACAGATACAGAAGCAGCAATTGAATGGGTAAAATATATGTTGGGACCAGGATATGTAGACATTCTTTTTATGAGCCCGGGAGGTAAAGTACCAGTACGTAAAGCCGTAGTAAATGAATGGTTAAACAATAAGGTGTTTAGCTTTTATGATCCAGCAGTGGTAGCAGATGTAGCCGGTGGTATGAATATGATTCAAAGATGGGGCTTTATGGAAGGGAAGATTGTACCATTAATTTCCGATGTTTATGGCAGATTGTTAGTCCCGATAGTAATAGAGAAAATTTTAACCGGTGACATGACCCCAGAACAAGCCGCTGCCTGGTTGCAAGAACAGACTGAAGCATTAAAATAATAGATATCAAATAATTAAAAATTAAAGTAAAATTTTTTAATCTTCTAAGGACTATGCAGTTAAAATAAAATTAGCTGCATAGTCCTGCTTTTGAGTGGAGGTAAAGATGAGAAAAATAAATACTCTTACTCTTCAACAAAGAGAAGCGCGCTTGGCTTACTGGTTTGTTGTACCTACCTTTGCTATTGTTTTTGGATTGGTAATATATCCTGCACTTTATAACATATGGATAAGCTTTCATGAAGTTACTTTGGGAAATCTTGGCGAAAGAGGAGCACTTTTTGTAGGATTGCAAAATTATTTTAGAGTTGCGAAGGATTTTATGTTTAAAGATGCTTTAAAAGCAACTATTATTTATTCTTTCTTGGGGAGTATTTTATCCATTGTTTTAGGCTTGGCAGCCTCTCTATTATTAAATAGAAAATTTAAGGGAAGAGGATTAGTAAGGGCAATATTTTTATTTCCTTATATTGCTCCGGTTGTTTCAGTGGCTTTTATTTGGAAATGGCTGCTTAATCCGGTAAATGGGGTAATTAGCTGGGCTTTAATGAGCAGCGGTATATGGGATAAACCCATTGCTATGCTTTCTCAAAAGGGATGGGCGATGTTTATAGTTATTTTATTTCAGGGCTGGAGATATTTCCCTTTTGCCATGCTAATGATATTAGCCCGGCTCCAAGCTATTCCTAATGAATTGTATGAAGCAGCAGATATAGATGGGGCAAATATAGTGAAAAAGTTTTTTTACATAACTATACCTGAATTAAAATACGTAGTAGGTACTTTATTTTTATTAAGATTAATGTGGACTTTTAATAAATTTGATGACATCTACTTATTGACCAGTGGAGCTGCAGGGACTAAAGTACTACCTGTGCTTACTTATGAATTTAGTTTTGGCATGCTTAATTTTGGTTTAGGTTCAGCTACCTCTATGTTCTTATTTATTATTCTCGGAGTTTTCATGATATTTTACGTAAAGTATGCCTTGGACTGGTAATATCTACTTGGAGTTCAGAATTTTATAAGGGATAGGAGCGAAATAGAAGATGGAGAAAAGAAAAATACCTTTTGGGAAAATTATAATTTTTGGCAGTATCGGTCTATTTTTAGTTGTTATTCTTTTCCCTTTTTACTGGATGGTAATTTCATCTATGAAGGGATTTTCTGAATTATTTGCCTATCCTCCCAGGTTTTTGCCAGACAGGTTTAATTTAAGCGCTTATTGGCGGGTGTTATTTGAAGAAGGATTTACCCTGTATCTTAAAAATAGTTTTTATGTAGCCCTGCTTACAGCTACGTTGAATTTAATATTAGCTTGCTTGGGAGCTTATGCTATTGCTCGATTAAGATTTAAAGGTAAAGCCATGATGATGAGGTCTATCCTTTTAGTATATATGTTTCCTGGAATATTGCTAATAATTCCTTTGTTCGCTATGTTAGCAAAAGTAGGATTTATAGATAATTTAAATGGATTAATACTTACCTATTTGGCTCAAACTTTACCCGTTTCCCTTTACATGTTATCTGCTTACTTCAGGACTATTCCTGAGGAAATTGAAGAAGCAGGATTAGTAGATGGCTGCAGCAGGTTGGAAGTTATAACTAAAATAACCCTGCCCCTTTCTGTACCAGCTATGGCCTCAGTAGGGATATATACTTTTATGATAGCTTGGAATGAATTTTTATATGCCTTAGTTTTTTTATACGATTCTGATAAATTCACTATGCCTTTGGGGTTGGTAAGGCTTTATTCTTCTTATCATACTTCCTGGGACCTGGTAATGGCTGCTTCAGTAATAATTACTGTTCCTATAATTGTCTTATTTTTAGTGTTTGAAAAATATTTGGAACAGGGTTTGGTTGCAGGTGGAGTGAAAGGTTAAAGATTTAAAAAATAGGGCTATTAATGGTAACCATGTTACTCTTCATCTCTTACCTAATAGATCAGATAGAATTAATTTGAAATTTAAAATTGATTACCAAAAACTATAAAAAGGAGTATTAAGTATAAAAGCAATAATTTTAGCTGGCGGATATGCCAGGAGACTCTGGCCCTTAACTAAAAATAAACCTAAGCAGCTGCTTTCAGTTGGGGGAAGGCTGATGATTGAATATATTATGGAGAAGTTAGAAGCTCAAAAAGAGATAGATAAGATTATAATATCTACTAATAAAAAATTTGAAGAAAATTTTAAGCAGTGGCTATCAGAATATAAATCAACTAAAGATATTTCTTTGGTCATCGAGCCAACTTTATTGGAAGAAAATAAATTAGGGTCGGTAGGAGCATTAGGATATTTAATAAAGAAAGAAAATTTTAATGAAGAATTGATGATTATCGGAGGGGATAATCTCTTTGAATTTGATTTAAGAGATTTGATTAATTATTATAGAGAAAAAAAAGGAAATGTAGTTGCTTTATATGATCTAAAGTCTATTCAGAAAGCCCGAAGCTATGGAGTAGCAAAGGTTGACGAGGAAATGAGGATAATAGATTTTGTAGAAAAACCCGAAAATCCACCTTCTACCCTGGTTTCCACCGCCTGTTATGTATTATCCCAAGAAGGGATTAGAGGAATTTTAACTTATTTAGATGCAGGAGAAAATCCGGATGCCATAGGATTTTTTATAAAGTGGTTAATCAAGAGAGAAAGAGTTTTTGGATTTGCATTTTCGGGTAAATGGTTCGATATAGGTTCTTTAGAATCACTCGAAGAAGCAGATTTAATATATAGTAAAAAGAAGGAGGAAGATTTGTAATGAAAGACAAAGTAGATATAGTAGTAGGTATTTGTACTAAGAATGTTGAAGATACCATTGAGGGAGTAATTAAAGTAGTTGATCAGGGGCTGAATGACTATTTTCCGGAGAAGAAAAGCTTAATTATAGTTTCAGATGGTTTTTCTAAAGACCATACCAAAGAGAGAGCTAATAAAACTGTAACCAGAACAGAGAAGATGGTACTGGATCAAATTGGGAAAATCGGAAAGGGGAATGGAGTAAAAACTATATTTATTAAGGCAGAAGAAGTAGGAGCAGAGGCAGTAGCTTTAGTAGATGGCGATCTTACCAGTATAATCCCGGAATGGTTAAAACACTTAATCCAGCCTATATTAACCGGATACGACCTGGTTGCCCCTTTTTACGTAAGACATAAATATGATGCGGTGGTTACCAATCATCTGGCTTATCCTCTGACTAGAGCACTTTACGGAATTTCTATCAGACAACCTATTGGTGGAGAATATGGTTTATCTGCTAAAATGGTGAAAAAAGCTTTAGTTCACCCTCTTTTCTCGGCTGAGTTTGGAATAGACATATTTATTACTACGGTTGCTGCCTGTGAAGACATGAAGATAATAGAAGCAAAACTAGGGATAAAGAGTCATGATTCCACCAAAGATTATAAAGACCCTAAGGTGCTATTAGTTCCTATGTTTAATCAGGTAACAGGAAGTATTTTGGACTTAACCATTTTTTATAAAGATTTCTCTAAGAGAGAAGTGGCGGATAAAAGCATAGAGAGAATCGGAATAAAAGAAGTAAAGATACCTAAAGAAGTGGTAATGGATATTTCAGGATACATAAATGATTTTAAATCCGGATATAAAGAGACAATAAAGGAAAAGAATTTTTTCTTACCGGAAGAAATAATATTTTCTTTAAATAAAATATCCAATAGTTCCGGTGTGGAAGACTTTAATTTTCCTATAGATTTATGGGCTCAAATAGTATATTATGGGATAAACTATTATGAGCAGAAAAGAGATAGAAAAGAAGATATTTTAGAGATATTAAGAATTTTATGGCAGGGACGCTTAGCTAGTTTTGCTATTGAAACAAAAGATTTAGATGTGGAACAGTCAGAAGAAGTAATTCAACAGCAAGTAAAAGCTTTTAAGGAATACAAAGAAAAAATGTGGCAATGATGGGAAGGCAATATATATGATGGTAGATAAAAAAAGTTTAGAAAAGAAATATTCTATTGGCGTTGATTTGGGTGGAACAAATATTGTGAGTGCAATAGTGAATTACCAGGGGAAGATTGTAAGCCGCTTAAAAGTTCCAACTTTGGCCGAAAAGGGTAAAGAAGCTACTGTTAAAAGAATAATAGAGGCTATCCATAAGAATATTGCTCAATCTACCATAACTCCTGATGATATAATAGGAATAGGAATTGGAGCACCTGGTCCTCTCGATATTAAAAGAGGGATTATCAATTTTGCTCCTAACCTTCCCGGATGGAGAGATATTCCTTTAAAGAAAATATTGGAAGATGAATTTAATATGAAAATTGTTTTAGAAAACGATGCTAATGCAGCTGCCTGGGGGGAAAGGTGTTTTGGAGCAGGTCAAGGGATAAATAATTTAGTATGCTTTACCCTGGGAACCGGGATTGGCGGTGGAATAATTATTGACGGAAAGATATATCATGGTAATAATTGTGGTGCAGGAGAGTTAGGACATATGACTGTAAATAAAGATGGTCCTCGTTGTAATTGTGGCAACTATGGGTGCTTAGAAGCTTATTCTTCGGCTACTGGAGTTAAAAATAGAATAAAAAGTAGAATAAAAGAGGGGATAAAGAGTGATTTTTTAAACTTTGATAGTGATGACGAGTTGCTTGACTCGATTAGATTAAAATCAATTTTTGAAACTGCCCGCAAAGGGGATAAACTAACTAAAGATATAGTTGAAGAGGCCATATCTTATTTGGGAATAGCTATTGCCAATATCACCAATATATTGAATCCTGAAATGGTAGTACTGGTGGGAGGAATAACTAATGAAGGTGATAAACTTCTTATCCCTCTTAAAGAGGAAGTAAAAAAGAGAGCATTTTATTCCAATTATAAATCTCTTAAAATTGTTATTGGAGAATTAGGAGGAAATGCGGGGGTTCTCGGGGCAGCAGCTCTCTTATGGATTCCTGTAAACCGTTCCTACTAAGTTAACCTTTTTGGAAATATAGATACAAGTTTTACGATAAGGAATAGATTAAGGTAAAAAAAATTAAAGTTAATACAAATAATTGAAAAAAAATAAATATTTTTTATTTATAAAAGAGGATTTTTTAAATTTTTATCGAATTATAGTAATATAAGTAAAAATTTAAAGTAAAGGAGGTAAAAATGTCAAAAAATTTAATTGTTTTATTTATTGTACTTTTATTAATTGTTGGCGGTTTTGGTATTTATACTTATGATCAATCCAATCAAGTAAAGAAAGAAGTAGAAGAAAAAAATCTTAAACTGGAAAGTAATGACACACTTGTTTTAGAACTGAAAGAAAATATACAAGAAAAGGAAAAACAGATTGAAGAACTAGAAGCAAGTTTAGCAAAAGGAGAGGAAGATTTAGCGACAGAATATGTTGATAAATTATCAGAATTAATGGAGGAAAAAGGAAAATTTGAAGCTTTGTTAACCGAAAAAGAAGAAACAATTAAAACCATTGAGAAG
>Ga0307430_1001062_pt1 | contig 21108 bp, 21 predicted proteins | sample SalMarWE160130MG_FD_202159 | JGI IMG/M metagenome (GOLD analysis project Ga0307430, IMG submission 202159) | Salt marsh sediment microbial communities from the Plum Island Ecosystem LTER, Massachusetts, United States - WE1603-130 | ecosystem: Environmental > Aquatic > Marine > Intertidal zone >...
AGGAGAACGGTATCTGAATCAGGCCGTTCTCCGACGCGATGCGGAGCATCGCGCAGACGACCATCCTGTATGACGTTCCCGAAAGACCAGAAGTCGTCGGCTAGTCCTTTCGAATGCTTGTGTGAATCGGAGAGGTCGGGCGGAAACGCCCGGCCTCTTGTCTTTGTTTGCCGAACAACGCAACAGCCACGCTACTCGTTGCTCTCGGACGCTCTCTTCACCCTCGCGAACTCCTTCTTCCTCCGCCAGGGGCGGCCGAGGAGGAAGCCGACGACGAGGCCGACGAGGAACGTGATCGCCAAGAGGACGATCCGCGACGCGGTCGCGGTCCAGAACAGGAACGTGATCGACGCGTCGCCGGTGTTCTGGGCGATCAGGACGATGAACAGCAGAACAAGCAGCAGGATGACCGTCAGTCGGAATCTCATGGTTCTCCCCTCCGTGCAGTGATCCAGGGCACCAGTATACGGTCAGCGACTGCCGCCGGCTGTCCGCGGTCAGCGCGTGCTCACCTTCTGCGCTTGGATCACGGCGCGATGGCCTCGATGGAACGGCCGCGCTATGATGTAGCCAAATCTGGCTATAGCCACTTCTGGCTACAGGGGCTGAGGGGCCCTCGATTACGGTTCTGCGACTCAGCGCCCCCGCCACCGAGGCGAAGGCTCCCCTCGGCAGCAGCTGATCAGCCTGCTCACCGACGCCACCCGCCGTATCACCCGCGAAATCACCGCCCAGGAGACAAGACGGGGGTAGGGTTGCTCTTTCTAGGTTAGAGTTCCGGCTCGACGGCATTCACTGGCGTTCGTGCAGTTCGAAAAGCTCGTCGCGGGTGAGTTCGCAATCACGCAAGATCTTGGAGAGCAATCCGGGACCGATCGTTTCGCCGCTGTGAATCGGCACGACCGTTACCCGGCCGTCCGGGTGCCGCAAGAAGTGGTGACTTCCACGGACTCGCACGTCGTTGAAGCCGACACCCTGAAGAACCTTGATCAGTTCGTCGCGAGCCAGGAGAAGAAACGAGATGTGAGTTCAACTGGAGAACTGCGGAAGCGGTTCTCCTCACGTGCCGCATTGCGGCACGCAGACTTTACTGGATTCCCACGAAGTCGAGAGTCTCGGCGTCTCCGCCTTGCTCCTCGATGCACAGCGCGATCGCCTCGCGGATCCTTTCCAACACCTGATCGAGCGACGTTCCCTGCGTGTGACATCCCCGCAACGCCGGCACCGATGCGACATAGATTCCATCTGCATCCTGCTCGATGATCACGCTGAAGTCGCTTCTCATCTTGTCGCTCCTCGTTCTGCGCGGCTCCATTATACGAAGTCGCCGGACAGTGTGGGATGTATCTCCAGAGGATCTTTGGTGGCAGGGAGGATGCGGTAGTCTGCGGTCAGTGCCTTCGAAAGGATAACCCCACCCGGGCCCGTGAAGGCAAGTCGGGTGGGGAGTAGATGCTGAGAGAAGTGTATGTACGGTGACCGCGGAAGTCAACTTGCCGAGATATCTTCGCCCTGCTCCTCGACGCAGAGCGTGGCCGCTTCGCGGATCCGCTCCATGACCTGATCGAGCGACGTTCCCTGCGTGTGACATCCTCGTAGGGCGGGAACCGTAGCGACGTAGACGCTGTCCGAGTCCCGTTCAATCACGACGCTGAATCGGTTCTTCACGGTTTCACTCCTTGCTGATTGTGGAGCTTCATGATGCGAAGTCGCGGGGTCGTGTGGCGTGTTCCTCCTCAGATCAGCAGCACGTCGCCGGCGATGTTGACGGCGTGGTCGCCGACGCGCTCGAGGTTGTGGAGGATCTCGGCGAACAGGATCCCGGCCTCCGGATCGCACGTCCCTTCTTCGAGCCGCTCGATGTGGTTCGCCTTGTACTCCCGCTCGAGGCGGTCGACGTCCGTCTCGACGTCGAGCGCCTCCTCGGCGGCCTCCCGGTCCTCGCCCTGGAGGGCACGGAGCGCGAGCCGGTACAGTTCGATTGCCCGATCGAACATGTGGGCGAGCTCGTCGGCGGCCGGGTCGGAGAACGGCGGTCCGTTCCGGCGGGCGCGGTCGGCCCGCTGGGCGATGTTGACGGCGTGGTCCCCGATTCGCTCGATGTCGCCGACGACGTGGCGGAAGACGTGCAGGCGACGCTCGTCTTCGTCGGCGAGCGAGCTGCCGTCGATCCGGTCGAGGTAGCCGTCGATCGCGTCCTGCAGCGTGTCGATCGCCTCCTCGGTCTCGAACACGGACGAGGTCCGGAGCTCTCCTTGCTCCAGCAGCGCCGTGCGCGAGGCGGCGAGCATCTCCAACGTGAGCTTCGCCATCCGCATCAGCTCGCGGCGCGCCTGCTGGAGGGCGACCGACGGAAGCCGGAGGAACTGGTCGCCGAGGTACTCGGGCTCGACCCGCCGGGCCCGCTCCGTCCCGGGGACAAGCCGCTTCGCGATCCAGACGAGGACGCCGACGCACGGGACGAGCGCGGCGGTGACCAACACGTTGAAGAACGTGTGTGCGTTGGCGATCTGTCGGGTCAGGGAGGGCGACGTGAGCGCGACGAGCCCGGCGTACCCGCCGACGATCGGCACGAACGCGGCGACGCCGAGGACGTTGACGAGGAGCTGGGTCACGGCGAGCCGGCGGGACGAGAGCGACGACCCGATCGAGGCGATCATCGCGGTGATCGTCGTGCCGATGTTCGCGCCGAGGATGAGCGCGATCGCCGCCGGCAGCGACAGGAGCCCGGCGCTTCCCATCCCGATCACCAGCGCGGTCATCGCCGACGAGCTCTGGATGATCGCGGTGACGCCGGCGCCGACGAGGACGCCGAGCAGCGGCCGGTCGGCGCACGTCCGCAGCAGGCGGAGCACCCCCTCGGTCTCCGCGAGCCCCTTCAGTCCGCCGGAGACCACGCTCATCCCGAGGAAGAGGAGGCCGAAGCCGAGGACGATCCGCCCGACGTCGCCGGCCCGTTGGCCGCGGAAGAGCTCGGCGACGAGGAACCCGAACGCGAGGATCGGCAGGTAGTAGTGGCCGATCTTGAAGGCGATGATCTGCGCCGTCAGGGTGGTGCCGATCTCCGCACCGAGCATCACGCCGATCCCCTGCGCGAGGGTGAGGGCGCCGGCGTTGATCAGCCCGATGAGCAGGACCATCGTCATGCTGCTCGACTGGAGGGTCCCGGAGGTGAGCGCCCCGACGATCGCGCCGCGGTACGCCTTCCCGGTGAGCCGCTCGAGAAGCGCGCGCATCCGGTCGCCGACCGCCCGTTTGAGGGCGTCGCTCAACACGCGAAGGCCGTAGAGGAAGAGGGCGAGCCCGCCGACCGTGCTAAACAGAACCCCCACCGCATCCATACTTACCGCCCGGAGTGTATAGTTGATTCAGAGTATATAGCCAACCGTCCGATCCGGCGAGCCGTTCACCGAATTCCCGCGCCGGACGGGGTACAATCCACGGCATGTGTGAGATCGTTCGACTCCAACGCGCGCAGCGGGCCCGGGCGGTCGAGTCGCTGACCCGGGCGTTTCACGACGACCCGATGTGGTCGTGCGTCCTGCCGGACCCGGAGACGCGGCCCGACGCGCTTCGGCCGATGTGGGACGCGTTGATCGGCTTCTCCCGCGTGTACGGCGCGGCGTACACGACGCGCAGCGGCGAGGGCGCGTGCTGCTGGATCGCGCCGGGCAACACGAAGACGACGGTGTGGCAGATGCTCCGGACCGGCATGGCCTTGCCCCGATCGATGATGCGGCTGCCGAAGGACGCGCGTGGGCGGTTCTTCACGTTGATGCGGTTCATCGACGCGCGCCACAAGCGGCTGATGACCGGGCCGCACTGGTACCTGTGGGTCCTCGGCGTCGACCCGGACGCGCGGGGGCAAGGGATCGGCGGCGCGCTCCTTCGACCGGTCCACGAGCGGGCCGACGCGGACGGCGTCCCCTGCTACCTCGAGACCCAGACCGAGGGAAACGTCGCCTTCTACCGGAAGCGCGGGTTCGAGACCGTCCTCGAGGAGCGCGAGCCGGTCGGCGACCTGCCGGTCTGGTTCATGGTACGCCCGCCCCGCCGCGGGTAGCGTTTACGGACCGGCGCCCTGAAGCCGCTTGGCGACGATCAGCTCCATCCGTTGCGGCCGGAGTCCCATCTTCCAGTAAAAATCGAGAAGCTCGAAGTTCGCCGCCGCCACGTTCCCCTCGACGTAGGTGCAACCTCGCTGTTCCGCCTCACGGAAGGCGGCCTCGAGCAGGCACGTCGCGATCCCCCGCTTTCGGTGACTCGGCTCGACCACGAGTCGTTTGATCACGCCGAACGGTCCTTCCGATTTGGCGTGGCCGATCTCGAGCTCGACCGTCCCGACAACGGCGCCCGCCGTCTCCGCGATCAGGACCGCGGTGGGGTCGAAGGAGTCATCGAAGTAGTGCGTGAGGATCGCCGCGTCGTCGAAGCAGAATGCGGCGGCGTGATGAAGCTCGGCGATTCGCTCGCAGTCGTCTCTGGTGGCCTTTCGCACTTTGATGTCATTCCCGGACATGGAGCCCTTCCTTCTCGGCCTTCGTCCGCGTCAGCTCCCCGTACAGCTCATACCAGTCCGACGCGGCGACCCCTCCGCCTCCGAAGACCGGAGCGTGAGCTGCCAGTTTGGGCTGCATGTCGGGCAGCTTTTCGAGGCGGATTCTGCACACCTGTCGGAAGAGGCGCTCGAGCGAGGCTTCGCGGATGTTGCCGATCGAGACGTAGTCCGGCTCCTCGAGGAGAAACCAAGCGCAGGGGAACCCGGAGCCTGCATCGATCACGCAATCGCCTCGGTTGTTGACGTGCGCTCCGACGATGACGGAAGGACACAACGGGCGCTGGTAGGGGTGCTTCAGAACCGATTCCACTTCACGCCTGAGGGCCAGAAGCTCGACACGGTCGAGCGCCAGCTCGTGATAGTGCTCCTTTGCTTTCCCGGCGGACTCGAGCTCGCCGATCACCGGAAAGAGCCTGTGGCGGACGCAGAATTCCACCAGATCCGGGATCCGGCGAGCGTTCAGACTCGTCGCGACGCACGATACGCCGAGGTTGGTCTCGCCTGGAGGCGAACCCCGCTGGTAGCCGGACTCGAGGAGGCGGCGAACGTTTCGGAGAATCCTGTCGGCGGTTCCGTCTCGTCCGATCATCCGGTCGAACGTCTCCGACTCGAGACTGTCGATCTTCAGGAGCAGGTTGGCGTCGCACTCCCTCAGGCGGGAGACGTTCTGCTCCGAAAGGAACACCCCGTTCGTGAAGAGGGAGACCATGATGTCGAGCTTCCTCGCTTCCGCCAGGATCTCGAACAGCTTCGGATCCTGGAGAGGCTCGCCCAATCCGCAGATGAAGAGGAGCCTCCCGCCGAGCGAGGAGAACTGTCGCAGGACATCGAGCGCCTCCTTCGCCGTGAGTTCGCCCTCGTCGGCCTCCCCCACTTGTGAGTCGCAGTAAACACAGCTACACGCGTTGCAGATCGCCGACGTCTCGAGGTAGAGGACCGGCCAAGCGCCTTCCCGGTAGTCTCGAAGCACGGCCTCGACGAGGAGCGGGTTCCAAGGCCTGTAGAGACCCGTGCTCGTATGCCAGGGAGAAAGCTCCGATCGCGGGTCAGCTCTGCTTGCGACCATTGGGTTCCACCAGAGTGAGGAGTATGGCCTTCCGCGCGTGCCGCAGGTTCTCCGCCTGATCGAAGATGACCGACCGCGGATCGTCGACGAGCTCCGGCTCGATCTCGAAGCCGGGGTGAATCGGCATGTCGTGCAGGATCAGCGCGTCGGATCCCTTCATCAGCTCGCGGGTCAGCTTGAACGGTATCATGACCCGCTCCCTGCGGGTCCGTTCTTCCTCGTAGGCGGGATCGGCGTAGAACTCCATGTCCACCCACGTGTCGACGTAGACCGCGTCGGTTTTTAGGATCTCGCCCCGGAGGTCGTCCGAGGAACGGTACAAACCGGTCGCGGACGCCTCGTCGAGCAGCGATTCGTCGAGGCTCGCTTCGTTCACGAGCGGCGTGACCAAGCAGACTTCCACACCCAGTTTGGGGCCGATCACGAGCAGCGAGTTCGCGACGTTGTTGTGGACGCCCACGTAGACGAGCTTCCGACCTTCGAGGATTCCCCACTTCTCTCGGAGGGTGAAGAAGTCGGAGAGAACCTGCGTCGGGTGATACATGTCGTCCAGGCCGTTGATGACGGGAACGGACGCGACCTCGGCCATCGCCCGCATGTCCGCGTGGTGAAGCAGCCGGGCCATGATGGCAGCGCAGTTTCGGCTGAGGTACCGCGTCTCGTACTGAAGGTCGGTGATGGGGATGTTGGTCGTCCGCCAGTCGAGGTACACCGCCGTGCCGCCCAGCTCGGCCATGCCGACCTCGAACGAGACGCGCGTTCGGGTCGACGTCTTCTGGAAGAGCATGATGAGCGTATCGCCGGCGAGCCGATGCGCGTCCGCTCGCGGCGCTTCCTTGACTCGGACGGACAGGTCGATGAGCTCTAGAAGCTCCGAGGGTTCCCATTCGCGGAACGTTACGACGTGCTTCACGTGTCTCCTCCTTCGAGTCGAGGCAGGGCATCGGCCGCGTAGAGCTGACCGGTGACGTACTTGCGGAAAGACTCGGTATACATCCGCTCCGGGAGAACTTGGGTGTACCACAGGGTTTGGAGTGCATCGCTGCTGACCCAGCGCGCGATGCTCCTTCTCCACGGCTCCCACTCCTCCCTCGGCAAGATTCGCTTCTTCCAGAGCCAGAACAGCATCTCGGCGAAGTTCAGTACGTAGAAGCCGAACACGGAGTCCTTCCTGGCCTCGTCCGTTGCTCCGGGAATCTCCGTCCCGAAGAACTTGGCGTAGCCGGGCTTCTCAACCAGGATTCTGTCGATCTGTTGGATCTCCTCCCAGACGGTATGAGTCAGCCTGAACTCGCGATCCCGCCGTTGATAGCGCAACTGGCAGAAGATTACGATGCCCGTCACGAGGAAAATCAACGACTGAACCATCAAGACGATCGTGCTTGGGGACAGCCAATCAGTGGGCATGACGAGGCTCTCCTAGCGGCCTTTCCCATTTGGGACGAGCGGCCGAGAGTGAGTGGGGTTTCATTCGATCCTCCCGTGTGACGCGTACTCGTTTCTTCTCGTCGATCATCGATACGGCTCGACGGCTTCCGGCGGCGCAGCATTATAACGATGCGAGTTTCGCCCACGCAGTCTCGTTTGTCATTCCATCCTTTATGCTATATATTCCGATATACGATATACGCGGGGCCGTCGCGCGCGGAGACATCGGAAGGGAGGCACGATGAAGAGGCGGCTGGTGTGGGCCGCGGGCTGTATGCTCATCCTGGCGGCGATCATCATCGGGTGCACGTGGTTCGGGCAGAAGAGCACGGTGGGCTCCCAGTCGGCGGGTGTGGGGGAGGACTACATCCTCACGTTCCGAAAGCTCCCGAAGGACGTCGAGGCGGCGATCGAGGCGTACGGCGGCGCGGTGCGGGCGGTGCTCGAGGAGGTCGACGCGGTCCTGGTGACGGGAGACGCGGACTTCCTCACGGCGGTCGAGGGTCTGTCCGGCTTCGACGCAGCGATCCCCGACGTCGCGGTGGACTGGCTGCCGGACATCGAGCGTGTGGCGCTGCGCGACGAGCACATCGGGGAGGACGAGCCGTTCTTCTCCGAGTACCAGTGGGACATGCTCGCGATCGACGCGCCGGCGGCCTGGAACGCCGGGTTCACCGGAGCGGGGGTGCGCGTGGCGGTGCTCGACACGGGCATCGACGTGCTGCACCCTGACTTGGCGCCGAACCTGAACACGGCGCTCTCCGTCTCGTTCGTTCCGTACGAGCCGTCCGTCGACGACCTGGACGGGCACGGCACGAACGTCGCGGGGATCGTTGCGGCCGCCGACAACGCGATCGGCGTGATCGGCGTCGCGCCGAACGCGGAGATCGTCGCGATCAAGGTGCTCGACGGCACGGGAAGCGGCGCCTTCGGCTGGCTGGTTCAAGGGATCCTCTACGCCGTGTCGATCGACGCCGACGTGATCAACATGAGCCTCGGCGCGTACATGTCGCACGACGGGTACGTTCGGACGAGCTCCGGCGACGTCTACGTCGGGGCGAACGAGATCGCCGGTTTCGTCAACTTGGTGAAGAGGACCCTCAACTACGCCGAGCAGCGGGGCGTCTTCGTCGTGGCGAGCGCGGGGAACGACGCGCAAGACGGCACCGGCGATCAGGGTTGGATGCACGTCCCGTCCGACGCCGGTTGCACGGCCGTCGCGTCGGCGACCGGTCCGATCGGCTGGGCGTACGACCACGGGGTCGACCTCGACCAGTTCGCGTTCTACTCCGACTACGGTCCGCAGATCGACTTCGCCGCGCCCGGCGGCAACGCGGACTTCAGCCTGCCCCTGTGGTTCTTCGACCTGGTGCTCAACTGCACGAACGGTCAGTGGTACGCGTGGTTCGGCGGCACCAGCCAGGCGGCTCCGCACGTGGCCGGGGTGGCGGCGCTGATCATCGAGAAGAACGGCGGCGGCATGGAGCCGTCGCACGTCCTTCGCGAGCTGCGCCAGTCGGCCGACGACCTCGGGGTGCCGGGGCAGGATCCGTACTACGGATACGGGCGGATCAACGCCGCGAGCGCGGTGGCCCCGTAGAGCGTCTCCAGAGGAACGCTGCGCCCGGCCGGGGTTCTCGCTCGGGCGCTCCGTTTTGAGTCCCGGGGAGAAGGTGCGCCGCTAGGTGTATCGAATCCGCGGGTCGAGAACCACCAGCAGCAGGTCGGCGACCAGGTTTCCGACGATGAGGAAGACGGAGTAGAAGAGCAGCGCGGCGGTGAGCACGTGTTGGTCCTGGCTCTCCACCGCGTTGAGGAAGAGCCGTCCGAACGTCGGGAGGCCGAGGACGGTCGTGGCGATGATCGATCCGGTCAGAAGCGTCGGAAGCATGATACCGAGCATGCTGACCAGCGGGTTGATCGCGTTGCGAAGGGCGTGCTTGAAGAGGATCCGATTCTCCTTCAGCCCCTTCGACCGGGCGGTCGTCAGGTACGGCTCCTGGAGCGTATCGAGGAAGCTCATCTTCAGGTAGCGGACGACGATGGCGAACATCGGCGCGCCGACGATCAGCCACGCCGGGAGGAGGTGATACGTATGGTTGAGCGCCTTCGCCCACGTCAGCGGCTGGCCGCGATAGGCGTAATGGCACAGCCCCCACAGCCACGACTTCCAGACCATCGTGTCGACGAACCGGAAGATGAACCAAAGGAAGATCCAACCGAGCACGTACCCCGGGATCGAGATCCCCAGGTACGTGATGCCGGTGACGAGCCAATCGATCCAGCGGTTGTGCCGAACGGCGGTCAGGATCCCGAGGGGAATCCCGAACAGCCAGGCGAGGAACATCGACGTGCCGACGATGACCAGGGTCCAGTAGAGGCCGCCGTCGGGATGGAAGATGAACCGCGCCACCGAGCCGTTCGTCTGGAAGGAGAACCCGAAGTCGCCCCGGGTGACCACCCCGCTGATCCAGATCCACCACTGCACGACGAGCGGCTTGTCGATCCCCGACATGGCGCGAAGGGCCTCGTGGAACTCGTGCGGATCGAGGCCGGCGAGCGCCGCGCCGAACATCGAAGGGGTGTAGAAATCGCCCGGGAAGAGGGAGACCAGGCCGAACGAGACGAACGAGACGATGAGGAAGACGGGAATCGTGCTGAGAACCCGCTTGACGATGTAGGAGAACAACCGGGTGCCTCCTCCCACCTTGAACGGACGAAGAATCTCGCTGGATCTGATGGGTCCTGCTACATCCCGATGCTACCTGACTGATCGGAACGCCGCAACCGGAGCCCCATCGAAGCGTGTGGCTGGCGGCGATGTCGGAGCCGTCAGTCGGAGGCGTCGCGGAGGACGCCCTCACCGGTCTCGGCGAACTGGAGGCTGTGGAGCGCGGCGTAGAGGCCGTCGAGGGCGAGAAGCTGTTCGTGCGTCCCCGACTCGACCAGCTCGCCCTTGTGGAGAACGATGATCCTGTCCGCCTCGCGGATCGTCGACAGCCGGTGGGCGATCACGATCGACGTCCTGCCCTCCATAATCTTGTGGAGCGACCGCTGGATCAGGGCCTCGGTGTGCGAGTCGATGCTCGCCGTCGCCTCGTCGAGGACGAGGACCGTCGGATCGAACGCGACCGCCCGCGCGAACGAGAGCAGCTGCCGCTCGCCGACCGACAGGGTGACGCCCCGCTCCTTGACCTCGGTGTGATAGCCGTCCGGCAACGCCTCGACGAAGTCGGCGTTGACGAACCGGGCCGACTCGATCGCCACCTCCTCCGGGATGTCCGAGCGCAGCCTGATGTTGTCCATGATGTCGCCGGAGAAGAGGAAGACGTCCTGGAGCACGACGGCCATCCTCGAGCGGAGGTACGCGAGGTCGAGCCGCTCGATCGGGACGCCGTCGAGGAGGATCTCCCCCTTCTGGATCGGGTACATCCGCAGCAGGATCCGGATGATCGTCGTCTTCCCCGAGCCGGTCGGGCCGACGATGGCGACGTGCCTTCCGGGCTCGGCGACGAACGACACGCCCTTCAGGACCCAATCCTCTTCGTTGTAGGCGAACCAGACGTCCCGGAACTCGATCCGCCCCTCGGGCGCGGGAAAGGCCTCCCCGGCTCCCGGGTCCTCGGCGTCCTCGTCGAGGAGGCGGAAGATCCGCTCCGACGACGCCATCGCCGCCTGAAGGACGTTGTACCCCTCGGAGAGGTTGAGGACGGGCTCGAACAGCATCCGGGCGTACTGGATGAACGCGGTCAGCGCGCCGAGCGACAGGCTTCCGCGAAGGACGTTGAACCCGCCGTACCAGATGACGAGCGCGATCGCGAACGAGCTGAGGAAGCTCATCATCGGGCGGAAGACCGCGAACGTCAGCATCTGGCGTATTTGGGCGGCGTACTTCGCCTGGTTGATCTCGGAGAATCGCTCGTTCGCCTTCAGCTCCTGAACGAACAACTGGATGATCCGCATCCCGGAGATCGACTCCTGGATGTAGGCGTTGAGGCGGGCGATCTGCCGGCGGACCTCCCGGTAGGCGACGCGGACCCGGTTTCGGAACTGCCACGCGGCGAAGACGATCACCGGGAACAGCGCGAAGATGACGAGGGCCAGCCTCCACTCGAGGCCGAACATCACGATCAGGATGCCGAGGATGAGGAAGGCGTCGCGGAACAGGTTCACCAGCATCGAGGTGAACATCTCGTTGATCGCGGCGACGTCGTTGGTCACCCGGGTGACGAGCCGTCCGACCGGGTTGCGGTCGAAGAACCGGAGCGGCAGCCGCAGGACGTGCGCGAACAGACCGCGGCGCATGTCGTACATCACGCGCTGGCCGGTGTACTGCAGCAGGTAGACCTGGAGGATGGTGAAGACGAACCGGACGAGCAGGACGACGGCGAAGAGCGCGGCCAGCCGAACGATGCCGGCGATCGCCGAGCCCCGGAGCCGCTCGAGGTCGCGGGTCGGCAGGGCCCGGAGGTCCTCCTCGGACGCGATCCACCCGCCCGGGACGGCGGTGAGCGCTTCGGGGTACCGCTCGACGACCTCGGCTTCGTCGGAGCCGGCTTCGATCAGCAGGTACCGCTCGGTCGACAGCGCCCCCGCGGTCTCCCAATCGCGGCGGAGCTCGGGGGGGACCGCCTGGATCTCCACGAGGTATCGCCCGTCGCCGAGATCGATCGGGTTCCCTTCGGACGGCGCCGCGTCGAGCGCCAGGATGCTTCGGGGAAGGGTCATGTAAGCGTCGATCGCCACCTTGCTGACGTAGGGGATGACGAGCTGGAGCCCGGCGATGAAGACCGTGAGGAGGACGCAGGCGGCGAACAGCGCGCGGTACGGCTTGAGGAAGCGGATCAGCCGCCGCATCAGGCGGGCGTCGAACGCCTTACCGAGGACTTCATCTTCGTGGAAGTGCCCGTTCACGGTTGGATCGCCCTCCTTTCCGCCTGCTGCAGCCGCCAGATCCTCTCGTAGATCCCGCCGCCGGCGATCAGCTCGTCGTGCGTTCCCCGCTCGACGATCCGCCCCTTGTCGATGACGATCGTCTGGTCGGCGTGCATCACGGCGGAGATTCGGTGGGCGATGAGGATGCTCGTCCTCCCGTGGAAGAACTTGCGCAGCTTGCCGAGGATGTACTCCTCCCGCTCGGCGTCGACGGCGGAGAGCGGGTCGTCGAAGATGACGATCCGCGGCTTGAGGAGGAGGGCGCGGGCGATCGCGACGCGCTGCTTCTGTCCGCCGGAGAGGGAGATCCCGCGCTCGCCGACGGTCGTCTCGTACCCCTCCGGAAACTCGAGGATCTCCTCGTGGAACCCGGCGAGGGTCGCCGCCTCCTCGATCTCCTCCCGCGACGCCTCCGGCGCGCCGAACGCGATGTTCTCCGCCAGCGTCGCCGAGAAGAGGAACGGGTCCTGCGGGACGAAGCCGATCGAGCGGCGAAGCTCGTCGAGTCCGACGTCGCGGATGTCGACCCCGCCGATGCAGATCGTCCCGACCGGGGGATCGAAGACCCGCGGGATCAGGTGCGCCAGGGTGCTCTTCCCCGCGCCGGTCAGGCCGACGACGCCGAGGGTCATCCCTTCATCGATTGTCAGTTGGATGTCGGAGAGCGCCGGGCTGGCGACCCGGCCGTTTCCGGAAGGGTAGGCGAACGTGAGGTCCCGGATCTCGATCCGGGTCCCGCGCAACGAGCGGGGCTTGGCCGGCTCGACGATCTCCGGCGTCTCGGCGAGGAGGCGGTTGATCCGGCCGAGCGACGCCCTCCCGCGCTGGATGAGGTTGACGGCCCAGCCCATGGCGATCATCGGCCAGATCAGCATCGACAGGTACTGCGTGAACGCGACGAAGTCGCCGAGGGAGATCGAGGCGCGGACGACGTCGATCCCGCCGATCCACAGGATGATCGCGAGCGACGCGCCGGAGAGCAGCTCGATCAGCGGGTGGAACAGCCCGTGGATCCGAACGAGCGCCATGTTCCGGTCGACCTGCAGCTGGTTGGTCGTCGAGAAGTCGATCTCGGTCCCCCGTTCCTGGACGAACGACTTCACCACCCGGATCCCGGAGACGGTCTCCCGGACCTTCTCCATCAGGGTCGAGAACGCCTCCTGTACGGCCTCGAATCGGCGGTGGATCACCGCGCCGAACCAGACCATGAACAACGCCAGGATCGGGAGGGGAAGGACCGCGTACAGCGTCAGGCGGGGGTCGATCGACGCCATGATCGCGACCGAGACGGGGATCATGAACAGCGGATCGGCGATCGTGATGATGCCGAAGCCGCACGCGCGGGCGACGGCCTCGATGTCGTTGGTCGCGTGGGCCATCAGGTCGCCGGTCTTCGTCTCGTTGTAGAACGAGGCGGAGAGGCCGAGCAGGTGCGAGTACAGCTTCGCCCGGATCGCGCGCTCGATCCGCCGCGCGGCGCCGATGAAGAAGTAGCGCCAGAGGAAGCGGAACGCCATCACGACGACGGCCAGGCCGGTGATCATCAGGCCGCTCTGGAGGAGGCCGCCCTCCCCCCGGGTCAGGCGGTCGATCGCCTCGCGGATGATCAACGGGACGAGGATCGTCGCCCCGTTGACGATCATCAGGGCGATGAATCCGGCGAGGACCCTCCCCCGATACCGCCACAACCACGTCTGCAGCCGATCCATGAGAACCGCGATGATACCCGATTCCCGCGCGGCTTTCCGTCCGCCGGGGGGGGAGGAATCGGGGAGGGGATAAGAGCTACGGCCGATTGGTCGGCGGAACGGCGGAGGGTATAATCGCGGGCGAGATCCCAATCTGTGAGGGGGAACGGCGGTGGTCTGGATTCGACGAGCAGTCTTTTTCTCTTTTCTCGTCGCGGTCTCCATCGCGACCACCGGAGCGCCGATCCCGTCTCTCCGATTCAGTCTTCCTCCGGTTCTCGAGGCGCTTCCGATCGCGTTCGCGCAGGAGTGGGGCCTGTTCGAGGCACACGGCGTATCGGTCGAGCTGATCGGCATCACCGACAACCAGCAGCGAAGCGCCGCCCTGATGACCGGGAACCTCGACGGGATGATGGAGGACGTCACTCGGTCGATCCTCGACGCGACGACGGGGGGGAGCATCGTGATCACGAGCGCGGCGACCTCGCGCCCACAGACAGGGGGGTTCGCGTTGGCGCTCCTCTCGCCGGCGTCGTACCGACTCGCCTCGCTCGACGCGCTCCTCGCTTCGGACTACTCGATCGGGACGATCTATCGGAGCGACTACGAGTACCTGCTCGAGCGGCTTCTCGCCGATCGGCAGGACGAAGGCGCGGAGCCGAAGGAGACGATCTTCTTCCACGACATCCTGCAGATGGCGGTCTGGTTCGGCGCGCAGACCCTGCCGGCGGCCGTGCTGCCCGAACCGTACGTCAGCTACCTGGCGACCTACTATCCGGCCGGAGGGGAGCCGATCGAGCTGGTGATCCACGACGACTTCTCGGAGACCGGAGTCCTCCCTTCGGTGGTCGTCTTCCAGCGCGCCTTCGTCGAGAGCCATCCGGAGGTGGTCGCTGCCTTCTACGCCGCCTACGCGGAGGCGATCGAACGGATCAACGGCGCGTCGCGCGACGAGCTGATCGACACGGGAATCGACATCGCGCTCTCCCTCTTCTTCCAGGGGGCGGACCGCACGACGATCAACCAGGAGGTCCTCGACACGATCCCGATTCCGGTGTACGGGTGTCCGTCGGTTCTCGATCGGTCGGACTACGAGGCGATCCTGACGTGGATGGTTCGGAAGGGCTACGTCTTCGTCGAGCCGACGTACGAAGAGATCACCGACTTCCGGTTCGTCCGATGATCGAGGTCAGCGACGTCGTCATCGAATACGGCCGCGGAACGCGCGCCGTCCTCGCGGTCGACGGGATCTCGCTCCGGGTCGAGCCGGGGGAGAGCCTGGCGATGATCGGGCCGTCCGGATGCGGGAAGACGACGCTCCTGTTCGCCGTGGCGGGGCTGGTTCGCCCTCGCGGTGGAACGATCGAGATCGGCGGCGAACCGGTCGCCGGGCCGCGAAGAGAAATCGCCCTGATCCTGCAGAACGCGGGGCTCCTTCCGTGGAAGACCGTCTGGCAGAACGCGAACCTGAGCCTTCTTCTCGGGGGGGAGTATCCGGAGAAGACGGCGGCCTCCGTCCTCGAGGAGCTCGGCCTCGCCGGCGTGAAAAGCCGGTTCCCGACCGAGCTGTCCGAGGGGATGAAGCGGCGCGTCGGGATCGCCCGCGCGCTGTCGACGGCCCCTTCGGTGATGCTGATGGACGAGCCGCTCGCCTCCCTCGACACGCTGACCAAGGAGCGGATCCAGGACCTCTTTCTCGAGCTCTGGCTGCAGCGGCGCTTCTCCCTCCTCCTCGTGACCCACGACATCGAGGAGGCGGCGTTCCTGGGGCAGCGGATCGCGGTCCTCACCGATCGGCCGGCGCGGATCAAGACGGTGGTCGGCAACCCGGGCGTCGGGGACCTTCGGCATCGGGAGAGCGAGACGTTCGCCGGCGTCGTGGCGCAGTTGAGGGGAGCGTTGGAAGGATGAATCGGACGCGGCGGTGGCTGAAGGGGCTTCCGAAACGGCCGTACGTCTGGCACGTGCTTCGCTACGTCGTCGCCATTGCGATCCTCCTGCTCGCTTGGTGGGTCGCCAGCGAGGTCGTCGAGCACGTCAAGGGACGGGCGTTTCTCCCGAATCCGGTCCGAGCGATCGCCGAGATGAAGCGGCTCGGGCCGACGCTGTTCCGCAACTTCTGGGTCTCCGGGTGGCGGCTCGTCTTGGCGATGCTGATCGCGTTCTCGCTCGGCTACCCCCTCGGGCTGCTCATCGGACACGAGCGGCGGCTCGACCAGCTGATCTCGCCGATGATCTACATCGTCTATCCGATCCCGCAGGTCGCGTTCATCCTGATCCTGTTTTTGCTGTTCGGGCTCGGGAACCCGGTGAAGGTCGCGATCGTCGCCACCGCGCTCTTCTTCCAGATCCTCGTCTCGGCCCGCGGGGCGGCGAAGCAGATCGAGCTCGAGCACATCACGAGCGTCCTCGCCGCCGGGGCGTCGCGGTGGCAGGTGTACTGGCACGTGATCCTTCCGGCGACGCTTCCATCGATCCTGACGAGCCTGCGCGTCTCCGTCGGCCTGGGCATGGCGTTCCTGTACATCGCCGAGACGACCGGGGCGTTCGATCCCCGTCGGGGCGGCCTCGGATCGTTCATCGAGTCCAACATCTACAGCGGCGCCCAGGCGTTCGCCGGGATCCTGGCGATGGCGCTGCTCGGGCTGTCGCTGTACATCCTGATCGAGGGGATCGAGCGGATCGTCTGTCGCTGGAAGCACGTGTCGCAGCGCTCCTCTTGATGCCGGTTTTCCCGCCCGCTACCATCTTCGCGTGAAGCTCGATCGGATCTACTTCGTGGTCAACGTGTCGAAGCCGGACACCCTCCCCGTGTTGGAGCGGATGAAGGCTTGGTGTCGCAGCCACGGAATCGAGGCGATCCCGGTGAGCGAGGCCGCCCCCGAGGAGGACGCGGCGGCGATCGTCGTCGCGCTCGGCGGGGACGGGACGGTCCTTCGCGCCGCCGGCCTCTTCGCCGAGTCCGGGGTCTCGATCCTCGGGATCAACATCGGCAGCCTCGGCTTTCTCGCCCAGGTAGGGCTCGACGGTTGGGAGGCGGCTCTGGAACACGTCTACGACGGTCACGTCTCGATCGAGGAGCGGATGCGCCTCGCCTACGAGGCCGGAGCGACCCGGGGCTCCGTGCTGAACGACCTCGTCGTGACCGGGACGACCGACTCGCGGTTCTGCGAGCTGGAGCTGTCGTGGGGGGACGGCATCGTCTCGGCGTATCCGGGGGACGGGTTGATCCTCGCCACGGCGACCGGTTCGACGGCGTATAGCCTCTCCGCCGGCGGCCCGGTCGTCGTCCCGCCGGCGGCGTGCATCCTCGCGACGCCGCACGCGGCGCACCGGCTCGGCCTCCGTCCGGTGATCTTCCCGCCGGACGAGGTCCTCCGTCTTCGGGCACGGACCGACGTCCAGCTGATCGCGGACGGCGACTTCGTGACCGCCCTCCCGCCCGATTCGGAGATCACGGTCCGCCGAAGCGACCGACCGACGCGGCTCGTCCGCCTCGCCGAAGCGCCGTCGTTCTTCCGCGTTCTCGACGCGAAGCTGAACTGGGCCGACCCGGACGGCCTACGTCGAAGCGACTGACCCGAGAATCCTTTTCAGAATCCTTTTCGGAAACGGATCCTTGCACCTGTTGACAGGCTCGGTGCGGCGGTATAATCGGGCCGCACGTCGCATGGGAAGGTGAGTACGATGATGGAAAAGGGAACCTACCGAGTGAAGAGTGGCCTGGCCGAGATGCTCAAGGGCGGCGTGATCATGGACGTGACGACCGCCGAGCAGGCACGGATCGCCGAAGCCGCCGGGGCCGTCGCGGTGATGGCCTTGGAGCGGGTTCCAGCGGACATCCGTGCCCAGGGCGGGGTCGCGCGAATGGCCGATCCGACGAAGGTGAAGGAGATCCTCGAGACCGTCTCGATTCCGGTCATGGCGAAGGTGCGCATCGGGCATTTCGCCGAGGCGCAGGTCCTTCAGGAGCTCGGGGTCGACTACATCGACGAATCGGAAGTCCTCACCCCCGCCGACCCCGACTACCACGTCAACAAGTGGGAGTTCACCGTTCCGTTCGTCTGCGGCGCCCGGGATCTGGGCGAGGCGTGTCGACGAATGGCGGAAGGCGCGGCGATGATCCGCACCAAGGGCGAGCCGGGGACCGGAAACGTCATCGAAGCGGTTCGCCACATGCGGCGGATGAACGAACAGATTCGCGACGTGCTCGCCTCTCCGCCGGAAGAGCTGATGACGCTCGCCAAGGAGCTCGGGGCGCCGCACCAGATGCTGCTGGCGATCCGCGACGCGGGGCGTCTGCCGGTCGTCAACTTCGCCGCCGGCGGGATCGCGACCCCGGCCGACGCGGCGATGATGATGCAGCTCGGCTGCGACGGGATCTTCGTCGGCAGCGGCGTCTTCAAGTCCTCCGATCCCGAGAAGCGCGCCGGGGCGATCGTCCGCGCGACGACCCATTACGACGACCCGAAGGTCGTCGCCGAGGTCTCCGCCGGACTGGGCGAAGCGATGACCGGCATCCCGATCGAGGAGATCCCCGAGCACGAGCTGATGCAGACGCGCGGGAAATGAGGATCGGGATCCTCGGTCTTCAGGGGGCCGTTCGCGAGCACGCGGGGAGCCTGTCCCGGCTGGGGATCGCCGCCCGCGTCGTCAAGCGGGCCGACGACTTGGCGGAGATCGACGGGCTGATTCTCCCCGGGGGGGAGTCGACGGCGATGTCGCTCCTCGCGGACGGCGGCCTGCTCGAGCGGCTCCGCGCGCTCGCGGCCGACGGCTTCCCGATGTTCGGGACGTGCGCCGGGATGATCCTCCTGGCGAAGGAGGTCGACGGGCGTCCGTCGGAGGCGATCGGGGCGATCGATATCGGGGTGAAGCGGAACGCGTCCGGGCGCCAGGTCGACAGCTTCGAGGCGGCGCTCGAGGTCGAGGACATCGGGACGGTGCCGGCGGTGTTCATCCGCGCGCCGTACATCGTCCGCAGCGGACCGGACGTCAGGATCATGGCCCGCCACGACGGGACCGCCGTGATGGCGCGGGAGGGGAACGTGCTCGCCTGCAGCTTTCATCCGGAGTTGACCGACGACGTGCGGATCCACCGCCACTTCGTCGAGATGATCGAGGAAAAGACGCAGGGAAGGAGGCTTTAAAGGATGAAGAAGGTGGCGATCAACGGCTTCGGGCGGATCGGGAGGGCGTTCTTCCGCGTCGCGTTCGGAGACCCGGACCTGGAGATCGTGGCGATCAACGATCCGTTCTTCACGTCGGAGATGGCCCGCTACTTGTTGACGCGGGATTCCATCTACGGCCGGTACGACCGCGAGGTTCGCGAGGCGGACGGGGGGCTGGACGTCGACGGGAAGGCGGTCAAGCTGTTGGCCGAGCGGGAGCCGGACAAGCTTCCGTGGGGGGAGATGGGGATCGAGCTCGTCGTCGAGTCGACCGGCGTGTTCCTCTCGCCCGAGAAGGCGAGGCTTCACCTGCAGGCCGGCGCCCAACGGGTCTTGCTCTCCGCACCGCCGAAGGGGGAAGGCATCCCCCAGATCATCTACGGGGTGAACCACGACGCGATCGAGGCGAGCATGGAGATCGTGTCTGCCGCGTCGTGCACGACGAACTCGTTCGTCCCGGTGATGTACGTCCTGGAGAAGGAGATCGGCGTCGCCCACGCGCTGCTCGCGACGATCCACGGGTACACCGGCGACCAACGGCTCGTCGATGCTCCGCACTCGAAGCCGTCCCGCGCCCGGGCCGCGGCGATCAACGTCATCCCGACGACGACCGGCGCGGCGAAGGCGACGACGAAGATTCTCCCCTCGCTCGAGGGGAAGATGGACGGGGTCGCGTACCGCGTTCCGGTCGCGACCGGATCGGTCAGCGACGTCACCGTCGAGCTGGCGAAGGGCGCGACGGCCGACGAGGTCAACGACCTGTTCCGCCGCTACGCCGAAGGAGAGCTGTCCGGGGTTCTCGGCGTGAGCGACGACCCGATGGTCTCCTCCGACGTCATCGGCGACGATCGGCCGAGCGTCGTCGATCTGACGACGACGAAGGTCATCGACGGGCGGTTCCTGAAGGTCATGGCGTTCTATGACAACGAATGGGGGTACACCCACCAGCTGGCGCGGGTCGCGCGGCTTCTCTAGCCTCGTCGGACCGGCCCGATGCGCCCTCGAAGGGTCGATCGGGCTGCTCTTCCCGCCGCACTGCGTGCTCTGCGGCGTGAGGCTCGACTCCTTGAGAGTCCTCTGCCCGGAGTGCGAGGCGGGCCTCCCCGAGCTGGCCGGTCCTCGCTGCGTGCGCTGCGGGGAGGCGCTTCCGGATCCGTCGCTCGACCTCTGTCTCCGTTGCGGCACGTGCGAGCGCGCCGTCGATCGCTTCGGCGCGCTCGGTCCGTACGACGGTCCGTGGGGAGAGCTGGTCCGCAGGTTGAAGTTCGACAAGGAGACCGCGGTCGGTCGATTCCTCGCGAACCGGATGGCGGAGTGGATCCCTGGGCACGGGTTCGGGGACGCGTTCGACCTGATCACGTTCGTCCCGATGTCGCCGCGGGACCGCAGGGAACGGGGATTCAACCAGGCGGAGCTTCTGGCGCGCGGTGTGGCGAGACGGCTCCGGAGGCCGGTCCGCAAGACCCTGGAGAAGGTCCGGGTCACGCCGCCGCAAAGCCGGCTGACCGCCCGGCAACGGCGGACGAACTTGCGGGGCGCCTTCGGGCTGCTGCGATACGGTGGGGAACGGGTTCTTCTCGTCGACGACATCGGCACGACCGGATCGACCGCGGAGGAGTGCGCCCAGGTACTGAAGCGCGGAGGGTACCCGTCCGTGGCGGTCTTGGCGGTTGCCCGAGCTTGAAGGAGAGCGGGATGCGCGTAACGTCGGTCTGTCTGGGGCCTCTGGCGACGAACTGCTACCGGGTCGAGATCGGAGGACGAACCGTGCTGATCGACCCGGCCGACGCCTCGGAGGCGCTCGCGTCGTTCCTCGGCGACACGGCGGTGGACGCGGTCGTCCTCACCCACGGTCACTTCGACCACGTCGGCGGGGCGTGGGCCCGTGACGGGGCGGCGGTGATGATCCACCGGGCCGACCTGCCGTACGTCGACCGCTTCTTCCCCGACCATCGGCCGTTCGATCGGTACGTGGACGAGGGGGACGAGATCGTCGCCGGGCTGCGGGTCCTCCACACGCCGGGGCATTCGCCCGGGAGCATCGTCCTGCTCGCCGACGGCGCGCTGTTCGCCGGAGATCTCCTGTTCGCCGGCTCGATCGGGCGGACCGATCTGCCCGGCGGCTCGCCGCGCGAGATGAAGGAATCCCTCCGGAGAATCGGCGAGCTGCCCGGTGATCCGATCGTCTATCCGGGGCACGGGCCGACCACGACGCTCGACAGGGAGCGCGAAACGAATCCGTTTCTCGTCGGTGTCCGTTCG
>Ga0307430_1001064_pt1 | contig 21008 bp, 14 predicted proteins | sample SalMarWE160130MG_FD_202159 | JGI IMG/M metagenome (GOLD analysis project Ga0307430, IMG submission 202159) | Salt marsh sediment microbial communities from the Plum Island Ecosystem LTER, Massachusetts, United States - WE1603-130 | ecosystem: Environmental > Aquatic > Marine > Intertidal zone >...
ATCTTTCCCTACTTACCGAGAAGATACTTTCATTGTGTAGTTGCAGGGCTATTGTACCCGGAAAGACAACCTTGGCAAGAACAAAAATCACATCCTGACCAAAGGGCTATAGTCATTTTCCCAATGTTGCGATATAATACAACCTAAAGATCGCCGAGGCCAACTACTGATTCGAACGTGACTTTCTAAACTGTCTGGCTATTCCCCAGGCATATACGGGCGCAAAACCTCAAGTTTCATATGCTCGGATCAGTAAGGCAGTTCTAAACAGGCTCAAAGCGCCCGCGCTGTTCACCCGCCTGAATCGGCAAGCCAAGAAAAGGAAAGCCGCGCACACGTTAGGTGTGTTCCCCCAGCCTTCGTCGCCAAACGAGGATGGACCATAGATGAGTGAGGCTCAACGAAAAAAGTCTCGCAAACATCTGACCATAGGCTATCTGACTCAGTGGGTTGGACCTGGGCATCGAAGCACGTGGCCTGGGATTCGCGATATGGCCTGCAAGCATGACGTCAATCTAATCTGCTTCCCCGGGGGCCAACTGCGCCCCCCCCACCAGTTCAAACAGCGTAACGTGATTTACGACCTAGTCGATCCAGAAAGCCTCGACGGATTGATTCTGAGGAGCGAGGCGTTATCAGCCCACATCCCTCCCGAAGAATTTGAAGCGCTCTATAAAAAGTACAGCCCGCTTCCGATGGTCAGTATCGCTAGAGCTTTGCCAGATATTCCCAGTATATTGGTGGATAATGCACAGGGCATGCATAGCGTCGTCACCCATCTCGTCGAAACCCATGGCTACCGGCGCATCGTCTTCATTCGCGGGCCAGAAAACCATCAGGAGGCAGAGCAAAGGTACCACGCCTACACTCAAGCCCTGGCCCAGTATGACATCCCCTTGGACCCGGAGCTCGTCGTAGCCGGTGATTTTACGCAGCACGCAGGGGCAGAAGCCACCCGCTTGCTGCTCAATCAGCGAGGACTGTTGCCGGGGAAAGACATTGAGGCAATCATAGCAGCCAACGACACCATGGCCCTCGGCGTGATGGAGATATTGCAAGCACAAGGGGTGCGCGTGCCGAGCGACGTAGCTCTCGTCGGTTTCGACGACAAAGAGGCATCCAGGTACACGATACCCCCTCTAACAACCGTACAGAACCCGCTCTATGAGCTGGGCGCACAGGCCGCCGAGACGCTGCTGGCCCTGATCGACGATCGTGATGTACCGGAGTGTACGGTACTGCCGCTGCACCTCATCGTCCGCCAGTCGTGCGGCTGCCCGCTATCGACCGCGCTGCAAGCCGCTATAGAGCCAACGATCCCCCAATCGTTGAAACAAGACAGTAGCAAGACCCTCTCTACCCAACGAGAGGACCTTCTATCCACGCTGACCCAATCTGTCTCTACTCCTATTGACATTCAATGGGCAGGGCCATTGTTGGATGCCTACATCGCCGAAATGGAAGGGGAAGGTGGTGCATTCCTCATCACTCTTGAGGATATCCTGCGTCGAGCAGTAGCATCCGACATAGACGTGTTCGCCTGGCAAGATGCACTCTCGTCGCTACGTCGCCACACACTACCCCACCTAAATCGCGATAGCGCATCCCGTGCCGAAGCCATCTTGGGCCAGGCTCGACTGCTTGTCGGCGACATCGCCCGCCGACAGGAGGGGTACCGGGCCTTCTTGGCGACCAGGCAGTTACAGGGACTACAACGACTCGATTTTACGCTAACTACCAGCTTTGATTTGAGCGAGCTTATGGACGTGGCCAGTCGAGAAATACCCAAGACAGGCATCCTGAACTGCTACATCTCACTGTTCGAGGATCCAGAAAATCCCACCGATCAGGCCAGGTTGATCATGGCACTCGATGGAGGAAAGCGTGTCGATCTTGCCCCTGGAGGACGGCTTTTCCCCTCTCGCCAGTTGATACCCGATGGCCTGCTTTCTCCAGAACAGCGCCACAACCTGGTGCTCGAGCCATTATACCTTCACGATCACCAGCTAGGGTTTGCCCTCTTCGAAATAAAGCCTTCGCAAGAAGAAGCCTGTGACATGCTGCAGAGGCTAATCAGCAGCGCCTTGCAGGGAGTGTTGCTCTTGCAGGCACGGCAGGAGGCGGAGGCAGCGCTGGAGAAGGCGTGTGCCGGGATGGAAAAGCAGGTCCAGGAGCGGACGGCCGAGTTACAAAAAGAAATAGTCGAACGCAAACGGGCAGATGAAGCGCTAAAGCACAGACTGGAGCAATTGGCAGCCCTGAGCCAGGCATCCCAGGCCGTGACGGCCTTCCTGGAACCCGACCAGGTGCTGGCCGAGATCGTGTCCCTGGCCAACGGTGTAGTGGATTCGGATTACACCGGCGTCATATTGGTAGACGAGGCAGGCAACATAGGGCGAAGCGCCGAAAATCTGCCGGGTGTGCAGGCCCTGCAGTATCGCATCCGAGATGCGGGCTTCACCCACTGGATCGTCCGTCTGCGCCGGGCAGTGGTCATCGACGAGATCGAAGAAGATGGCACAGTGCGCCCCAGCTTGGGCGAAGGCGCGCCAACCAAGGCCAACCCGCTCCTCATAGAAACCGGCATCAAATCACTCGCCGGCCTGCCGCTGATGGTCAAAAACCGGCTACTGGGCGTGCTCTACCTGCACAGCCTGCGCCCTCATGCGTTCGGCGGCCAACTGTTTCTGTTGTCCGCTTTCGCCAACCAAGTGGCCATCGCCATCGAGAACGCTCGGCTGTTCCAGGCCGAGCAACGACAGACACAGAGATTGACCCTACTGGCCGACGTCGCCCGCGTCGCTGCCACGACCTTTGACGCCGACGCGCTGCTGCAGGCTGTAGCCGAGAGCCTTTCCCGCCATTTCAACTACCCGCGGGTCGGAATTTTCACACTGGACGACGATGGGCAAACGTTGACGCTGCGCGGGCGCAGCACTGAAACCCTCGCTCTCGACGAGCTGGCAGTGCCTGGGTTCTACCGCTTGACAATCGAACAGGGAATCTCCGGCCACGTCGCCAGAACAGGCAAATCGTATCTCGCGCCCGACGTCAGTATCGATCCCTACTTCACTAACCCCACCCACGTCCCGACCCAATCGGCACTGTGTGTACCTATCCTGGAGGGAGAAATTGTCGTCGGAACGATCATCGTCGAGAGCCAGCAACTGGCGGCCTTTGACGGGGAGGACCAATCGCTGTTGGAAGCAGTGGCCGACACAGTGGCCATCGGCCTGCGCAACGCCAGGCTGTATCAAGAGACCCAACACCGCGTACAGGAGCTGACGCTCCTCAACACTATCTCTATCACCTCCGGCCCAGTATTGAACCTCGACATTCCCATCAACACCGCCCTGAAAGGCATGCACGAACTGATAGATAGCGATCGTGTCAGCTTTGTTACCGTCAATCCGGGCACCGGCAGTTGGGAAGTGACCCACGAATGGGCCGCACCGGGCCTCGAGTCGAACATTGGGCTGAGCGGCTCTTTTGACGAGGCACCTATCGAACTGGCGACGCTGTTGAACGATCAACCCTACGCCATCTCGGGTGCGCCCACCGATCCCCGGCTTGAGACCACGCGGGAGACACACCGTTCGCCGGGCATAGAGCTGTTGGGTCTGGTGCCAGTGCAGGTTGGTGGGCGGCTCCACGGCGCGTTGGGCGCCGGTCACAGCGGCGAAAAGCATACCTGGCATCCCGACGACCTCCGCTTGTTGGAAGCGGTTGCCCAGCAACTGGGACTGGTGATGGAAAACGTGCGCCTCTTTGAGGAAGCCCAACAGCGTACCGAAGAACTGGCGGCCGCCTTAGTCCAACTGGAGGAGATGGATTGCCTCAAAGACGAGTTCATCCAGAACATCTCCCACGAACTTCGCTCGCCGCTGGCCCTGATCCGAGGATACGCAGAGATGTTGGATGCCGGCGAGCTAGGCGAGATTCCGCCCGACCAGCGCCAGCCGGTGGGCATCATCGCCCGCCGGGCCCGCATGCTGAGCGACCTAGTGAAAGACATCACGCTCATCCTAGAAGCCGAGGTCAGCCTCCCCGAGCCGGAACCTGTCCCGCTGGACGAACTTGTCAGAAACGCCGTGGAGGACTTTCAGGTCGAGATCGAGCAAGCCGAGCTGAGCCTGCTCTCGGAGAGCGCGCCCGATCTTCCCCCCGTGAGCGGCGCGTACACCTACATGCGGCGCGTGTTGGACAACCTAATCGGCAACGCGGTCAAATTCACGCCCGCGGGTGGGACGATCACCGTCCGGCTGCGCCAAGAAAGCGAGGAGGTGGCCCTGGAGGTGAGCGACACGGGCGTCGGCATTCCGGCCGACAAGCTGGAGCGCATCTTTGATCGCTTCTACCAGGTGGACGGTTCCGCCCGGCGGCGGCACGGTGGCGTCGGGCTGGGGTTAGCACTGGTCAAGGAGATCGTCGAGGCCTATGGCGGGCGCGTGACGGTGCAGAGTGAGGTAGACGGGGGAAGCACCTTCACCGCCTACGTACCCATCTTCACAGGGGTCGCAGATGAGTAAGAGAGGCCTGGCCTTGCCGGGCTACCTAGCCGTCTTTCCGACCATTCTCTCCCCCGATATAAAGCAGGTGTATCGCATTCTTGGTCGCCCCTTCGTCAAAGCGCACCACGTCGTGCCCATCGCCACCTTCATCCAGAAGTGGCTCCAACGCCGTGGAAGGTGATACCTCGTAGATACCCGCTCGACCATCATTGACAGCATCCCACAAAGCCACTATAATTTGTGTGAAAATGACACCAACTGGAGAGAGGTTATGCCGCTGGAAGACCACCCGCGACCGTCCGTCACCGTAGACGTCATCATCTTTACGCTGAATGGAGGTGTCCTACAGGTGCTCCTCATCAGGCGTGGGCTTCCCCCCTTCGAGGGGATGTGGGCCATTCCCGGCGGATTTGTTCGTATAGACGAATCGCTCGAGGGCGCTGCGCTGCGCGAACTGGAGGAAGAGACCGGCGTCCGCGACGTCTACCTGGAGCAGCTCTACACCTTCGGTGACCTGCACCGCGATCCCCGCGGCCGCGTGATCACCGTGGCGTACTTTGCCCTGGTGCCTACCGACGCCGTGCAACCTCACGCCGGCCACGATGCCTCCGACGCTCGCTGGTGGTCCGTGTACGACCTGCCCCCGCTGGCCTTCGATCACGCCGACATTCTGGAATACGCCCTCCAGCGGCTACGCTACAAGCTGGAATATACCGCCGTGGGCTTTGAACTTCTCCCAGAGACCTTTACACTCAGCGAGCTCCAGTCAGCTTATGAGATCATTTTAGGAGAGGAGTTGGACAAGCGCAATTTCCGTCGCAAGATTCTCAGCGCGGACGTCATCGAGCCGACGGATGAATACCGCACCGGAGAGGGACGTCCGGCCAAGCTATACCGCTTCCGTGACGACGCCGTGGCAGAGATCAAGGCGCGGCGGCTTTTCCCGTGACGTGCACCACCTATCCTCTCCAGAGACTCGCCCTCCCTGGCGGGAAGAAGAGATGCTCTAGATGAGCCGAGTCCTCGGCGTTCTGAACTACAAAGGGGGAACGGGCAAGACGACCACGGTGGTGAACCTGGCGGCCGGCTTGGCCAAGTCTGGCGCACACGTGTTGTGTGTCGACTTGGATGCCCAGGGAAGTCTGGCGACGCACCTAGGGGTGGAGTATACCTATTCCCTCTCTCAATTGCTGCTGGGGCAGGTGAGGCCCCAAGGCTGCGTCGTCCAGGCGCGAGAGAACCTCGACCTCATCGCCAGCGATCGCAGCCTGCTGCGCGCCGAGGGCAAGCTGTGGCGCATCGGCGACGAGCAGATCATCCGCCGCACCCTGCGCAACAAGATGCGCAGCTTGGATAGTGAGTACGATTACGTCATCCTCGATTTTTCGCCCTCGGTCAGCCTGTTGAGCGAAAGCGGACTGCTTTACATTCAGGAGCTCATCGTCCCCGTCTCAGTCAACTACCTGGGGCTGATGGGACTCAGGCAGGTCGTCGAAACCCTCAAAGCATTCAGGCAAATGCCCGGAACCCGCGTCTGGCTTTACCTGGTCGTTCCCACCTTTTACTCCGACACAGTGCAGCAAGATCGGGAGGTCATCCAAATCCTAAAACGCTACTTTACCGGCAAGGTGACCAACCCGATCCGATCGAGTGTCAAGATCGCCGAGTCCCCCAGCCACCACATGAGCATCTACGAATACTCCCCTCGCAGCACCGGGTCGGCCGATTATGCCCACCTGGTAGAAAGAGTTCTCCGCGATGGCTAAAAGGAAACGAGCATCTGGCAAAAAACTGGGCCACGATCCATTCAAAGACATGGATCTAGACTGGATGGAAGAGGAGGAGCCAGCCGTCGAGATGGCGGCAGAGAAAGCCGAGGCCTCTGCAATCACATCCGAGCCTGCCCCAACGGCCGTTCCCGTCACCGCGGTCGCAAGCCCCCCCAGGCCCGAAGCCACGTTTCACTTCCCCGCCGACTTCAAGTGGGGCGTAGCCACAGCCGCACACCAGGTCGAAGGCGACAACATCAACAACGATTGGTGGGCCTGGGAGCAGGAAGAGGGGCACATCAAAGACGGTGGGCAATCCAAGCGGGCCTGCAACTGGTGGGAGAACGCCGAGGCCGATTTCGACCGCGCCGCCAAACTGGGTCTCAACGCGATGCGTCTCTCCGTCGAGTGGTCGCGCATCGAGCCCCGCCCCGGCGAATTCGATGACGCCGCTCTGGCACGATACAGCGAGATGCTCCAAGGCCTGCGCGCGCGCGCTATCGAGCCGATGGTCACCCTGCACCACTTTACCAACCCGCTCTGGCTGGTCGACGAGGGTGGCTGGGAGAATCCAGAGACAGTCGACCGCTTCACTCGCTACGCGCGCCGCGTCGTCGAGGCGCTGGGCCAGCACTGCGATCTGTGGTGCACGATCAACGAGCCCAACGTCTATGGATTTTTGGGCTACGTCGACGGCACGTGGCCGCCCGGCCAGCCGGATCAAAAGACGGCGATGCTCGTCATTCGCCACATGCTCCTGGCCCACGCCGCCGCCTATTGGGAGATCCACGACGTCCAACCCGATGCCCGCATCGGTCTGGCCCACAATATGCGCATCCTCGATCCGGCCGATCCCGGCTCGCGGCTCGACCGGCGCGCCGCCAAGGTTGCCGACAGGGTATTTAACCAGGCCATCCTCACTGCGCTGACCAAGGGGCGCTGGACGCTGCCCCTGGGCTTTGGCCTGGCATGGAAGCTGCGGGGGACGCTCGACTGGATCGGCCTCAACTATTACACCCGCGACCTGGTCGCCTTCGACCGCACGCAGAAGGAATCCCTCTACACCCGTCGCCTGCACGCCCGCGACGCCGAGTTGCTCGACGGCGACTACGGCGAGTTCTATCCCCACGGCATCTTTCGCTGCCTCAAACGGTTGGACCGCCTGGGCCTGCCCATCTATGTCACCGAGAACGGCATCCCCGACGACGACGGCGACCAGCGGCCGCGCTACCTCCTGACCCACCTGCACGAGATGTGGCACGCCGTCCAACTCTGCTACCCGGTGATGGGTTACTACCACTGGACGCTGGTCGATAACTTTGAGTGGGCCGAGGGGTGGTCGCTGCGCTTTGGCCTCTACTCCCTCAGCCTCAAGAACAAATCGCGCAAGCCCCGCCAGAGCGCACAGCTCTACGCCGACCTTATCCATGCCAACGCCATCACGCCCCAGATCATCGACGCCTACGCGCCGCAACTGAGAGCCGAGCTGCTGCCGGGGTGAGCATGTACGGTAACCGCGCGACCTTCTGCCCCCGCTGCGGCACAGCGATGGAGAAAGCCGAGATCGGCGGGAGGATGCGCGAGGTCTGCCCCGCCTGCCAGTTCGTCCTCTTCCGCAACCCCGTGCCCGGCGTCGGCGTGCTGGTGGAGGCCGCCTCTTCCGAAGAGAGAGGCGATGGCATCGTGCTGATCCAGCGGGGTCAGCCGCCCTTTGTGGGCCGCTGGGCGCTTCCCGCCGGCTTCATCGAGGAAGATGAGAGCGTCGAGCAGGCGGCGGTGCGGGAATGCCAGGAGGAGACCGGTCTCGACGTCGCGTTGCTGGAATTGTTCGGCGTCTACTCCTTCCCCGAAGGCCCGGTGCAAAGCGGCATCATCATCTTTTACCGTGCCCGGCCCGTGGGCGGAAACTTGCGCGCGGGCGACGACGCCCAGGACGTGGCCGTCTTTCCCCCCGACGGCCTGCCTCAAGACGTGGCCTTCCGCACCCACCGTGAGGTGCTGGCCCGCTGGGTGCAGAGCCAATCGCCGGAACCACAGCCGCCGGGAATCCTCATCCGCGACGCGCGCCCGGAGGATGAAGCACGCGTGCTGGCGTTGCTGCCCCTGGTCCCCGCCAACGCCAACACAAGCCCTGACGAGCTACAAGCCGCGGTCCAACGCCTGCGGGAGAGACTGGGATTGGAGGTGCTGGTCGCGGAGGCCGACGGGCAGGTGGTGGGCTTTCTGGCACTCTCTTTCGCCCCCGTCCTCTCCGGCTTGCGCGCTCTGATCGACGACCTGGCCGTGGACCCGGCCTACCGGCGGCAGGGGATCGGCGCGGCGCTGGTAGAGGCGGCGGTGCAGCGGGCTGACCGGAGAGGTGCTACCCACCTGCTGGTCGATACCTCCCGAGGCGATCCGTCCGCCCGCGACTTTTACCGCGCCTGTGGCTTTGAGGACGGCGTCATCGCGCCGCTAAAGATTCGGTAGACGGATCATTTGGTAGATCGCGCCCTGAGGGGTGTATTTGTTCCTGGAGGCACTAAGCTATATTTCGCGTCTTTTCCAGTTCAGGCATCTCTCCCCCCTCAGTCCCCCCCGCTGGGGGGGGAAGCCAGACCCTCCCCCCAGCGGGGGGAGTTGGAAGGGGGAGAAAATGCCTGTCTAGGGCTATTTCCGAATACACTGCCCCAAACAACAAACGCACATCCGCCGAGCGGCAGCTTGCCCTTGTCAGTCCCCTGTGCTACACTATGCCCACTGTGATCAGGAGGGCCCTGTGCTTGCCAAAGTGACCAGTTGTGCCCTGGTGGGGCTGGAAGGCGTCATCGTCGACGTGGAGGTGGATACCTCGCGCGGCATGCCGTCGCTCGTCATCGTCGGCCTGCCCGATGCCGCCGTCAAAGAGTCAAGCGAGCGCGTCCGGGCGGCGATCAAGAACTCGGGCCTCGTTTTCCCCGGCAAGCGCATCACCGTCAACCTGGCCCCCGCCGACATCCGCAAGGCCGGTCCCTCCTACGACCTGCCCATCGCCGTGGGGGTGCTCATCGCCTCGGAGCAGGTGTGGCCGCAACAGGTGGAGGACGCGCTCTTTATCGGCGAACTCTCGCTGGATGGCTCGGTGCGCCACGTCAACGGCATCCTGCCCGTGGCAGCGCTTGCCCAGCAGCAGTCCATCCCGCGCGTCTTTGTCCCCACGCGCGACGCGCCCGAGGCGGCGCTGATCGACGGGCTGGAGGTGATCCCGGTCGAAAGCGTGGGCCAACTGGCCGCCCACCTGCAAGGGCTGCGCTCGATCCCGCCCTACGAGCCGGACCTCGATCCGGCCTCGCTGCCGCTGCCACCCTACGCGGCCGACTTTGCCGAGATCAAGGGGCAGGAGCACGTCAAGCGGGCGCTGGAGGTGGCGGCGGCCGGGGGGCACAACGTGCTGATGACCGGGCCGCCGGGGGCAGGTAAGACGCTGCTGGCCCGCTCGATGCCTTCCATCCTGCCCACGATGACGGTGGACGAATCGCTGGAGGTGACCAAGATCTATTCCATCGCCGGGCTGCTGCCGGACGATGTCCCTCTGGTGCGCCACCGCCCCTTCCGTGCGCCGCATCATTCCATCAGCCACGCCGGGCTGGTGGGCGGCGGCAACTGGCCGCGACCGGGAGAGATCAGCCTGGCCCACCGCGGCGTGCTCTTCCTGGACGAGCTGCCCGAGTTCGGCACGCGCACGCTGGAAGGGCTGCGCCAGCCACTGGAGGATCGCCAGATCTCTATCGCTCGCGCCGCCGGTACGCTGACCTTCCCATCCAACTTTATGTTCCTTGCCGCGATGAACCCCTGCCCCTGCGGCTACTACGGCGATCCCACGCGTGAGTGCACCTGCTCGATGCAGACCATCAGCCGCTATCAGAAAAGAATCTCTGGTCCACTGCTTGACCGCATCGATATCCACGTCGAGGTGCCGCGCGTGGACGTGGACAAGCTGACGGCCGACCGGCTGGGGGAGCGCTCGGAGGCAATCCGCGCACGGGTGGAGGTGGCACGGGAGGTGCAGCGGGAGCGCTTTGCGGTAGGGGCAGTTCGCGAACTGCCCCTACTGTGCAACGCCGACATGGGGCCGACGGAGGTGCGGCAAATCTGCGAACTAGACGAGGAAGGACGGGCGTTGGTCAAGGCCGCGATGCAGCAACTGGGCATGAGCGCGCGGGCGTTCCACCGCATCCTCAAGCTGGCGCGCACCATCGCCGATCTCGCCGGAAGCGAGCGGATCGAAACAACGCATCTGGCTGAGGCAATACAGTACCGGCCACGGCGGGCGGGGTGATTGAAGCGCCGCAGAGGCACACGGCCACGACAACGAATTCAGAATGCAACGAATCGGCAATCGCCATTCGCTCCATTCCCAATCCATTGTCGTGATTTGTTTGCAGAGGGGGAATCCGTGGTATAATCTTGTACAGCGAGGAGGCACGAAGCGAGAAAAAAAGGGTAACTGCTCCCCCCGGACCACACGACACCGCCGCCATCCGCTGACACGGTCTCGCGGCTCGTCCACCGCAGCTTCGCTACCTCGCTCACTCACAATTCGCACATTTGTTAATTCGCCGATTCGTTGACTCGCCCATTCGCTCGAGGAGGCATCCCAATGAACCCAAGGATCCGCCCGCCGCTACTGGCAATCCTGGCGGTTCTATGCGTGGCCGCGCTGGTCATCGTGTTGGCGGCCAACTGCAAGCCTGCCGAACCGACTGTATCTCCCACGCTATCCCCAACACCTACCCCTCCCCCGACTTCCACACCCGTTCCAACCTGGACGCCAACCCCGACGCCCACCCCTGCGCCGGAGCTTCCCGTCCTGGCCGGTACCCCGGTGCCGCTTCCACGGGTGCCCATCATGCCGGAGAACGCCGCCGACATGGTTGAGCTGGCAATGTGGGGCAGAGGCGAGGCCCTTAACGTGACCTATAGCCCTGATGGCAGGCTGTTGGCCGTCGGGACGACGGTTGGCATCTGGCTCTACGATACCGAGAGCCTGGACATGGTACGTTTCATCCCGACCAAGAGCGAGGTAGATTCCCTGGCGTTCACATCAGATAGTACGATCATCTTTGCCAGGTCGAGTGAGATCTCCGTTGCATGGTGGGATGTGACAACAGGTGAGCTACTGGGTGACCTGGAAGTAGGAGAAGGAGAAATAGCTTTTTCTCTGGATAGCGCAAGATTGGTTGCGGTGGCAAAGGATCGACAGATAGAGCTGTGGGACATAGAAAAAGGGGAGCATCTACACACATTGGAAGAACGTCTTGGTCTCGCTGGAGGGATGACCTTCTCTCCCGATGGCACGTTGTTGGCCATAGGGCCAAGCGCTGATACAATCATCCGGTTGTGGGCTGTACAAACAGGCAAACCTCTTCGCATCCTGGAGGGACATACAGAACGGGTAGGATGTTTGGCCTTTTCCCCTGATGGCTCCTTGTTAGCCTCTGGGTCGGCGGACGACACCGTGCGGGTGTGGGACGTGGAAGCCGGAGCTTCCACGTGGATACTGGAGGGACACGGCAAGTCACCGAGTAGTTGGATAAATGCCGTGGCCTTTTCGTCTGATGGCGCAACGCTGGCCTCGGGGGCACCCGATAGCACGGTGCAATTGTGGAATGCGAGGACGGGTGCTCATCTGAGTATTTTGCAACCTCTTGATGTACAGGCTCTGACTTTCTCCCCCAATGGGAAGATATTGGCTTCTGTAAGATGGCGTGGTCAAGACGTGCAACTGTGGGATGTGGAAACAGGAACCCTGGCACACACGCTTGAGGGATCTAGTCGCTCGCTTGGAGGCCCGATCATTTCGCCCGACGGCACGGTCTTTGTCTCACACGATAACACGATAGAACAACTAGACCTGAAAACGGGTCGAGTTGTGCGCACATTGGAAGGGCATACGAGTAATGCGGGCAACCTGGCCCTTTCAGCCGATGGCACGACGCTGGCATCGAGCGAAACATGGGACCTGGCGGTCTGGATATGGGACGTGGACACGGGCGCTGCGAGGCGGTTCCCCGGGCCGTACGCGACGTTCGTGAGAGACGTCGCGCTCTCGCCTGACGGCAGTATGTTCGCCGCCAGTTCCGACAGTAATGCATTCTTCGTCTACGACACCGAATCCGGGGAGCACGTTCGCGCATTTGGGGGTGGGCGTAGCTGTAAACTCACCTTTTCTGCCGACGGGACCAAACTCCTCTCTGCGGCGGGCGACGGCATCTATCTGTGGAGTGTAACCACAGGCAAACAACTACTTGAACTCCCCAGTCACTACGGTGCAAGAAGCATCGCCCTCTCGCCGGATGGCAGCCTCGCCGTAATTGGAGGTGCCAAGAGCACGATACGGCTGTACGATACGGCGAGCGGGCAACTGGTCCGGAGTCTGGAGGGGTCCACCGGTCACATATACGGCCTCGCCTTCTCCCCTGGTGGGGCGCTGCTCGCTTCTGGCGGTCAAGATAGGATGGTACGGTTATGGGACGCAAGGGCAGGAACTCTCCTGGAATCGCTGGAGGGCCATACTGCCGCTGTGCGATACCTGTCCTTCTTGGCAGACGGCGCGGTGTTGGGTTCAGGCGGCAATGATGGAACGGTGCGGCTGTGGGGCGTGCCGCCGGCCGACTAGGGTAGCGTTCCGAAGCGATCCGTGCGCGGGTGGAGGCGGCACGGGAGGTGCAGCGGGAGCGCTTTGCGGTAGGGGGGGGCGCGAACCGTCCCTACGGTGCAACGCCGACATGGGGCCGACAGAGGTACGCAGAATCTGTCAGTTGGACGAGGAGGGGCGGGCGTTGGTCAAGGCAGCGATGCAGCAACTGGGCATGAGCGCGCGGGCGTTCTAAGGAACTCGAAGAGTTCCCCGCATCCTCAAGCTGGCGCGCACCATCGCCGATCTCGCCGGAAGCGAGCGGATCGAAACAACGCATCTGGCCGAGGCAATACAGTATCGACCCCGGCGGACAATCTGAGCAGAAAAGGAGCACTCTCCGATGCAACCAATCGCGTTTATCACCGGGGCCGACCGCGGCCTGGGTTTCGCTCTGTGCGGGGGATTGTTGGAGCGCGGCTGGCGCGTCTTTGGCGGTCAGTACATGCCCGATTGGCCGGACCTGGCCGCGCTGGCAGAGCGGTTCCCCGAGACGCTGCACGCCGTCCCGCTGGACGTCACCTCGGTCGAATCGACCCAGGCCGCCGCTCAGGCCGTCGCCGGGATAGCGGATCGCGTCGACCTGCTGGTCAACAACGCCGGCGTAATCTCGCCCACGGTGGAGCGCGCGGTCGGTGAGGGCCTGGATTATGCCGAGATGCACCGCGAGTTCGACGTCAACGCCTTGGGAGCGCTGCGCGTGGTAGAGGCGTTTCTGCCGCTGACGGATCAGAGTACGATGAAGCGGCTGTGTTTCGTCTCCTCAGAGGCGGGCAGCATCACCCGCTGCGAGCGCCAGGCGTGGTACGGCTACTGCATGTCCAAGGCCGCGTTGAATATGGCCATCAAGATCACGTTCAATCGCCTGCGGCCCGAGGGGTACACCTTCCGGGTGTATCACCCCGGCTGGATGCGCTCGTACATGCACGGCAGCAAGAACATGGAGGCCGACCTGGAGCCGGAGGAGGCGGCGGCGATGGCCCTCCCCTTTTTCCTGGAGGAGAGGGAGGGCGAGGACAGCCTCGCGCTGATCGATTTCCAGGGACGGGCGTGGCCCTGGTGAGCCTTGCCCTGTCCACGTCGTGCGCGCGAGACAGTCTCCGCGGCAAAGAGAAAGCGCAATGACCCCAGCGAACGCGCCCAACTCCTGGCAGGCGATCGTGGATACCTCGGTTGACGAGGCCGCCTCCAATTTCGGTGCCCCTCCGCCCGAGTATGGCCTGACGCTGTGGTGGGGCTGGGATGGCCCCATCACCGAGGAGGTCATCGCCCGCGATCTGGACGAGATCAGCGCGCGCGGCATCCGCTGCGTGACGATTGAGGCGGGGTATGGCATGAGCGCGTCGTACCTCTCACCAGCCTGGTTCGAGACGGTGCGCTTGGCGGTGGCGCACGCACGCCGCCGTGGGATGCGCGTCTACCTGGTGGACGAGGGCAAGTACCCCAGCGGGTTCGCCGGGGGAAAGTTCAGCGCCGAGCGGCCCGACCTGCGTATGCAGGGGCTGGCCGTGGCGGAGCGCATCGCCATCGCCCCTGGCGAGACGCTTGCGCGCCGACTGGAACCGGAGGTGGTGGGTGCCATCGCCGTCAATCTGGCTGACCAAACCAGCCTGCCGCTCGATACCGATTCCGGCGAGCTGTGCTGGACGGCACCCGCGGGTGAGTGGGAGGTGTGGTTGGTCGATCACGCGTTCCGCACCTCGGTTACGCGGGCGGTCAGCAACCCCACCCGCGGCAAGGACGCGGCTAATTCCCTGTGCGACTACCTGAACCCGGAGGCGACGCGCCAGTTCATCGCCTTCACCCACGAGCAGTACGCGCGGGTCCTGGGCTCCGAGTTCGGCCACACGGTGCTGGGCTTTCGCGGCGACGAGCCGGACTTTGCCTACACGCCGTGGACGCCCGCCCTGCCGGACGCGTTCCGGCGGCGCAAGGGATACGACGTGCGCCCCTACCTGGTCTCCTTCTTCGCGCCGACCCTGACGGACGAGGTGCGGCGGGTCAAGGCCGATTACTGGGACGTGTGGTCAGACCTGTTCGGAGAGCACTTTTTTCGGGTGCAGGCCGAGTGGTGCGCCGAGCACAGCCTGGAATACCTTGTCCATCTCAACCACGAGGACGAGATGCCCAAGCTGGTGCGCTCCGAGGGGGACTTCTTCAAGGCCGTGCGGCACGTGCAGGTGCCGGGCGTGGACGCGATCTGGAACCAGATCTGGCCGGGCAAGGTGGCCGACTTTCCCAAGCTGGCCTCATCGGCGGCGCACCTCTTTGGCCAGCCGCGCGCGTTCAGCGAGAGCTTTGCCGCCTACCACGTCCCGCCGACGGTCGAGCAGGCCAAGTGGGTCACCGACCACCAGTTCGTGCGCGGCATCAACATGCTAGAGGTCATGTTCTACCCCTCCTCCGCCACCGAGCCGGAGCGCTCCGGCTGGCTGGAAGCGGACGAGTTCCCGGCGCTGGCGGCATATGTCTACCGCGCCGCGTACCTGCTATCGCTGGGGCGGCCGGCAGCCCAGATCGCGCTCTATTTCCCCACCAGCAGCATGTGGCTGGGCGATGAGGCGGCGGACGCGAGCGCCTGGGAGATCGCGCAGATGCTTCTAGAGCAGCAGCGTGACTTTGATTTTGTGGACGAGCAGGCACTGGCCTCGCTCCTCAAGCTCGAAGGCGACACACTGGTGAACCTCAGCGGCCAGCGCTACCGCGCCGTCATCGTCCCGCCGGTGAGCGCCATCTCCCTGGCGGCGCTGGAGCGCCTGCGGACGTTCACTGCATCGGGCGGGTGCGTCGTCTTCCTCGGTCCCGAGCCGGCACTCTTGGTGGAAAGAACCTTCCTGGAGGCCAGCGGCCCGGCGGACGTCAGTTGGGCCATCCGGGAGCCTGTGGGCGAACTGACGCCGCGCGTCCTGGGGACGCTGCCCCGTCCCGACGTGACGCTGGATCGGCCCTGTGCGCCGGTCAAGGCCCTGCACCGGCGCTGGCGCGATGCCGACGTGTACTTTTTCTTCAACGAGAGCGAAGAGGCGCAGTCGCGCCGGGTGACGCTGGCCGGGAGCGGTCGGCCGCAGGTCTGGGACGCGGCCTCGGGCCACATCGAGGTGCTGCCCAGCATCGCATCGAAAAACGGCCTCGTGCGCCTGCCGCTGGATTTAGCGCCCTACGAAACCCGCTTCATCGTCGTCGGCCCCTTGCCGTCCGGTTTACAATCGAAGCAAAACGGGTACAATGTGGAGCAGCAATCCAACACAAGGAGTTAATCATCATGCCGAGGACCTACCGAAACCCGATCCTGCCGGGATTCCATCCCGACCCCTCGATCTGCCGCGTGGGCGAGGATTACTACCTGGTGACCTCGACCTTTGAGTATTTTCCCGGCCTGCCGATCTTTACCAGCCGTGACCTCGTCAACTGGCGGCAGATCGGCCACGTGCTCGACCGCCCGTCGCAGTTGAACCTAGACGGCATCATGCCATCGCGCGGGCTGTGGGCGCCCACCATCCGCTATCACGAGGGGACGTTCTACGTGATCAACACCTTTGTGGACAATGAGAAGGATTGCCACAACTTTATCGTCACCGCCCAGCGGTTGCAGTTGGCGGGCGATCTGGGCGAACTGACGCTCGACCCGCTGATCCGCGCCTACGACGTCGAGGTATCCTCCCCCACCCTGCACGATCCGCGCTCCGACGTGAAACGGTTGGCCGCTGCCATCCTGCCAGACCAGGCAATTAAAGCCGAGCCGGTCGTCGTCCGCCAGATCACTGCTACTGCCCGAGACTGCGACTGGTGCTTGACCGCCTTTCTGCGCGACGCCGAGATCGTCGGCGTCGCTCCCAGCGGCACGCCGCCGCTGGGCCTGGCCGTCGACCTGGGCACGACCAAGATCGCGGCCACGTTGATCGACCTAACCAACGGCGACGAGCTAGCCGTGGCCGGGGAATTGAACCCACAGATCGGCTACGGCGAGGACGTCATCAGCCGCCTGACGCACGTGCACCGCAATCCCGACGGCGGCCACACCCTGGCTGCGCTGGTACGAGAAACAATCGATGACCTGCTGGGCGAACTGACCGAGCAAGCGGACGTCAGCCGTGACCAGGTGACAGACGTGTGCATCGTGGGCAACACCGCCATGACCCACCTGCTGCTTGAGCTGCCGGTGCGCCAACTGGCCGTGTCGCCCTACGTGGCCGCCACGGACGCCGCCATCGACGTCAAGGCCCGCGACCTGGGCCTGAGCACCGCGCCCGGCGCTTACATCCATATACTGCCCTGCATCAGCGGTTTCGTGGGTGCGGACCACGTGGCCATGATCCTGTCCAGCCGCCTCGATCAGACGGATCACGTGGCGCTGGGCATCGACATTGGAACCAACACCGAGATCGTCCTGGCCAGACCGGACGAGGGCTTGACCTCGGTGTCGTGCGCCTCCGGCCCGGCCTTCGAGGGAGCGCACATCAGCGACGGCATGCGGGCCGCCGCCGGGGCCATCGAAGCGGTCGAGTTGACCGAAAACGGGGTTACACTGAGAACGGTCGACGACGCACCTGCCATCGGCCTGTGCGGCTCGGGCATCGTCGACGGCATGGCCGAGCTGCGCCGCTGGCAGTTGATCAACGAGCGGGGCCGGTTTGACCGCAACCACCGGCGAGTGCGTGAGGGACGTCAGGGGCCCGAGTTCCTGCTGGTGCCCGCCGACCAAAGCGGCAGCCAGCGGGACGTGGTGATCACGCAGGAGGACGTCAACGAGATCCAACTGGCCAAGGGAGCCATCCGCGCCGGGCTGGAGATATTGCTGGACGCCACCGACACCGCGCCGGAGAAAGTGAAAGAGGTTGTCATCGCCGGGGCGTTCGGTTCATTTCTCAAGGTACGCAGCGCCTTCGACATAGGATTGCTGCCTCGTCTGCCCAACGCGCGCTACCGGCAGGTGGGCAACGCGGCGCTGGTCGGTGCCCGGTGGGCGCTGATATCCCGCCAGGCCCGAAAGCGCGCGCAGCAGATCGCCGCTCAAGCCAACTACCTGGAGCTGACGACCTATCCCAAGTTCAGCCGCAACTTTGCCATGGGGATGCTGTTCCCCAGCATTGAGGAAAAGTAAACGGATACAGGGTGAATTCCAAGACACAAAGAGGAGGTGCCAGGGGGAAGCTGAATGAGTATACCGCCAAAGTAATTATTCAGCCTACCCTCCCGCAGGTTCGAAGATGATTGCAAAACAGATCAGATCAGGTATTGTGGTGCACTTTCGACTCAGACATTGCGCCAAAACCTGCGGGAGGGTGAGCAGTACCCTTTAGGCTTTGGAAACACAGCGAGTGAGGAAAGGAGTATCTATGGAAATAATCGGGGAAAAGATCAACGGCACGCGCAAACGCGTGGCCCAGGCCATCGCCGAGCGGGACGCGGGCTTTATCCGCGACCTGGCCCGCAGGCAGACGGAGGCCGGCGCGGCCTGGCTCGACGTCAACGCCGGCACCCATCCCAAGCAAGAGCCGGACGACCTGATCTGGTTGGTCGAGAACGTGCAGGCTGCGACCGATACACCGCTGTGCCTGGATAGCGCCAACCCGCAGGCCCTGGCCGTGGCGGTCGAGGCGGTCGACAAGACGCCGATGATCAACTCGATCAGCGGCGAGCCGGAGCGGCTGGAAAACATCCTGCCCCTGGTGGCAGGGCACGGCTGTCACGTGATCGCCCTGGCGATGGATGCCACGAAAATCCCGGAAACCAGCGCGGCCAGAGTGGATGTCATCCACAAGGTGATGGAGGCCACCCGCGCGGCGGACGTCCCCGACGACTGCATCTACGTCGACCCGCTAGTGATGACGATCGGCACCAACGTTCAAAGCGGCCGGATTTTCCTCGACACGTTGCGGGCCGTGCGCGAGGCGTATCCGACGGTGCATTTCACCGCCGGGCTGAGCAACATCTCCTTTGGGCTACCGGCGCGTTCGCTCATCAATCGGGCCTTCTTGACCCTGGCGCTGGGTGCCGGGCTGGATAGCGCCATCCTCGATCCCCTGGATCGCGATCTGCGGGCGACGCTGCTGGCCGCCGAACTTGTGCTGGGACGGGATAACCATTGTCTCAACTACACGCGCGCTTACCGGGCCGGACTGTTCGACGAATTGGACAAAGGCTAGTCACGAGTGAGGCAGGCCACTCGACTGACAGAGCCTCGTCGGTTATATTGGGGACACGCACCCCAAAAGCATCTCGATTTATAGGAGGATACAATGTCAAAACAACTTGTCAATGCCATCGCCGATATGAGGGAGGAAGAGGCCCTCAAGTTGGTCAAAGAGATGGTGGAAGGCGATTCGGATCCCATGGCAACCCTGGACGATGCCAGGGAGGCCATGGACATCGTCGGCAAGCGCTACGAGGAGGGCGCTTACTTCTTGCCCGAACTGATGCTGGCCGGCGAGATGTTGAACCAGATCACGGACATCCTCAAGCCGGATCTGGCCAAGTTGCCGGAAGTCGAGCGTCACGGCAAGGTGCTCCTCGGCACCGTCGAGGGAGACATCCACGATATCGGCAAGAACATCGTCAGCTTCATGCTCGACGTCAACGGCTTCGATATCCGCGACCTGGGCGTGGACGTGCCCGCAGAAAAGTTCGTGGAGGCGATCAAGGACTTTCAGCCCCAGGTCGTGGGCAGAAATGTCAGCAGATGAAAAGCTGGAGGCGAATATTCAAAAGCTGCTATCGCCAAAAGGCCCTGACGGGAATGACCTTCAGTTCCAAAGCCCGGAGGCAGAGGTTAACTATAAAGCCAGCGTCACCAGAATCACAGATGCCATGCAGTTGAAAGAACCAGACCGGGTGCCCGTCACGATACTTCCGAGCATGTTCCCTTATCTCAATGCCGGGATAACCGTAGAAGAGGCCATGTACGACTATGACAAATGCACCGCGGCCTTTAAAGAATTCATCCTGGAATTTGAGCCGGATATGCACATAGGCGCTTCAGTGGCCGGTCCGGGCAAGTTCTACGAAATTCTTGACTACAAGCTGTATTCCTGGCCGGGCCACGGCGTGGCTCCCGAACACAGCTACCAGTGCAACGAGGGAGAATACATGGCGGCGGCGGAATATGACCTCCTGATGATGGACCCCTCGTTCTACTTTAGGAATTTCTACCTGCCGCGTGTATTCGGGGCATTAGAGGGCTTCAAGATGCTCGCTCCTTACACCAGCATCCTCGAGATGTATGGAGTGGCCTTTAACTTTGTACCCTTTGCGCTACCTCCCGTGCAAAACACCTTCCAGGCCCTGTTTGAGGCCGGGGCCGAAGCCCTGAAATGGGCAGGGGCCATGGGGGGCTCAGACGGCGAGTTGGCTACCCTGGGATATCCAAGTATTCTCGGTGGATTTACCAAGGCGCCGTTTGATGTCATCGGCGACACCCTGCGGGGCACCAAGGGGATCATGCTGGATATGTACCGGCAGCCCGATAAGCTGCTCGCAGCCATGGAGGCCCTGACCCCAATCATGATCGGTATGGGGGTGGGCGCGGCCCAACAGACCGGGAATCCCCTGATATTCATGCCCCTGCATAAAGGTGCCGATGGCTTTATCTCCGACGAGCAGTTCAAGAAATTCTACTGGCCCACCTTTAGACAGGTCATGATGGGCCTGATCAGCGAGGGATGCATCCCATTCCCAGCGCTTGAGGGGCATTGGGACTCGCGTCTAGAAGTTATTCAAGACGTACCAAAAGGTAAGACGGCCTGGATGGTTGACCAGTCAGATATCGCAAGAGCCAAGGAAACATTGGGCAAGAATGCCTGCCTCATCGGCAACGTGTCCTCCTCGATGTTGAACTTGGGCACGCCTCAGGACGTGAGAGATTACGTCAAGAAACTCATCGATACGGTTGCTCAAGGTGGTGGCTATATCGTGAGCAATGGGGCGTTCTTTGACCAGGCCAAGCCGGAGAACGTCAAGGCCATGGTCGATACCGCCAAGGAGTATGGCGCCTACTAGTCAACAGATTCGGTGTTAGGAATGATGCCTGACAGGCTCCCCTGGGAGCCTGTCAGGCGTGCGGGCTTGAATCAGGCT
>Ga0307430_1001069_pt1 | contig 20936 bp, 17 predicted proteins | sample SalMarWE160130MG_FD_202159 | JGI IMG/M metagenome (GOLD analysis project Ga0307430, IMG submission 202159) | Salt marsh sediment microbial communities from the Plum Island Ecosystem LTER, Massachusetts, United States - WE1603-130 | ecosystem: Environmental > Aquatic > Marine > Intertidal zone >...
TACAACCTTATTGAGAATAGCTCAGGTAAGAATAAAAGCAGAACAGTTATATCAAAGCGGGGACGGAAGAATCTGAGGAGTATTTTGTATCAGATGGCCATGACCATGGTTGCAGTAAACGATGAAATGAAGAAACTGTACAAATACTTAAAAACACGCCCTAATAATTCTCTTAAGAAGAAACAAGCACTAGTTGTTATCTCAAAAAAGATAGTAACCGTAATATATAACCTAATAAAAAAGCAAACAAAATACCAGGCAGAATTAGTACTTGGTGAGTTTAGAAAGAACCAGATAAAGCAAGCTGCCTAAAAAATTCAGAAATCATAAAGACCGATAAAGCGGAGATAAGGAGGATTCCTCCATTAAGGCATGACCCAGTAATAAAGCTTAAAAGCTATCTCCGCTTTTATCCATAAAACAGAACGAAGGAATGTAAGGGCATAAACCCAGTGAGTTATGATAGGGTAAGTTTTAGGATAATATCGGCTAATTATATAATTAAATTTAAATTATTCGTATTTCTAAGAAAAACGGAGATATTTAAAGATTAAATTTCAAATAAAGAGATAGGAGGAATTTACATGGCGGAATTTGATAGAAAATACTGGGCATTCATACCGGAAACTTTGATAGGAAAAGACGCTATCCAAGATCTTCCCGGATTGTTGCATGAACGGGGGCTGAAAAAGCCTCTTTTTGTAACAGATAGCACAGTGGTTAAAACGGAGGCATTCGTAAAAGCGGTGGATTCTCTCCAACGCAGCAATTTAGAATACGTCATTTTCTCAAAATGCAAGGCTAATTCACCAATTGAAATAGTTGAGGAATGTGCCAGAATAGCCAAGGGCGAATGTTGTGATTCTGTAATTGGGATTGGAGGCGGCAGCTCGATGGATACAGCCAAATTGGCTAGCGTACTGGTTACCAACAACCAAGATATTCATGATTTTATCGGAAAAGACAAAATAAAAAAGCCTGGGTTATTCAAAGTATTGATACCTACGACTAGTGGAACGGGCAGTGAATGGTCTCACCCTGCAATCCTAACTGATGACAGGGATGGATATAAAAAACCGGTCTTTAGTCGGTTTACCGCATCAGATCTGAGTATTATAGATCCTGTCCTGACTCTTAATCTGCCGAAAAGGGTTACGGCTGACACAGGAATAGACGCATTGACCCACTGCATTGAGGCATACTCAAGCTGGAAATCCAATACTCTTTCTGATATGTTCGCGGAGAAGGGTATAGAGCTCGTTTTCAAAAGCCTACGTATAGCCTATGCAAAAGGCATTAAGCACTTGGAAGCTCGTTATGATATGTCTTTGGCGGCAGCATTGGGCATGGCCACTCATACATGTTCAGCGGCTGGAATTGTCCATTCAATGAACTATACCCTGACCGCTAAAAGCCATGTATCCCACGGCACTGCTTTGGCGATACTGTTACCCCATGTCATGGAGTTTAACTTGATTGCCTGTTCGGAGAAGTACGCTCGACTGGCTCGATTAATCGGCGAGGATGTTAGTGGATACTCTAATACACAAGCTGCATTTAAGTTTATCAAAGCTGTAAGGGATTTGTGTCATGATCTTCAAATGCCTTCGAAAACAACTGAAATTGGTTTTACCGAAGAAGACATACCTAATGCCTTAGATTTTCTTTTTAAGAATCAGTTATATGGAATGGAGAATAATCCCCGCGATCCATCGCGAGAGGATTTCATAAAAATATTCAAGGCGGCTCTATAAAATTTTTATCTATCTGAGGGATAACAGGCCTGATCCTATTGATAGAAAAAAATACATACTAGAGATAAGCTATTTTATAGACTATTAGAAAATGCGGTGCTAATCGCATCGACAATGTATAGGGAATTTGTTAATCGTGGAAATAAATAAGGTAAGTCAACCACTATATATGGCGGGTGCCTGAGTGAAATGGATACCCATTATATTAAATTAGAAGGAAGGTGCAAATATGAAACTGGTAGATTCTCATCTTCATTTTGAAGGTTTAAATGATAGTTCTTTACGATTGATGGCAATGTCTGGAATCCAAGCAATAGTATGCATGACAGCTATTCCTGAAGTCATTCCAGAGATGAATAAAGATTTTTCTCCTGATGCGATTTTTAATAGTTGTGATAGGATTTTAAATTATTATGCTTGGATTGCAAAACAATATATGATTGATACTTATGTGAGTGTTGCCGTATCTGCAGTAGGTACCCCTTTTCGATATAAAGAAAGTCTTGAAAAAATGAAAACATACTTAAAAGAGAGGAATCAAATTGTTGGAATTGGAGAAATTGGATTTGAACCAGATTCTCCTACATGTTCCGATTTGAAAGTACAGGAAGACATTATTGCAACGCAAATAGAAATAGCCAAACAGTTTAATAAAACACTTTGCTTCCATACTCCACTGACTGAGAAACTTAAGTGGTTTAAACGTTATCTTTCAATGATAAAAGAGGGCGGATTAAGTTTTGATAAAGTGATTATAGATCATGCTGATAACTCAATAGTAAAAGAAGTAACTAGTTCAGGATGTTATGCAGGTATTAGCGTACAGCCGCGTCGGAAGGTAAGAGCAATAGATGCTGCTCTAATGATAAAAAAAGGAGACGAAAATAGAATTTTGGTTAATAGTGATGCCGGTTTTTTACATGAAGCAGACCCATTATCAGTACCACGAACAGCATTTGAGATGAAAAAATTGGGCATGAAGGATACTGAGATTGAAAAAGTATTATGGGAAAACCCGCAGAAAGCTTTTGGTTTATCAAAGGAATCTTATTAGTTTTTTATTATGGTCAAATTAAGCTGGCGGAGAGAAAATAATAATGAAAGAAGATAATAATATATATAGGTAGTATAGTATAGAAAATGGCTAATCTAGGTGGGTAGAATGATAAAAAAGATACTCCCCCTGGTCAAATAGGAGTAAGGAGATATTTGATTTATATCATCTATGTAGATAATACCTATAATTATTATAATGACTTAAAATAATATGCTAGCCTAGTACACACGCAGAGATGACTAAAATGAAGCCATAATTTGAAGAGTATTGGTGATTTAACTATGAATCACTTGTTGAACAAATGTATATTGTTAAGTATTTTTTGATATCGAGCAATTTGGAAAAAATACTTTAGGTCAGATATATTATGGAGAAGAGACCAGAGGCAGGAGAGTTAAGAATTGGATATAGTCTTAGTTAATATATTTCATCTTCATCATATCTCTATATTTATTTGATTAAAAAACGAGATTTGTCTGTGGTAAAATGCAAAAAATGGCTCAATGGTTAACTGATAAGCTTGTAGATATAATTGGCTTTGCAGACAATTCCGAAGTTAAAATAACATTAAAAAATTAAATCAGTTTTGTTAAGTATTTTTAGGAAAATGAATTTTAGAATAATGGAAAATAGCTTAACTGATAAATACGGCACGAGGAGCTATTGTTAATGAAAAGATTCTTTACAATTCTCTTCGAAAGAAATGTATTGCTGGAGCCGGTTTAGATGTCTTAAATGGGAAGTTGCCTAAAACAATTATTAATTCATAAGTGTTGAATGGGAAAAAAGGAAAAAATATTGTTTTTAAAAAGGAGACTAAAATTTGAAAAAAAATAATTCAAAAAAGGTATCACTATTTCCTGTGATCTTAACTTTAGAAAAAATTTATGGCAATATGGAAAATCTGCTCCCGAGGTAATGACTGAGCTAGTTAAATATGTGGATATTGCCATAGGAAACGAAGAAGACTGTCAGAAATCTCTGGGCATTAAAAAGGATATAGATGTTGAGTCAGGAAAATTCCAGACTGAAAAGTATAGAGAATTGACTGATAATGTTCTTGGTTTATATTCTAATATCAAAAAAATTGCTCTAACCTTAAGAGAGAGTCATTCTGCGAATTACAACGGATGGTCTGCAGTCATTAATAATCGTAAAGAATTTCTTGTTTCCAAGAAGTATGAAATTCATAATATCGTAGATCGGGTTGGAGGAGGAGATACTTTTGCTGCAGGTTTATTCTATGGTTTTGATAATTTAAACAGTGATAAAGAGGCTCTTGAATTTGCAGTAGCAGCATCTTGCCTTAAGCATTCTATTCCTGGTGATCTCCCTTTACTTTCAGTGGAGGAGGTAAAAAGCTTAGCTGGGGGAGCAGCATCAGGTAGAGTCCAAAGATAGAGTTACTACTAAAATTAAAAAATATATTGAACTTTAATATTTTATTTTTTAAAAATTAAGAGTAAGGAGAATTTATGTCTAACAAGCGCCCAAGAATTGTAATAACCGATTGCGATCATCCCTCCGTGGAAATAGAAAAAACAATATTATGCGAAATTGATCCAGGGCTTATTCTGGCTAATTGTAATACAGAGGATGAAGTAATAGAAGCAGCCAAAGATGCTGATGGAATCATTAATCAATATGCTCCTATAACCAGAAGAGTGATTGAATCATTGAAGAGGTGTAAGGTAATTGCTCGCTATGGAGTAGGAGTGGATAATATTGATGTTGAAGCAGCTACTGAACATAAAATCATCGTGGCTAATGTTCCGGATTACTGTATTGATGAAGTCTCTACTAATACAATGGCTCTAATCCTGGCCTGTGCCCGAGGAATAACTTTATTGGATAGGAAAATAAGAGATAAAAAATGGGATTTCACTCTGGCTAAACCTATCTTTCGAACTCAGGGTAAAACTCTAGGTATTTTCGGTTTAGGTAGAATCGGTAAGATGGTAGCTCAAAAAGCTTTAGGATTTGATTTTAAAATTATCGCTTATGACCCTTATGTTTCTAAAGCTAATTTAGGAGTAAAACTAGTTGAACTTTCTCAATTATTGACTGATTCAGATTTTATCTCTATTCATGCTCCTTTAACGATTGAGACAAGGCATTCTTTTAGAAAGAATGAGCTAAAGGCTATGAAAAAAACTGCTTATTTAATAAATACTGCCCGAGGGTCTATTGTTGATGAGAAAGCACTTTATGAAGCTCTTAGTAAAAAATGGATTGCTGGTGCAGCTTTGGATGTAATGGAGAAAGAGCCACCTGATTGGGAAAATCTTCTACCAAAGTTAGATAATCTGATTGTTACACCCCATATCTCTTTTTATTCAGAGGAGTCATATGTGGAGTTAAAGACTAAGGTCGCCGAGTCAGTTCGTTCAGTTTTAAAAGGAGAATTACCCAGGGCAATGGTTAATCCCCAGGTAATAAAGAGAAAGATTCCATAATGAGATAAATAGATGAATTTAGCTAATAAGGTAGCAATAGTGACTGGTGCATGCTAGTTATATAGGTTATCAACTAAAAAAGTTACAGCAAGATTTATCATTACTAGAGCATCTGCAGTACTTTTCTGGATAATATTTCCGTTTACAGAAAAATTTGCTTTACGGCCATTTAAAATTGCTTCCTCATAAGGTTTTATGATACCTAATTCTAAAGATTTGTTAGCAAATAATGATTTTGATTTGGTGGTAAAAAATGAGCTTACCGCCTTTCTAATTTAACATTTTAGTTTGTTTCCAATTACTATAAACTAAGTAATATTAATGGGTTTAGTTTATGCTGAACCCCAATATAAACATAAAGAGGGTGAAGATATGAAAGCTCTTATTTACATGGGACCAAAAAATGTTGTAGTCCAAGATCAGAACATACCTGACAATAAGGACTGTGCTTTGATAAAGGTGAGCTATGCGGGAATCTGTGGTTCAGATATAGGTATAGTGTCAGGAAAACATCCAAGGGCCAAAGCACCTCTTGTCCTGGGCCACGAATTTGTAGGGGTTGTGGAAAGTATAAAGGAAAATAAACGTGGAATTAAAAAAGGAGATAAGGTTGTAGTATATCCTTTGATAGTTTGTGGAAAATGCCGTGCCTGCAGGACTGGCAGCGAACATGTGTGTAACTCTTTAAGACTGATTGGAATAGATGTTGATGGAGGTATGGCCGAATATGCTTCAGTGCCCATAGAAAAGCTTTATAAAGTTCCCGAAGGAATTGAAGATGATGTTGCTACATTAATTGAACCTTTGGCTGTAGCAGTGCATGGTATAAATGAAATAGGAGTGAACCTTGGTGACAACGTGGTAGTAACAGGGGCAGGACCCATAGGTTTGCTCACAGGTCTTGCACTTCGGGATACAGGAACATCAGATATTTATTTTACAGAAATGGATGATTTTCGCCTGTCCATGTGCAGGGAATTTGGATTTAATACCATTGACATGAAAAATAGTGATGTAATTTCAATTATAAGACAGAATACTGATAATGAAGGTGCAGATATTTTAATAGAGGCCAGTGGAGCTCCTGGCGCTGCCCTGCAAATGACAGAAATGGTAAGGCCCAAGGGCAGGATTCTAATGTTAAGTATCCATAAACAGCCAAATCCGGTTGACTTAAGACAAATTAATTTCAAGGAGATTACTATTGCAGGTTCAAGGGTTTATACCCGACAAGAGTTTGAATATGCCACAAAATATGCTGTAAAAATAAAAGAAGATTTAGCTAAACTGATAACCCATAGAGTTCCTCTTAAAAATGGTGATGAGGCATTTAAGATTGTTGATGATAAGAATGCAAACAAATTAAAGATATTGATAGACTGCAAAAATGTATAAGTTTTGAGAAAGGGGTCTAAATAATGCAAATGAATTTATTTGATCTAACAGGCAAAAAAGCTATTGTTACTGGAGCCAGCGGAGGCTTGGGAAGAGGAATGGTAGAAGGTTTTCACCAGGTTGGGGCTGAAGTTGTTATTATTGATATTACGGATAATGTTTCATCTGTAGCGGATGAGATAGGAGCTTCAGGAGCTAAAGTTTATGGAGTAAAGGGAAATTTGAAAAACAGAGAAGACTTAAAAAGATCCTTTGATGAAGCAGTAAAAAAACTGGGTGGAAGCCTCGATATTCTTGTGAACTGTGCCGGCATACAAAGAAGAAGTAAATGCGAAGATTTCCCGATTGAAGACTGGGATGATGTAATAGAGGTTAATCTAACTTCCGTATTCGAGCTTTGCCAATTAGCTGGCAGAATTATGCTAAACAAGGGCAAAGGTAAGATAATTAACGTAGCGTCCATGTTAAGTTTCTTTGGAGGTTATACAATACAGTACCGGCATATGCTGCCAGCAAAGGTGGAGTAGCTCAGTTAACAAAAGCCCTCGCCAATGAATGGGCTGGAAGAGGGGTAAATGTTAATGCTATTGCACCTGGATATATGGCTACCAGCCTAAATGCCGCACTTGTAAATGATCCTGTAAGAAATGAAAAAATACTTGCAAGGATACCCGCAGGAAGGTGGGGACAGCCTGAGGACGTAAAGGGAATTATTGTTTTCCTTGCATCTGAATTCTCAAATTATATAAACGGAGCAATAATACCTGTGGATGGAGGATATTTAAGCTGTTAATAGAAAAATAAGAGGAAAAAAATCATGACTGATCTGGAGGAAATCATGAAAAGATATATTACTTTTGGCGAAATAATGTTGAGGCTTAAACCACTTAATTGGGAAAGGTTTTTTCAGAGCCCTCTTTTGGAAGCGACCTTTGGAGGGAAAGATTATCAGGATATATATATTACCAGCGCAGGCGGGAGTAAGAGGCCAGAAGAAGGGGAAAAGGCAGGTGCCCTCTTCAGATTAAATACAAGAATTCAGGGTATTCCGGAGCATTTATCCAGGATTTGTTTTTAATATTTCTCAATTATTTAATCAAACTTAAGGAGGTTTATAATTTTGAAAAATCCTATACGGGTGGGAATTGTTGGTAGTCGTTTTGCTGCCCAGTTTCATTATACCTCCTATCAACGGGTAACTGGCATAGATGTAGAAGTAGTTGGAGTTACTTCACTTACCAGGGAACATCGTGAAGATTTTGCAAAAAAACATGGAATTAAGTCTTTTGATTCTCTTGAGGAGATGCTTCCTGAGATAGATGTTATTGATGTTTGTACCCCGGGATATGCTCATGAGGAAGTTTCTATAACATCTTTGGAAGCAGGAAAACATATAGTAGTTGAAAAGCCCTTTACCGGATACTTTGGGTCTCAAGAAGATAAAAATTTTAAAGGGAATAAATTCCCCAAGGAAAAGATGTTAGAAAGTGCGGTTGCCAGAGCGAGATGTATCACCGCAGCTGCCTTAAAGAGCAAGAAAAAACTCTGTTATGCAGAAAACTGGATTTACGCACCGGCAATTCAGAAGGAAGCTGAGATTATTACTAAAACCAAAGGGCAGATTCTATGGGCTTTAGGAGGTGGGTCACATTCAGGCAGTCTTTCTCCGGCATATGGAATCTGGAGATTATCAGGGGGAGGATCGATGGTAGGGAAGAGCTGCCACCCGTTAACAGCTGTACTTTACCTGAAGCAGGTAGAAGGTCTTGCTCGTAATGGCAAGGCGATTCGTCCGAGGGCGGTTAGTGCCCGGACTCATGAGATAACCCGAAATCCAAAATTTATCGATAAAGGTTTTCTAAGAACTGATTATGAAGATATTGAAGATTACTGCCAGCTTCATATAATTTTCAATGATGGGATGATTGCTGATATTTTTGCTTCAGAATTGGTGATGGGAGGTGTGCATAATTGGCTGGAAATCTTTGCCAATAATCATAGGACTAAGTGTAATCTGAGCCCTGTCAATGCAATGGAACTATATAATCCTCAAGAAGAACAGCTAGCAGATGTATACGTAATGGAAAAAATTGGAACTAAACAAGGTTGGTCCAATCCTTCACCAGATGAAAACTTTATGTTTGGCTACCCCCAGGAGATTCAAGATTTTATAGAAGCAATTGCTACTAATCGGGAACCTAAGTCGGGAATTTTAGCAGCAAGCGATGTAGTGAGTACTCTTTATGCCGCTTACCTTTCAGCGGAACGTAAAGGAACTGAAGTAGAGATACCACTTGACTCTGCTATTTAAATACGAGGTCCTATAGAACGCCAGTAGTTTTTACAAAAAAGATTTTCTCTTGGGTTGGCCTACTTAATAAAAGAAATTAGATTAACTTCCTCATTGGGTGGAAAGATACTCAATTAGGGGGAATATTAAAAAAAAGAATTTAATATTTCCATAATAGAAAGTGAAAAAAGTTTGGATAAAAGTTTAGAATCTCTAAGTAAGTTCAAGTACATTTTATGTAAGACATTAAATTCAGAAGTGATTTTTTTTTATGTGTTTGGTGTTTGTTTTAAAATAAACTCTCCCTTGATTAGTAGAATGGTATATATAAAAGAGTTTATTTATATTTTTTAGGAGAGCTTAATATGGTAAATAAAAATTTTAATTACAAAATTAATGATTCCCAGGGAACAAATGTTGAACCTATCCTTATTAAAGATTTTGATCTTGAGAAATATCATGATTATGAATTTTCTTTAAGTGAAAGGTGTAAAGATTTCTGGAATAAGAAAAAAGGGGTAGCTGTCTACCGTAGATTTAGAGTTCCCCGGGTTTTTGCTTCGGCTTGTAAAGATATGAAAACCTCTCTTGAATTGCAGCTTGGTGCACTAAATGAAAGTATGAAATATAAAGCTGATATCCCAAATTTCCTCGAGCCTTGGTATGGTATTGGAACAATCACCAGTGCTTTTGGAGTTGATTATATCTGGTATGAAGGACAGGCACCTGCTATTAATCCTTCTTTTAATAGTATAGAAGAGGTACTAAATTATCCATATCTTCCCGTAGAGAAAACAGAAATCGGAGGACATACCTTAGACATGGTTGAATATTTTTTAGAAAAGACAAAAGGGAAAATCCCACTTTCTTTTGCCGATATACAATCACCTTTGGATATTGCCTCACTTCTTTTACCGATTGATAAGTTATTTCTTGAGATGTACGATAATCCAGAGAAGTATACAAAACTACTTTCCATTATAGTTGATTTATTATTAAATTTTACAAAAAAACAGCAGGAATTGATCGGTGATGCTTTGGTTTATCCTGGACATGGTTTTGCTAGTAGTCGGCATTTCAAGGGGATTGGCATGAGTGATGATAATACTGTAATGGTATCGAATGACTTTTATGAAAGATTTGAAATTCCTTTTAGGGAGAAAATAGGTTTAAAGTTTGGAGGTTATGTTTTTCATTCCTGTGGCAATTGGTCTAAAAAAATTTCTGTAATTAAAAAAATAAGTAACCTTGTTATGGTAGATGGTGCTTTTTCGGAAGAAACAGATCCAGATCCTAATGTAGTTGAACCTTTTGCCGAACAGTTTGTAAATACCGGAATAATTGTAAATGCCAGAATAGTGGGGGATATCCAGACTATAACGGAAACAGTAAAGAAACTGTGGAAACCCGGTATCAAATTAATAGTTGTAACTTATTGCAAGAGCCCGGACGAACAGGAGGAAGTTTATGAACGGATTCATGAAATCTGTTGTAATTAATTGCCGGAAAATTTGAAAATAGTGCTGCAAATTCAGAGGAATATAAATATATAAAATTGATTAATGTGATACATAAAGGAAAAAGGAGAAGAGGAGAAATGACAGGTAGGGAAAGGATATTATCCGTATTAAGAGGAGATATACCTGATAGGGTCCCTGTAGGCTTATTTGTTCAGGAGGAGTACCTTAGTTGGTTTTTCCCAAATAAAAAAGTGATCGATAGGGTTACAGATGCAGTAGAGTGTGCCCGGATTTTAGGGTTTGATTTAATTACCAGAGATAGAAAATTTGAAACTCCCTATTTTATGAAAAAAGGTTTTAAAAATTGGGAAGTTGGTGAGAAAATTAAAAGAGACGAGGGTATACTCTATCGAACTATAGATATAACTACTCCAGATGGGACATTAAAACAGGTTGAAGCAGGTCCTTATGACGAAAGAACACTATCCGGAATTCATTTTTCAACAGTTAAATATTTGATTGAAGATGAAGGAGATTTTGAGATCTTCCAAAAGTATGTACCCGAACTTGATTCGAGGACTATTTCCGAGATGAAGGAGAGGGCAAACTTTTCAAAGGAGTTAATTGGTAATTTAGGTATCGCTGCTCCCTGGGGTTGGGGAGGAGTATTTAATCAGGCTTCAACCTATAGAAATATTCAAAATATATTAATGGATGCCTACATTAATCAAGATTTCTATCGAGCCTATATGGAAAAGATGACGGAATTAATTATGAAAAGCAATGAAGCTTTAGCAGATACGAGTTTTGAATGTATCGGAATTCAGGGGAATATAGCCAATTCCGGGGTGGTCGGTGCAGACTTCTTCAATAAATATATTCTTCCTTATGAAAAACAATTGGTAAAAACTATTCATGATGCAGGTAAGTTCACCTTATATCATAACTGCGGCAAGGCCAGGGTTTTACAGGAAAGCTATATAAAAATGGGCCTTGATATGTGGGAGACGGTTGCAGGATCACCTCAGGGGGATAATGATTTAAGGGAAGCTAAGGAATTGATAGGTGATAAAATAACTATTTCGGGAAATCTGGATCAGGTCAATTTTATTAAAACAGCCAGTTTAGAAGAAATTGAACAAAAAGTTTCTGAACTAATACATATCGGAAAACCAGGAGGAAGGTATATATTTGCAGCATCCGATTTTTTGGAAAAGGGTACTCCTTTAGAAAATGTAAAAAGGATTATAGAGGTTGCTAAAAGAGAAGGGCGCTATTAAAAATAGGTATTATCTTTTTTAGAAATGAGGAAATATTTTGACAGTGAATAGTAAACAATCAGAGAACTTTTTACCCGTTACTTTTGTTTTTCACCCCGAGTGGTGGTATAAAAACTATGGCTTGAGTTTTGAAAGAGAGTTTTTCTATGACCCGGATACCCGGGTAGAGGCCGATTTAAGGATGCGTAAAATACTTAATGAACGTTTCGGTAAATATAATATAGAAAAAGAGGCTTACATAGAATCTCGACCCTGTATTGGGGCGGTTCATCTGGCAGCGGGATATATAATATCAGAGATGTTTGGCTGTGAGATAAAATATACCAGAGATTCCTCACCACAGGTTATATCGAAAAATATATCTGATGAGGAAGCCGACAAGATTGAACCTGTGAATTTTAATAAAAACGAGACATTTCAAGAATTAAAAAAGTTGATTGAACAGCTTAGAAAGAAATTTGGTTATGTTATGGGTGATATAAATTGGCAGGGAGTTTTAAATGTAGCCATAGATATTCGCGGAGATGAAATTTTTATCGATATGTTAAAGAATCCGAAACGAGCGGGGAGAATTTTTAATGCTATCACAGAGACGATTAAAAATTTTGTTAATTATGTTAAAAGTGAAACTGGTACATCATCTATTTCAGTAAATAGGGCGGTAAAATTTGTTAATCCAGAAATTAATCTACATTCGAATTGTTCAGTAGTTATGATTTCCGCTAATACTTATCGAGATATACTTTTAGAATATGATATTAAATTAGCAAAGGCTCTGCAGCCTTACGGGATTCATCACTGTGGAAATAATATGCATATTTATGCAGATAGTTATGCTCAAGTGCCCGGTGTTTCCTTTTTTGATGTGGGCTGGGGATCTGATATTGCTATCTGCCGCGAAAAACTACCTAAGGCATTTTTAAACCTACGTTATGATCCGGTAAAGATACGGAAAGTAGAACCAGGAGAGGTGAAAGAGGATGTAAATAGGATGCTTGAGCAATCAGGAAATCCGGAGAAAACCGGAATCTGCTGTATTAATATGGGGTGGGATGTTCCTGAAAAAAATATTCTTACTGTGATTGAAACTGTAGAAGAATACAGGAAAAGATTTGTTTATCGGTAAGGTTTTATAAAGAGTTAGGAGATACTTTCTTATATCATAAAAATATGAATTTAAAGAAAGTTGGCCTGTTAAGAGAAAATATGATATTATTTAGATAAGCCGGCACCGAAGATCCCTAATCAGAAAGTATACTTTCTTGAAAAAGTACATTGGAACAGACAAGGCATTTAGGGTAAAGGGTATTTTGTATCTACAATAGTATAAACGAAGAAGTGATCCGAAGATACGTCCAATCACCAGAAAAAGAAACAATAGGACAAGCAAAACTTGAGTTTTGAAAGTACCACGCTTATAAAGGCGTGGACATCTGTTAATTCCATAGAAGGAGAAATTTTATATGACAGATGAGCAGTGGCAAATTTTACTCGCTATCATCAAGGGTGAAAATCTAAAACCTCTTCCTGTTGGTTTTTTAATTGACAGTCCTTGGCTTCCTAACTGGGCAGGAATAAGCATTTTTGATTATTTTTCAAACCCTGAACTTTGGTTTTTGACAAATATAAAAGCTATTAAGACTTTTCCAGAAGTACTTTTTTTCCCTGGTTTTTGGTCAGAATATGGAATGTGTTCAGAGCCTTCTGCCTTTGGCTCCAGATGTATTTGGGGCGAAAATGAATTCCCCTTTGCCGAAAAAGTTCTCCAAGCTATCAGTGATATATATAATCTTCCTCAGCCTGATGTACATAAAGATGGGTTACTTCCCTTTATAATCAAAAGACCTATTCAATTCCGGAAGCGTATTGAGGAAGAAGGACACAGGATTCGTTTTGCCATTTCCCGAGGTCCTCTTAACATCGCTTCTTTTCTTATGGGAAGCACAGATTTTCTCATAGCACTAAAAACTAAACCAAAAGAAATAAAACTTCTTCTTAAACGTATAACAAATTTTATTACAGAATGGCTTTGGTTTCAGAAAAAAACGTTTCCCTCAATCGATGGGATATTTTTATTAGATGATATAGTGGATTTTCTGGGGAAAAACGATTTTTGTACATTTGCTCTTCCTTTTCTTACAAAAATCTTTCACTCCCTGGATGTTTCGGTAAAGTTTTTTCATAATGACATGCCGGGAATGGTTTCCGTTCCTTATTTAAAAGGGATTGGAGTTAATTTATATAATTTTAGTTTTCAACATTCTCTTCAGGAAATGAAAGAAGCGACTGGAAATGAGATTGTACTTCTTGGAAATATACCACCACGAGAAGTCATGGTAGAAGGAACCCCAGAATCGGTTTCAGAAAGTGTGAAACAAACACTTGATATGATTCAAGATAAATCGAAAATCATTCTTTCTTGTGGTGGAGGGATGCCTCCTGGTGTTCCAACAAAAAATATTATTGCATTTTTAGAGACCGTTAAAAGATTAACTTAAAATTAAATAAAGATAATACACTTTATAAATAGTTATTAACTATTAGAAAATAAATTAATAAATATTAATCAGTAATATCTCCTAAACGAATGTAGAGTAGAATGATTTAAACTAGAATAGTATTGTTTCCATAAAAGCATGAAGGGGGTGATCAAGAGAAATAATTTATTTTATAAGTAAGGTTTTTAGGAATAACGTATTTTAAAAAATTTTTAAAGGAGTATTATTTAAAATGAAAAACAGAAAAAATAAACCACAGGGAACGATTTTAGTTTCTTCAATAATTTTAGTAGTCTTAATTATGATTTTTTCGTTAAGCACTATGGCTGCTGGAAAATACACTGAGGCGCCTGAACTGAAACTGATGGTTGAAGCTGGAACACTTCCTAAAGTTGAAAACCGCCTTCCCGAAAATCCATTGGTTGTCCAGCCAATAGAAAGTATCGGTAAATATGGCGGCACATGGCGGCGTGCTTTCACCGGCATCAAAGATTTCCATGCCTATGGGCGTCAGATTTACGATCCAATTTTGCGTTGGCCAGCCAATCCAAAAGATGAGATTCAACCCGGTCTTGCAGAAAGATGGGAATGGTCAGTTGATGGTAAAGAGTTGACACTCTATTTACGCAAGGGTTTGAAGTGGTCTGATGGCGAACCTTTCACTACCGCTGACATCACCTTTTGGTGGAACGATATTGAAAATGATCCCAATATCACCCCTGCCGGACCCCACAGTGAATGGATGATCAACGACAAGCCGATGATCCTGGAAGTGATTGATGACACGACCATTAAATTGAAATTCGATGCTCCTAACGGTTTGGCAGAACGCGTTGGCTTGGCATTTCATGGCTGCCAATGGCCTCTAGGCTTCGAGCGCTTTGGTTTCTTTGCTCCCCGCCATTATCTCGAGCAATTCCACCCAAAATATAACAAAGAACTGACTGACTACGCTATCTTCGAGGAAAAGTCCTTTGACTTCAACACTGAGCGCCCAGTGATAACTGCCTGGCGGATTACTGGGTGGAGCCCTGGTGCTACCCGCCTTGTTGCGACACGTAACCCCTACTACTGGAAAGTTGACCCCGAAGGTCAGCAGCTTCCATATATTGATAAAATTTCTTTGACTCTCTTTGAAGATGTACAAGCGTTGAACCTTGAAGCCATCAATGGCAATATTGACTTCCAATTCCGCCGCATGAGCCTCTCAAACTACCCTGTCTTCAAAGAAAACGAAATTAAAGGTGATTACCACATCTTGACATGGGCAGATGCTATTCCTTCGAAGATAGTCTACTACTTTAATCAATCTATTGACGACCCGGGTTTGCGCGAAATTTTTCAAAATGTGAAATTTCGTAGGGCGATGTCTCTTGCAATTAACCGCGACGAAATTAACGAAATTTGTTACCTTGGTTTGGGTACATCGCGAGCCTTCACAGTCGTGCCCGATTCACCCTATTATCAGCCAGAGTTAGAGAAATTGTATGCCACCTACGATGTAAAACAGGCTGAAGCACTGCTTGATGAAATTGGTCTCGTAAAGGGTGCTGACGGATTCCGCACCCGTATGGATGGCAGTCCGTTGGAAATCACTATCGAAGGTATGGATTGGGATAAGGCTTCCACAGATGAAGTGCAATTGGTTGTCTCCTACTGGAATGCTGTTGGTGTCAAGACTAACCTAAAACTGATGAATCGTGATATCTACTGGCCGCGTGCTACATCTAATGAGGTTCAAGTTGCCATTTGGACGGAATCCCGAGCAATCGATCCGATGGTTGACCCAATTTGGGTTTTTCCATTTGACGAACGATCTTGGGCTGCTCCTGCTTATGGCATTTGGTACAAATCTGGGGGCAAGTTCGGTCAAGAACCACCAGCTGAAATTAAAGTCGCAATGGACATGTATAACAAATTAAAAGTCTCTGTTGATCCTGCCATACAACTTTCCATCGCGAAAGAACTGGTTAAAATGTCAGTCGAAAATGTGTACAATATCGGTACCGTGGGTCTGCTTCCGAATGTCGTTGTTGTGAAAAATAATTTCAAGAATGTACCAAAAAACTTTACAACCGACTGGATCTATATGGCTCCAGGCACGCTCGAACCATGTCATTTTTACTTTGACAATTAATTTTATTATTTCGAGCAAGTTTAAAAAAGGCAGGGCTCGCACTCCGCGAGCCCTGTAAAAACTTTCTACTCAAAGAGGTGTAATTTGTTAAATTATATAATGAGACGTATTTTAGGAATGATCCCCACACTAATCTTTATCTCTATCATTAGTTTTATAATTATTCAACTTCCGCCAGGTGATTTTATGACCTCTCTACAGGCTGATATCGCAGCATCTGGCGGTGGGCAGGATTCTAGATCACTTGAGGCTTTGCGTCAACGTTACGGCATGGACAAACCGATAGTTGTCCAATATTGGCGCTGGGTATCTGGTTTTCCGAAAGGTGATTTTGGCTATTCTATGGAATGGAACGCCCCCGTTAGAAGTTTGATTGCCGGACGGTTTGGATTTACTATTTTGATATCAGGATTAGCGCTTATTTTAATGTGGGTGGTTGCTATTCCAATTGCAATTTATTCGGCAAACCACCAATATTCTCTTGCTGATAATATATTTACTTTTCTGGGCTTTATTGGCTTGTCCATTCCAGGTTTTTTGCTAGCTCTCATCTATATAGTTTTTTTTTCATTATATTTTGGTGGTTCTCCAACCGGTTTATACAGCAGCCTGGGCATGGAAAATTCGTCTTGGAATATTGCTAAAATCCTTGATTTATTGAACCACTTGTGGGCTCCGGTACTTATTATGGCTGTGGCCGGCACGGCTGAACTGATCCGGATCATGCGCAGTAGTATGCTTGATGTGTTAGGACAGCAATTCATCACTACTGCTCGTGCTAAAGGCTTAAAAGAAAAAATTGTCCAAACCAAATATGCTGTGCGGATGGCAATCAACCCGATGATTAGCGTTTTGGGCATGCAGATTCCAAAATTGATTTCCAGTTCAATTATTATTGGTGTGGTTATGTCTATCCCAACGGTTGGACCGATGTTTTTACGCGCCCTCACCACGCAAGATATGTATCTGGCAGGCGGGATGTTGATGGTCATGGCTATCATGTTATTGATTGGTAACCTCCTTGCGGATATTACTCTATTATTTATTGACCCAAGGATACGTTACTAATGAAAGAGCGAACTGATTTACAAGAAAAATCTAACCTGCTCCGTTCCTTATACGAGCAAAATATACAAAAAAACGGTAACTTGGCGGAAGAAGAAATGTTGGCTGCAGAAGAAGTCCATTACGCTGTTTCGCAGTGGGGTATAGCCTGGCGTAAATTTAGACGCAATAAAGTAGCTATTATCGGCGGGTTAGCGGTTTTTCTCTTTTACCTGGTTGTATTATTTGGTGATTTTATTGCTCCCTATAATTTAGAAACTCGTAATGTTAAGTATGCATTAATGCCGCCTCAAAAGGTACATTTCTTTTATAATGGCAAGTTTGAACCCTTTGTTTACAGTATTACTGGCTCGCGTGATCCAGTCACGTTGAAAAAGATCTATAAGGAAGACGATTCCAAAACCATCCCAATCCGCTATTTTGTTAGAGGTGAGTACTATAAATTATTCAAGTTGATTCCGTCTAATATGCATTTATTTGGTGTGGATGAAGGCATCATTTCCATTCTCGGCACCGATACTCAGGGACGAGATTTATTCTCACGCATAGTGTATGGCAGCCAGATTTCACTGACAATCGGATTAGTCGGTGTGTTATTGAGCCTGATTTTAGGATCAATCTTGGGAGTGGTATCGGGTTATTTTGGTGGATGGGTAGATAATTTAATCCAGCGTGTGATAGAGGTCATTCGTTCCTTCCCAGTGATTCCGTTGTGGATGGCACTGACCGCTGCGTTGCCATCTAATTGGTCTGTCGGCAAAATATATTTCGCCATCATTGTCATCCTCTCTCTGGTCGCCTGGACATGGCTAGCACGTCAACTGCGTGGTAAAGTACTTGCTACTCGTGAGGAAGATTTTGTCATGGCAGCTCGCCTGACCGGCGCCAGCGATTGGTGGATCATTATTCACCATCTGATTCCAGCGACCTTTAGTAACATTATTGTCATTAGTACTCTTTCGATGCCTGCTATGATTCTGGCGGAGTCCTCGATGAGCTTTTTAGGTTTGGGCTTGCGTCCGCCTATAACCAGCTGGGGAGTCTTATTAAAGGAGGCGCAAAATATTCAAACACTGGTATTATATCCCTGGCTGCTGACCCCGGGTATTTTTGTCGCTGTGTCAATTCTTTCCTTTAACTTCATGGGGGACGGCTTGCGTGATGCTTTAGATCCTTATACAATATAAGTAAGGGATATAGATTATGGAAAACAATAATTATTTACTCAAGATTGAAGATTTAAAGACCTATTTCAATACCCTTGACGGTGTAGTACGGGCGGTCAATGGAGTTTCTTTTGAGATTAAACCTAACGAGACTCTTGGGCTGGTGGGTGAATCGGGCTGTGGTAAGAGTGTTACTGCCCTTTCGATTTTAAGGCTGTTATCTAAGAACAGTAAAATTGTTAATGGGAAAATAATATTCAGGCGCCGCAGTGGTGAGCAGATTGATCTTGCGACACTTGACCCACAGAGCAATTTGCTTTATAATATCCGAGGCAATGAAATTGCGATGGTTTTTCAGGAACCAATGACTTCGCTTTCACCGCTACACACGATCGGTGACCAGATTGGCGAGGTACTCGAACTACACCAGGGTATGACTAAAAAACAGGCGCGGGGAAAGGTGATAGAAATGCTCACCTCGGTCGGTTTGGGTATGGCGGAAAAAATGGTTGACACCTACCCGCATAAGATGTCGGGTGGGCAGCGTCAACGCGCGATGATTGCCATGGCACTCTCATGTAATCCATTACTTTTAATTGCCGATGAACCTACTACCGCACTCGATGTAACCATCCAGGCGCAAATTTTGGATCTAATGAAAGAGTTGCAAACCCAGTATCACACTGCCATTTTAATGATTACTCATAACTTGGGGGTAATTGCTGAGATGGCAGACCGCATAGCAGTGATGTATATGGGTAATGTGATCGAGTTTGGTAAATCTGCCACCTTGTTCCAACGCCCACTGCATCCTTACACTGTTGGGTTGATGCATTCGATTCCCAAGATGGACAGAGATGTGAAAAAACGATTAGTACCAATCGTTGGTAATGTGCCAGACCCATTTGCTATTCCAAAAGGATGCGCGTTTGCACCGCGCTGTTCTGCTCCGGGTAACGAAAATTGCACTAAATTTGGCGATATTCCATTAATAGAAGTTGAACCTGGCCATTTTGTGCGTTGCCGCTTGTACACTGACTAAAAGAAAGATTTATAGAGGCAATACACTTAGCTAAAATCATATTAATATTCTTATATTTTTTAAAAAACAATCGAGCAACACCGATTATATAACGAAATTTACGAATTTTGCACTTGAACCATAGCGAAAGGATGATAACGAATGATAGAATCAGATAATTCAAACCTGCTTGAAGTAAAAAACTTAAAAATGTATTTTCCCATTTACCAGGGATTACTACGCCGGTTAGTTAGTCATATCCGAGCGGTTGATGGGGTAAGTTTTTTTATTCGTAAAGGTGAGACGCTTGGTTTGATTGGCGAATCGGGCTGTGGAAAGACGACCGTGGGACGATGTATCGTGCGCGCTTATCAACCTACTAACGGAGAGGTACTTTACCGTAAAGATGGTGAATATGTTGACTTGACCAAAATTCCTTACAAAAAGTTAAAACCATATCGCCGTGATATTCAAATGATTTTCCAGGACCCGTTTTCATCGTTGAACCCATATATGACCGTGTTAGATATTGTTGGTGAGCCACTCAAGATTCACAAAATCGCACAGGGGAGAGAGATGAAAAGTCAGGTTAAAAATTTACTTAATCAAGTTGGATTGTCCGTCAAGTACATAACCCGTTATCCGAATGCATTCAGTGGTGGCCAGCGCCAACGCATCGGTATTGCGCGTGCACTAGCTTTGAAACCTAAATTAATCATTGCCGATGAACCGGTCTCCGCACTAGATGTGTCCATACAGGCGCAGGTTGTCAATCTGATGAAAGACTTGCAACAAAAATTCGGTTTGACTTATTTGTTTATTGCTCATGATTTGTCCGTAGTTGAGCATATCAGTGACCGGGTTCTTGTGATGTATTTGGGTAGTATGGCTGAGCTTGTTAATTCCGAAGAATTATATCTTCATCCGCTCCATCCATATACAGAGGCACTTCTCTCCGCAGTGCCCAAATATAAACCGGATATGGAAACCCACAGGATTATTCTTCCTGGTGAGGTGCCGAGTCCCTCAAATCCGCCTTCAGGGTGTAAATTCCATCCGCGTTGTCGCTATGCGTGTGAAATTTGTAGCAAAGAAACACCTAAATGGCGGGATATGGGCAATGACCATTACGTTGCTTGTCACCTTGCTGATCAACTAACCCTACAGGGCATCACTAACAATCCGTAGAAAGGATATTTTTATCTATGTTAAAAAAAATAATCATGTTTGTTACTCCAAATATTGGGTGGAAAGATACTCCATTAAAGGAAATATTAAAAGAGAATTTAATATTCCAAAGTTAGTAATCATAGGAGGTGGAATGACTCAAGCAGGAAATTTTATTTTTACACCTTAG